>Ga0315288_10001201_pt1 | contig 33378 bp, 21 predicted proteins | sample YL17G11_20_MG_FD_203454 | JGI IMG/M metagenome (GOLD analysis project Ga0315288, IMG submission 203454) | Sediment microbial communities from Yellowstone Lake, YNP, Wyoming, USA - YL17G11_20 | ecosystem: Environmental > Aquatic > Freshwater > Lake > Sediment | place: USA: Wyoming | collected...
CGCGCGGGCGAGAGGATCAATGAAGAGGTCCGATTGCGCGAGGCCGACTGAGGCCGCGGTATCGCCTAGCTTCCGGGCGATGCCAACCCGCTGCTGCGCCGTCTTCGGCAGGCCGGAGTCATCGAGGGTGAGGGCTATCAGGCGGGCCCCGAACTCCTTGGCGAGCGCGAACACCGTGCTCAGTCGTCCTTCTTCAGCGCTGGCGGAGTTCACCAGTGCCTGGCCGCGGTGGGCCTGGAGACCGGCGCGGAGCGCCTCCGGGTTCGGCGAATCAATGCAGAGCGGCGTGTCTGTCACGCCCTGGACGGTCTGGACCAACCAGGTCATGTCCCCGGGCTCGCGGTCGGGGTGGCTGCCGGCGTTGACGTCAATGTAGTGCGCTCCGGCCTCGGCCTGACGCGTCGCCTCCTGGGCGATCGGCTCCGCGCTCCTGGCGGCAACGGCTTCCCGAATCCGCTGGCCGGTCCCATTGATGCGCTCACCAACGATGATCATATACGTGCCCTTCCTGTCACCTAGAATCCTCGCGCGTACGTCGGCCGTCGGACCTCGTCTGGCGGCATCGGGGCTGTCAGCGCCTCGCGCGGCACAGCGGGGTTACTGCGTCTTTCAGGACCAGCTAGCGGGCGACCCTTGCGGCGTATGTTTCCTCGAGCCCGCGGATGAGATCCGCGAGCGACGTGTTGACGGGCGTGGGCACACCCACCGCGGCCCCGGCTCGCACCACAGCGCCGTTGATCGAATCAACTTCGGTGCGCCGCTGCCGGTGGTAGTCCTGCAGCATGGAGTTCAGGTTGTTCGCGGTCCGCTGGCAGATCTCCTCAGCGTGCACGACCATGTCCGGCTGCGGCAGGCGTATCTGTTTCGCCTTTGCCACTTGCTCCACCTCGGTCACGACCGTGCGCAGCACGCGCCGCAGGCTCGCGGACTCCATGATTCCGCCGTTGCGGGTCTGGGCGAGGGTCGCAACCGGGTTGATGCCCGCGTTCACGGCCAACTTCCCCCACAACACGGACAGCAGCTGCGTGGTCAACTCGACCTGGACGCCGGCCTCGGTGAACGCGCTCTCCATGGCCGACAGCCGCTCGCTCAGCTCACCGGTGGGCTCGCCGATAATGGTCATCCCGACGCCGGCGTGGTGCACCTGGCCCGGGGCAATGAGCGTGGCAGCCTGTGAGGTCACTCCCGCGAGCACGCGGTCCGCTCCCAGCGCTTGCTGGAGCACCTCGAGGTTGCCAAGCCCATTCTGCAGAGTCAGCACTACGGTGTCGGGCCTCATCAGCGGCTGCGCGGTGGCGGCAGCGCCGGCGGTATCGTACGATTTCACCGCGACCATCACCAGGTCAACCGGCCCGACGTCGCGAGGCTGGGCCGTCGCGCGGACGGGAGAGCGGAACTCGCCGGTGACGCCGGATATCCACACGCCCCGCCGGTCGAGGAGGCGCGCGCGCTCGGCATGGCGGTCCACCAGCCAGACATCGTGCCCGCCCTGGCTCAACAGCCCGGCGAAGAGACAGCCAATGCCTCCCGGCCCAACAATCGCAATCCTCATCCTGATCGCTGTCCTCGCTCTGAGAGCGGCGAGCGCGCGGTGCGCCCGCCACCTCTGTCAGCGCGGCTTCTCCCACTTCTGGAGTTCGGCCAACTCCCCGTAGGTGCCGCCTCGTACGATCTCTTCGCGGATGCGGTTCTCCCGCTCGTACCACTCCATCCCGCGGTTCGCCCATTCCACCGCGTGGTCGCGCGGGATTCGCACGACGCCGTCATCATCGCCCACGATCCAGTCCCCGGGTTCGACCACTTCGCCGGCGATGGTGATCGAGACACCGACCTCGCCCAGCCCCTTCGGCTCGCCGGCATTCGGGCATACGTGGCGGGCGAAAGCGGGGAAGCTGAGCGCGCGAATGTCGCCACTGTCGCGGATCGCGCCATGGATCACCACGCCTGCGATCTCCTTGTTCATGGCGCTGCGCGAGGCCATCTCTCCCCAGATGGCCGGCGGCACGCCGCCCGCGTCCACCACGATCACATCGCCGGGACGCGCATGGTCTATCGCCTCCACCGGCTTGGCATAGTCCCCCGGAGCGGTCCGCACGGTGAACGCAGGACCGACGACCTTCATCCCGGGAGCGATCGGCCGCAGGCCCGGCAAGACCCCTCGCCGGTGCATCGCGTCCGAGAGGTTCGCGGCCGAGATAGTGCTCAGGGTCTCGCGCAGCTGCGCGCCGGTGGCACGCTTGTAGAATGTGGTGGGAATGCTGACCCGTTCGGTGATCGCCCGCTTCAGTTCCGCGGTCGCGAGTCGGGCATCAGGCGCCTTCGAGATTGCGCCTCCTACGATCACAACGGAGGCCCCCGCTTCGACCGCGTGATGGGCGTTCTCCGAATGAATACCCCCGGCGACGCAGAGCGGCGTGTCGACCACCTGGGCCACGTCGCGCAGGAGACGGAACGGATCCGCTCCCCGCATCTGCATGTCAATCGCGACGTGTATGTCGAGGTAATCAACGCCGAGCTTCGCGACCTCCTTCGCCCTCTGGACCGGGTCGCCCGCGCCCAGCAGGTCGGCGACGATCTTCGCGCCGTACTCCCGCCCGGCCTCGACGCACTCCGCGATAGTCGGGTCGGGCGCCGCCGCGAGAATGTGGACCAGGTGCGCGCCGGCCTTCGCCGCCGCCTCCACCTCGATGCGGCCCGCGTCCATGGTCTTCATGTCTGCGGCAATGAGCAGCTTTGGGAACTCCGCCCGCAGCCTGCGGACCGCGTCCAGTCCCACGCTCTTGATCAGCGGCGTGCCGGCCTCGAGGATGTCCGCGCCTCCTGCCGCGGCTTCGGCCGCGAGCTGCATGGCGCGGTTCACCTCCAGAAAGTCGAGCGCGACTTGCAGTTGAGGGTGGAGCGTGTGCTCAGTCGTCTCCTTGCTCCTCTGACGTGACGTCATCCTGTGTGGGCCCAATAGCCGGGATCACGCGCGAACAACCGCGCTGCGCCGGCCCTCTCTGGTATCAATGGGAACAGCCCTTCGCCGATGGAAGTCGGCGCTCTGCTCGTACGCGTAGGCGGCCCTCAGCATCGTCTCCTCGCCCAGCGGCTTGCCCACGATGTGCAGCCCGATGGGGAGCCCATCGCCTGAGAACCCGCAGGGGATGGACATAGCGGGCAACCCCCCGAGGTTGACCGGGACGGTGCAGACGTCGGAGAGGTACATCGCCACCGGGTCTTCGGTCTTCTCCCCCAGCCGGAACGCCACGGTCGGGCTCACCGGGCCGACGAGCAAGTCGTGGTCTTCAAACGCCCTGTCGAAGTCTCGACGGATGAGCGTTCGAACCTGGCTCGCCTTCAGGTAGTACGCATCGTAGTACCCAGCGCTCAAAGCGTAGGTGCCGAGCATGATCCTCCGCTTGACCTCTGCGCCAAACCCCTCGTCCCGCGTCTTCCGGTACATCTCGATGATGTCCGCGATCGGCTGCCGGGTGCGGTGGCCGTACTGGACACCATCATAGCGGGCCAGGTTCGAGCTCGCCTCTGCCGGCGCGAGGATGTAGTAGACCGGGATCGAGTAGTTCAGGTGGGGCAGCGAAACCTCGTCACAGGTGGCGCCGAGCTCTTCGAGGCGATCGACAGCGCCGCGCACCGCGGCGGCCACCTCCGGGTCTACCCCTACCCCCTGATACTCCATGAACTCCCTGACCAACCCGATGCGGAGCCCCTTCACGTCTGGGATCAGAGCCTGCGTGTAGTCGGGCGTTGGCACGTCGAGAGAGGTCGAGTCGCGTGAGTCGTGGCCCGCCAGAACGTTCAGCATCAACGCGCAGTCCCGGACATCCTTCGTGATCGGCCCCACCTGGTCGAGCGAGCTGGCGAAAGCGATCACCCCGTAGCGGGAGACCCGGCCATAGGTCGGCTTCAACCCCACCACTCCGCAGAAGCTCGCGGGCTGCCGGATCGAGCCGCCGGTGTCGGTGCCCATGGCGACGATCGCCTCGGAAGCCGTCACGGCCGCGACCGAGCCGCCGCTCGATCCACCCGGCACCCGCTCCAGGTCCCAGGGGTTGCGAGTCGCGCCCCGAGACGAGTTCTCGGTGGAGGAGCCCATCGCGAACTCGTCCATGTTCGTCTTGCCCAGGAAGAGCAGGCCGTGCGCGCGGCAGCGCTCGATGACGTCAGCATCGTAGGGCGGAACGAACCCGGAGAGGATCTTCGAGCCGCAGGTCGTCTCAATGCCCTTCGTGCAGTAGATATCTTTGAGCGCGAGCGGCGCCCCCGCCATCGCCGGCAGCCGCTCGCCTCTCGCCCGCCGCTCATCCACGTCGAGCGCCTGCTTCTCCGCGACTTGCCGCGTGAGCAATATGAACGAATGGAGCGACTCGTCGACGGAGGTGATACGGCCCCATACCGAGTCGAGCACCTCGCGCGCCGAGACCTGCTTCGTGGACAGCAGGTCGGAAAGCTCGTGTGCGGTCAGATCGTACAGCTCTCGCGTCTCACTCATTCGATCACCCGGGGCACGCCAAAGTAATCATCCGACCGATCAGGCGCGTTCTGAAGAGCATCGTCGGGCGACAGGGAGGGCGTGGGCTCATCCTCCCGCAGCACATTCGACATGGCGATGGCGTGTGACATCGGAGGCACACCCGTGGTGTCAACCTGGCGCAGCTGCTCGAAGTGCTCCAGTATCGAGTTGAGCTGGCTGGTGAACCGCTCCCGCTCCTCGTCGGTCATTTCCAGCCGAGCCAGCAACGCCACGTGTTCGACTTCCTCCGGTGTCAGCAACATACTGCGCTCCTGATATGCTCTGTTACATTTCGCCGGGCGACGCGACGCGGCCGTGCGTAGGGACCGGCCCAGGATCGCCGGGACGGCACCCGGGTCCCGCGTCTACGCGCGAGGCCTGGCAGCAGTCGGCTATCCGGAGGGGGCCGGCGCGATGGTGAGCCGCCCTGTTCGTATCGGCGCGTGCATCACCAGGAGACCGGTCTCCGAGTTCGGCATCATATCCTCTTCGGTGGTGCGGCCCCGTGGGCCCTCCTGGAGAGTCACGTGGTGCGTCGAGCCGCGCGCCAGTCGGTACAGTCCGTCGTGGATCTCTACCTCGACGTTGGTCGCGCCGCCGCCCGTCACGTGGATGCCGTCTCTGCTGGCATTCGCAGCGGCACCGACGCCGTTGAGCAGCAGCTCGATGCCCTCGGAGTCGTACTTCACCACCGTGACCGTCACAACCGCCCCTGCGTCAAAGGTGCGGACATAGATGGGCAACGGGAGCGCGACCGCCAACGGCTCGCCCGGGAAGAGCAATTCGGCCCGGTTGTCCTCTTCTGGGTTCGGCAGTCGGATTGCACCTGACGGCACCCAGTAGAGGCGGTTCTTTGCGCCGTACACATCCACGATGGCCGCGCTGCCGCCAGGCGAGGCGACGCCGACGGCGCCTCCGGCGTAGAGACCGGCGCTGACGCTCGGCCACAGCGCGTCCGGTTGTACCAACTGAAGGTCGTATTGCCAGGAGAGCATCCGCTCGTGGAAGTCGTTGAAGTACGGATCGCCCGGGTCCCACGAGGCATAGAGGAAGGTCGGCGCGTACACCGTGAAGCCGCGGCCGAGGCCCCGAACCCGGAAGCCGGGCCCGTTCTCGCCGATGAAACCCTCACCAAGGTACTTCCGAACATCAGGGCGGCCCAGGAACTGGCCCAGGATGTCGGCGAACTTGGCGATGTCGGGGTCAACGGAGAGTCCCACCTCCCCCGGCCCGACGGGGAACGCGACTCCAGGCTGGCCCACCTGGCCCGGCTGTCCGAGTGACCCATACTCGCCCGGCTCAGCGCCTTCAGCTATCTCGCTGTAGCGCATCCCCAGCAGCTCCGTCAGCACCGGCGGAACGGAGCCGACCGTGCCGTCCCCCTGGTACATCCCGATGCCAGCGTCCACCATCAGCGCCCCGCCGCGCAGGACGAAGCCGTGTAGCGCGATCTGCTCGTCCTCGGTCAGGTAGAAGGCCATCGGGGCGAAGATGACCCCGTACTGCGACAGGTCCGCCGTGTCGAGCGAGTCGCGCGACAGCACATCTATCTGACCGTACCGGGTGCCTGCCCTCGTGACTGCGAAGAGATTGGTCGGCTCATCCGGCGTCAAGCCGTCTATGTACCCGTACAGCCCCTGACCGTTCCGGACTGCCCCTCCCGCAAACGGTTCATAGAGGATGGCGGCCCTGGCCGCGGTCCGTGCAGGGAAGACCCCCGTGCTGCGGATCGCGTCGGCGGTCTGTTTCACGATCGCCTGAAGTGCTTCTGACTCCTTGACCGCCGACCAGCTCGACAGAGCCAGTCCGGTCGCTCCGTGCAGGAGCGCCTGGTTCATCCAGTTCGCGAGGCGGTTCGCATCTGCACTGCTGTCTACCCAGAGCGTTGGGATGGCTGCGAACTGGTTGGCGCGGCGAGCGATGTCGACCGCGTGGACGTTGTGCGTCGCGAAATCCTGCTCGGCGATGCTCGGGTACGTGTTCAGGATCAGCCCATCGAAGTCAGTGCGAACGCTGATGATCGAGCGGTAGTCGGTCAGCGCCGAGGCGAAGACCAGGCGGCCCGGATCTGCGGCCCGCAGGGCCTGCGCCCACAGGTCGAGGGCGTCTGCGTACGACGCCTGCCGGTAGAGCGCCAGGTCCGCCCGTGCCCGGCCCACTCCTCCCGGCCGGTCGGAGTCGACGTCGGCCGCGCCGGACATCGTGACATTGTCCCACGAATCGTAGGCCGTGCCCCATGAAGCGTTCAGCCCGGCGATCGAGTCCTGGTACGCCCCGCCGAGGTAAGCACGGAACAAGTCGTCACTCCACGTGAAGCTGTTCGGCACTACGGCCTCGATCGACCAGCCTAGCAGGTTCGCGTGGCGCCCGAATGGCTCTGCGAGCTTCTTCGCCACATCCGAGACGGCCGCCGCGTACGCGCTCGATGTAGGGTCAGGAGCCATCTCCTCCCCGTCGGCATCGCGGACCGCGGTTGGCAGGATGGCCGCGACCAGGTAGAGGCCGCGTGACTCAGCGGCCGACATCAGCGCCGAAGCGGCGGCCGCCTGGTCATCTGCGACACCGCCGATCATGACATAGACCGTGTTGAATCCCGATGCCACGTACGTGTCGAGCTCCGCGGCATCAGTGAACCCACGCGCCCACATGACCACGGTCGGCGCGTTCTTGATCCGCAGGATGCTCCCATCCTTACTGGCCGAGAGCGCGCCCGTCGACTGCTGCGCGTGCGCAGCCCCCGCCGACAGCAGCAAGGCGGCGGCGATCACCAGCCATCGTGCATGCTTCATCATGGTCTACCTCTGCAACCAGCCTGCTTTGCGCGGAGCCCCCAATGGAGGCCCTGTCGCCAACCGTGCCCGAACCAGCGGCAGGGGTGTGCAGTCCTTGGCGCCGGGCGCCGGGCGCCCTTTCCCGCTGCTTCCCGCCCGAAACTTCGGCGAGGGACTCGCCGTCCCTCGCCCGCTTGAGGCGGCCAGCATACAATTCCACGCGATGGATAGGCCGCGCGCTCCCAGCGACTGGCCGTGCTGGGGCAAGCATTGCCCCTGCCCCAGCCTGGCCCTAACGGCTCCCTCTCGTGACAGGAACGGATCAGAGGAGCGCCAGTTCGCTCTCCGGGTCGAACAGGTGCGCCTTCGCCATGTCGAAAACGACCTCCAGGCCCTGGCCGTCGCGGGCGCTGGTCTCGGCCTTGAGATCCGCAACCAGGGAATGCGCCCCAGCGGTCAGGTAAGCATGAATGGTCGAACCCGTCGGTTCGGTGACGTCAACCATCAGGCTGGCGGTGCTCTCGCCCCCCGCCGCAGAGGCCGGGGCCAGCGCCCGATCATGGATGTTGTCCGGCCGGATCCCGAAGATCACCGGCCTGCCGGCCCGATCTCGGACCCGCTCAGCGTGCGCGTCGGCGAGCCGCAGCGCGAGTGGCTCAGACCTGAAGTAGACGGCGCCATTCCGTGCCTCCAGCGAGCCATGGATGAAGTTCATAGACGGGCTGCCAATGAACCCCGCGACGAACAGGTTCGCTGGATGGTTGTACAGCTCCAGCGGCATGTCCACCTGCTGCAGCTTGCCGTTGTTCAGAACGGAGATCCGGTCGCCCATCGTCATCGCCTCGACCTGATCGTGCGTGACATAGACGGTGGTGATGCCGAGGCGACGATGTAACCGAATCAGCTCGGCGCGCGTCTGCACCCGCAGCTTCGCATCGAGGTTGGAGAGGGGTTCGTCCATGAGGAAGACCTTCGGCTCCCTCACGATCGCTCGACCCAGGGCCACTCGCTGTCGCTGGCCGCCCGAGAGCTGCCGGGGCTTGCGGTCGAGCAAGTCCTGCATTCCGAGCATCTCAGCCGCTTGCTTGACCCGGCGCTGGATCTCCGGCCGAGGGTACCTGCGGAGCTTCAGGCCGAAGGCCATATTGTCGTACACGTTCATGTGAGGGTAGAGGGCGTAGTTCTGGAAGACCATGGCGATGTCGCGGTCTTTCGGGGACACGTCGTTGACCAAGCGCTCGCCGATGTAGATCTCGCCCGAGGTCACTTCCTCGAGGCCCGCAAGGCAGCGCAGCGCGGTGGTCTTGCCGCAGCCCGAAGGCCCGACGAGTACGAGGAACTCCTTGTCCTTCACCTCAAGCGTGATGTCATCGACCGCGGTGACATTCTTGAAGCGTTTTGTCAGATTGCGCAGCAAGACTCGCGCCATGCCAGCGGTACCTGTCTTTCGCGTCTGCGACCCGCGCTGAAAGGCCTCGGGAAGGCATGTATGCTGCCCTGCCGAGGCGAACTGAGGCGCAGTTGAGGCCAACGCTGGATTATAGCAGGCTGCCTCGCGGCTGGCAAGCCAAAGGGGTCGTTGTGACCGCCAACCCTGCGCGGGATGGGGTGATTGCCGACGGCGCCGGTGTATCACCTTGGGTCCCAGACTGGTACGCTACCACAATGGGTAGTGTGGCCTCAGTCACTCCCGCGGGCCGTTGGCGTTCACGGGTCGTTGGCGCGCGTCGCACACGCCTGAAGGCGAGCCCTTGGTCGAGGATCGCGCCGCACCGGGCTGCGACAGCCTTGACAGACGCTCGGATTTCGGGAAAGTAGAGGGGGGTCAGGTGCCCATGGAGGTCAAGCCGATGTCAGAAGCGCGCGCCGAACCGCACCTGTTCGTGGTGATGGGCGGATCAGGGGATCTTATGCGCCGGAAGCTCCTTCCCACCCTGTACCGCCTGCAGGCGCGCGGCCCGCTGCAAGGCAAGACCTTCCTGATGGGGGTCGGTCGCCGGGAGATGACCGATGACGCGTACCGGTCGTGGGCTGCCGATGCGTTGGCGTCGGCCGACGTGCCGCCGGGCGCTGGCGCGCCCGCCGACTGGTGCAACGAGCGCCTGTACTATCGCTCTGTCCACGGCGGGACTGTGGACGACTACCGCCAGCTTGCCAACGAGCTCGCCGGGCTCGAGCGCAAGCGCAACCTGCCCGGGAATCGCGTGCTCTACCTCGCCCTTCCGCCGGTCGCGCTGCGGGATGCCATCCGAAGCCTGGGGGAGGCGGGGCTGACCAAGAGCCCCGGCTGGACGCGCCTGGTTGTCGAGAAGCCGTTCGGCTGCGACCTGCAGTCGGCCGAGGAGATCAATGCCCTCATCCTGCGATACGCCACCGAGTCGCAGGTCTATCGAACAGACCACTATCTGGCGAAGGAGGCCGTGCAGAACCTGATGGTCTTCCGGTTCGCCAATGCCATCTTCGAATCGCTATGGAACCGGGATCGCATTGACAACGTGCAGATCACGGTTGCGGAGAGCGTCGGTGTCTCGACTCGCGCAGAGTACTACGATGAGGCCGGCGCGCTTCGCGATATGGTCCAGAACCATCTCACCCAGTTGCTGACCCTGACTGCCATGGAGATCCCGGCCGCGCTCGAGTCGGGCATGATCCATGACGAGAAGGTGAAAGTGCTCAGGTCGGTGGCGCCCATCGGGCCGGGGGATGCCGTCTTCGGCCAGTACACCGGATCTGTGGTGCACGGCGGGGAGCTGCGGGGGTACTGCGAGGAGAGTGGCGTCGCTCCCGACTCTCAGACGGAGACCTTCGTCGCGCTCCGAATGTATGTGAACAACTGGCGGTGGCAGGGAGTCCCGTTCTTCCTCAGGACCGGGAAACGCCTCCCGATCAGAACCACCCAGATCGTGGTGAACTTCAAGTGCCCGGTCCTGGCCTGCTTCGCGCCGTTCTCGTGCGACATTCACTGCAACCGCCTGGTGATGATGCTCGATCCGAACGAGGGCTTCGATCTCTGCTTCGAGGTCAAGGCGCCGGGGCAGCCGTTCCTGCTGAAGACGGAGCGGCTGAGCTTCCGGTATGCCGACGCGTTCGACTACCTGCCGGAAGCGTACGAAACCGTGCTGCTTGACCTCGTGCGGGGCGATCAGACGCTCTTCGTCCGCGCCGACGCGGTTGAGGCCGCATGGGCGCTGTACGAGCCGATCCTGAAGCGCCGTCCACCAATGCACCTCTACCCCGCTGGGTCATGGGGCCCGGAGGAGGTGGCGAATCTGCTCCAAGGGAGGGACTGGGATGTCTCTCCCTGCTGAAGATGCGTGCGGCCGGCGGTGATCGCGCGCAAGATCAGCGGGGGCACCCGCTCGCCCAAAGGCTCCGCCACCCGGATGGGGCTGATGAGTCTCCCGGGCACCTGGCGTGCGCAAGGCAAAGGGCAGCTGCAGGGTTGCCGAGAACTGCTCCTGCCCACCCCCGCCCCCTGACCCACGCCACCTCCCCACAAAATCGTTCTCACCAAGAGTGAACTCTTACGACGCAGTTCGAAGTGTCGGAATGCACCCCAGGCTGCTATACTGTGGTTTCTGATGGCAAGTGGACCGCCACAGGCTATGCCAGGATTGGACTCCCTTCCATCCCTTCAGATCTTTGCCCAACCTTTCGTCGTTGCCGCTCGTCCTCTTATACACAGGAGAAGGGATGCAGGAAGCCACTGATGCCAATCTGGTGCGGCGCAGCGCGCAGGCCGACCGTGACGCCTTCGTGGAGTTGATACGACGCCATCAAGGCTCTCTGGTCTCGCTGATCCGGCGTCTGGTTTCTGATCTCGACGAGGCAGAGGACCTGCTCCAAGAGACTCTCGTGCACAGCTGGCGGAATATCGGCAACGTCCGCAATCCCGAGCGGGTTCAGGCGTGGCTGCTGCAAGTGGCACGCAACCTCTGCCGCGACTACCACAAGTCCGCGGCGCGACGAGCGCATCCCACCGAGCAGCGAGAGCTGGAAGACCATGTCAACCGCTACGGCCGGGCAGCGCCGCGAGAGCGAATCGCCGCGGACGCCAGAGAGGCATTGCACAGCCTGTCCCCCGCGGAGCGCGAGGCCGCTGAGCTCTTCTACGAGCAGGGTCTGACGATCAAGGAGATTTGCGCCCGTACGCAGTCGCCTGCGGGCACAGTGAAGAGCCGTTTGTTCACTGCCCGGCATCATCTGCGCTCGTTCTTCGGCATCACTGAAGGAGAGGAGAGAAAGAGATGAGTTGCCCGAACGCGAGAATTGAAACGCCGCCGTTTCCACGGCAACGACCCGAGATCACGATAACGGCCAGCGACGAGCCGCCCTTTGAGGTAGACTGGCGGGAGCTCGCGTGGTGGTTCGGGATCCCGGAAGTAGGGGACCACACGCTCTGGGCCGTCTACGATCCGCCCGAGTGGCGGCTAGCCGAGTACTTGGACATGAGGGCGCTGCGCCCGGCAGTGGTGCACGGCATAGATGGCGTGGAGATCGCCGCCCTGCAGTACGAGATAGGGGACAAAGAGCAGGTCAGCCCACGGACCTTCTTTGCACGCCTGACCGAGAGCCGCGTGCAGTACCTGGCAACCATGTTTCTGCAGGACAACAGGCGCAAGCTCTACACTCTGCTTGATGAAGGTTTCGATGAGGATTGGGGTGAGAGTCAGCGGCGCGTCCGGCAGACCGGCCGTTTCGTGCAGCAGCCGGACGGATCACATCGTCAGCACGCCGAGCACCTGCACCCAGGAGAAGTGGTTGAGGGGATGGGAGTCTATCAGGTGACGATTGGCGACCGCTGTTTCACCTGCCTGCGGGTGCTGGATGTCGGCGCGGTCTTCACCGAGGAAAGCACCCTCATGGAGGCGTACCTGACCCGCGAGGGACGCACTGTCCTGTGCCGGCGTCATAATGGGCGACAGTGGCATAGAAGACCGGGCAGCGCCCATGCCGACAAGCCCCCCTGGGACGAACGGTTCCCCGGCCACAACCGTATCGTCATTGACGGCGTGACCTTCGTCCACTGGTACGACTGTCTCAGCGATCAAGCCTGTGGGGTAGACGCCGCAAGATTTTCCACATAGGGCTATTTCCGCGTTTTGGCAGAACATTCTCATGAAGCATGAAGAGTGTACTCTTACGCAGGGGGCTCTCTTCATGGCTGGCTGCAGCCCGTCCGCAGGCGGGACATCAGCTCTCCCCGCTATCTCCTCGGGGGCGACGGCTGGAGCGCTCACGCCTGCGGAGCACCATCCAGAGCAAGAGGATCACGAGCACCAGGACAGCGAACTCCCCGAGGACAAATAACCCGATGGCTATGCCCTACCCCCGTCCCGCCGCCTTCTTGACGCTGTCGATGTACTCGTCCGTCACCTGCCGCTCGAAGCTGCGGAAGCCAGCGAGCTTGAAGCCGTGCTTGTCGGCGAGCGCGGCGATCTCCTTCACCTTCTCGACGGAGAGATCGCGGCCCAGGCTGAAGCTCTCGTAGCGTTCCTCCAGAGCGAGGATCATGGTTTCCGCCATGCACGCGTACGCGGTCCTCGGCGGGAAGCCGAAGTTGAAGTGGAAGTCCACGTCGCCTGGCACTTCCACTGCGCCGCCTTCGATCACCAGCACGTCCGGCCTCGACCTGACGACCTGGCGCGACACATCGCGCGGCCGCGCCACATCGCACACCACCGCCCCCGGTTTCAGCGCCTCGCCGGGGACGACGGTGTCCACCGCGCTCGTGACGGTGATGACGATATCTGCATCGCGCAGTCCGGCCCTCGCGTCCGTGGTGTAGGTGACCTTGGCCATGCCATCAACGCTCGCCGCCAGTTCGGCCAGCCGCGCCTGATTGCGCCCAATGAGCGTGACCGCAGGGGACTGCTCGGCCATGATGTGGACGCACACCTGGCCGATGGAGCCGGTCGCGCCGATGATCGCCACTCGCGCCTGCGACGGGTCCGTCCCCATGAGCTCGGCGGCGCGACGCGCTCCCTCTACCGCGGTCCAGACCGTGTAGCTGTTGCCCGTTGTGACGGCGATGTCCACGTTTCGGGCGATCGTGACGCCGGCGTCACCCACCACGGACGTCATCGCGCCTAACCCTACGATCTTTGCTCCCAGATCCTGGGCGACTCGCGCCGCGCGGATGATCTTCGCGAGCACGAAATCCGTGGGCAGTTCCAGGAACTGTCCTGGGGTCAGGGGGCAGCCCACGAACCATCCATGGGCCTCTGCGCCGGTCGGGCTTCTCGTGCCTGTGATCTCCGACACTGGCTTGGGCGACATGCGTTTGAGCAGGCGCTCCAGCACGGACTCGGGCAGCACCTTCAGCAGCGGGTACTTGCGCGCTACGTCCCTCGCGCCGGTCACCGGATGTATGATGAAAGCGAATTCGCCCAAGGATCCAGCACCTCAACATAGCTTGTTCGACGCGGCTCGTCCGATTCCGCTGTGGTCACCAGCTCCCGCTCGCACCACCGGCGTGGAGGATGACCGACGCCAGGTTGCTTCCTAGCATTACTCCGTTAGGTGGCCCGACCATCACGAACCACGACAAAAAGGGAGGCTTTACAGGACATGACCGAATCCAGCGCGCCATTTGCGTTCTCTATGTGCGACAATCGTCTGTCCAGTCGGCCGGCACCTGCCCACGCCATTGTGCAGTATATCAGACAGCACACGGTGCTGCGCATCCATTTGAACCCTTGGACTCCCGCAGCTACTCCTGCGGGAACCACGTAACGGAGTAATACTAGAAGTCCGGCCGGAAAGCCCCTGTTCTGGACATCGAGGGTCGCCTCAGAGCGCTCCTGGGCCATCCTGGGCCGTGCGCGACGCGGCAAACGGGGTTTCCGGCCGCGCCTCTAGGCCGTACATTACAGCCAGAGTCAGCGTCTCCGTAGTGAGGGCGGAGTGGTGGCTAGGGGGATCCGCCTTCTTGTTCCTCACTGTGCCTCGCCATACTGGTTGTCGCGTGCATGTGGCATCCTCGCTACGCGCATCGGCTTTCACGCGCCAGCGCTCACCACAAACGCCGAACGGAAGAAGCATCGTGACGGTGAAGCGCGTGTGGAGTCGGTGGGCGGTTGCATGCTTCGGGGTGCTGTTCGTTGCGGTGCTAGCGGGTGCATCATGCGCCGCGGATGCTGACGGCTTGACGCAGCTCACGGCGCAACAGATGAGCGACGTGCGCGGAGCAGCAGGTTGCTGCGACAAGCCCACAGCCAGCGCGAACGCCAGCTGCAGAGCTACGAGCTGCACAGGGGCATACTACGCCGGAGTATGCCCCGACGGCTCGGATGCTTTCTCGAGGCAGCGGATACCGTACTCGGATCACAGGCATTGCGGCTGGTGCCTGCTTCACGACAACTCTCCCTGCCCCAACCATCCGTACCTCTGGGCGTGTGCGTTCATGCAGTACTACTACAGCGACACCTGCGCCCCCGATACCGAGCAAAGCTGGTGGGACGTAAACCCCACTCTCTCCTGCCAGTAATGGGACGGCGATGCCGATGGGCAGTTCAGACGTGATGCTTGATGGCCGGGCCGCCCAGGGCTCATTCCGGTCGTCTGGGACACGATTCGGCGGGGCACGAGGGAGAATCAGGGGCAAAGCAGTCGCTGTGGTTCTCGGGATTCTGGCGCTGGTGCCCGAAGCTTCCGGCCCGTGTCGAGGGGCCGCGCGGGCTGGCGAGCTTCAGGCTGTTCTGCAAGGATGCGCGCGCTTCGGCAGCAGAGTATCGACGTGCGCGGGTAGTTTTCGTGTGGAAAAGGAGATTGTGGCGCCGGGCGAATCGGGTCCGGTCCAGGTGTACGGCCGATAGGCTGTGAGCGACAGGGGCGCCATGGAACGCTCGGTCGGCAGATACCTGCCCATGGCGGCCAAAGAGAAAGCTGAGTACGAGGCCCGACGGAGAGAGTGGGAGAAGGCATTGGGCGGAGGGAAGCCGTCAGAGGACCTGTGGCCTTGCCACCAAGAACGGGTCCAGGTGATATGTTAGGGTTTGAGGACCTGGACGGAATCTGGAGGAGCACGCACATGACCGTTCGCTCGACGAGGTTGCTCGTGACGGTACTGGCACTGGCAGCCACTGTGTGCTTGCCGGCCGGCGCTGGGGTGAAGGCTGCCGCAGCGCCAGATGCGGCCCCCTCGCGTACAGAGCAAGGGCAGCACTCCCGGGACCGCCTGGAGATCCGGCCGGACGGCACGGTTCTGCGCGACGGGAAGCCGGTGACCGGTGAGGAAGCGGAGCAAGCGGAGCGGCTCAGGGTCGAGGATACCTACGCGCAGGACTTCTTCTTCTCCGCGAGTTGGGACCCCAACTTCCTGTACTGGAATAACTGGCACCTGTTCGTAGTGCACTTGCCGGTTGGCCTGGTCACTGTTCCCGCGGCCGAGGGGGCCGTCACGGGGTTGGCGACGGCGCGCTCCGTCGGGCTGCTCGCCATCGCGTCCGCGAGTGCAAAGGGGTCGTCGGTCCAACTGGCCTGGGTGGACCAGATCGGCGCGATACGACGCGTTGCGGGCGCGGATGCCGGGAGCGACAGGTGGTACCGCGACCCGATGTCTCTCTCCCCGGACAAGCGGTGGCTACTCGTCATGAAGGCCGAGGGCCGGGCCGCGGCCCTGGCGGCCTCGCGCGAGGGTGAGGTAGTGCGCCTGGTACCATCCCGAGGTGACATCTGCCTGGTGGACTGCACAGGTGAAAGCGACGAGGCAGTGTTGTTGTCTGATGCCGAACTGCTCTCCTGCGCCTGGTCGGCGGACGGCGAACTGGCGACATGCACGGTGCAGATCGCAGGAGAACCCTCCCCCACCGTCGTTGTGCTCGACACACGGCTGGAAAGCGCGAAGCGACTCACCAGAGGCGGCGCGCCCCCGGCTGGGCAGGAGTCCGGCAAGGCGGCGGCACAGTTCACACCCTCGGTGTCCGATTCTCTCGCGGCTCACGCCATTACGCGCGAGGGGGCGGAGGGGATTGAGATATCGGACGCGAACGGCAGAACCCGACTCTCGCCCGCGCCGGCGGGGGTCGAGCGGATTCTCGGCTGGTCGGCCGGGGAACAGCTGCTTGCGTATGTCGGCCGCGACGGCTCGCTCTATCTCTGCACCGGGGTGGTCACCGACGCTGAGTATGAGGCGCTTATGAGTTGCGGCATCTCGGGAGCCGGGGACAGCCCGGGTGAACTGCGGGAAAGCTTCGGGCTCGAGACGCGCAAGTCACCCCTGAAGGTGCGGCTTGGTGAGCATCCCATGTCCGCGTGGGGGTCAACTGCTGAGGGGCCGTTCCTGGCATATGTGGAGATTGAGCCCGAGGCGCAGACCGCGAAGGTGTTGAAGCTCGAAAGGATGTCGCTGGCGGACTTGGGTATCGACCCCAGAGCGGACATCCAAGCGCAGATAGCGGAGCAGGCGCTGATGACCCAGTTGGTGGCGCTGCGATACGTGCTGCCCAAGTATGCTGCTGACCATGACGGCAAGCTGCCCCAAGATGCCAGCGGGCCGAAGCTGGAGGCCGATCTGGCGCCGTACCTCTCGCCCCCCACCCGCTTGCGCCGCGCCAGCTCGCCAGAAGAGGTGGCAGTCGAACTCATGCAACCGGGGGCGGCTCTGAAAGACATCCGAGAGGAAGCTCAGAGATCCCCAGGAAGGCCGATTGAGCTGGCTCGGGTGGTGGAGAAGGACATCGGCACCTGCACGCTCGTGCTCGTCTTCAGAGGGCGTCCGGGCGGGCCTCCCATGTTCTCGTATGACGCTATCCTGGAGCGCAGCGGCAGCAGGGGTCGGGTGAGTTACAATGAAGACATCGTCGGTATCCCGTCCGAGGCGGCGGAGCCCGTTCGTTGAGCAGACCGCTCCGATGGGGCGAATGTCAAGGCGACGATATGGTCCGGTTGTAGAAGTGTTGTGGTAGCAAGGACGCGAAGAGGGGCGTATTCGGCCGGGGATTCCCATGCGGCCCGGCAAGGGCATCGGTCGTCGCGCGCTGAAAGTGAGTCTGAGGAGGAAGGGCATGGGTCGCGGTCTCTGCGCAGTCGTGTTCGCTCTTACGTTCATGTGCGTCGCCGCCATCGCGTTCGCCGCCGCCGGCCCGCGCATCCAGTTCGATCAGCCCGAGTTCGACTTCGGGACGATCTACCAGGAAGACAGCGTCACCCACGAGTTCACCTTCAAGAACATCGGCGACGCGACCCTCAAGCTCGGCAAGATCTCCAGCAGTTGCGGCTGCACCGCGGCCTTTCCCTCGGGCCAGGAGATCGCGCCTGGGAAGCCCGGCTCGATCAAGATCACCTTCCACGCCGGCCGCATGCGCAGCAAAGTCGCGAAGTATGTCTACGTAGACTCGAACGACCCTACCCAACCCCGCGCCAAGCTCACCTTCACCGGCGAGATCAAGCGCGAGGTCGACATCGCTCCGTTCGGCATCTTCCTGGGAAATGTCAAAGTGGGCCAGTCGGTCGAGCGCGAGGTCCAGATCCGGCCCGTGGATGTGAAGAGCTTCCGCATTCTCGAGGTCCGGTCCAATCACCAGGCCGTCCACGTGAGCGACCCCGAGCCGATCAATGACAAGCAGGGCGGCTACCGCATTAAGATACGCTTCGGCCCGCTCGACGAACCCACTCGCGTCAACACCACAGTCATCGTGCGAACCGATCTGGAGCATGCGAAGGATCTGCGGATCACCGTCTATGGCAGAGTCGGTCAGAGAACTAAGCCGACCCCTCCGGCTCCTCGCTAGCGCCGGACAGCAGTCGGTCGCCGGCGTTCTCATCGGGTCGCTCGCGATCCTGATCGCGAGCGCCGCCGCCGGACTCATCGCCAACCGCTTCTCGCCCCGCGGCCTTCCTCTCTTCCCGAGGGTGCGGGCGCAGGAGACGGTCTCGCTGCCGCTGCCGCCGGGCCTCAAGTCCATGGGGCCCCGTGAGGCCGACACTGCCTTCCATGCCCAGTCGGCGCTCTTCGTTGACGCCCGCGCCCCCGAGGAGTACGCCGAGGGGCACATCCCGGGCGCCCTCAACATCCCGCCCGACGACTTCGAGAACCGAGTCCTCGACAACATAGACCGGATCGAAGGCGCCCCCGCCATCATCGCCTACTGCCCGAGCATCGAGTGCTGGGACGCTGTCGAGATCGCAGAGCGCCTCCGCGAGGTCACCGACAGGCCCATCTACGTCTTCGAGCAAGGCTGGGCGGCGTGGCGCTCCGCCGACTACCCGGTCACCACGGGCGACCAGCCGTGATCGCCCCGCCACGCCGGCAGCACAGCCGCCGGCCCTGCGAGCAGGGGCGTTAGTCCCCTCAGTTCCACTGCCCCTTCATATCCCACGCCAGCGCATCGGGCGACGGCCGCGCCTTGAGCACCGCCTTCTTCCTCCCACTGGGTTGGGCAGGAGCTTGCCTCCTGCCCTTCTTGACGGCGCCACTCCGCGGCGTCATTCGCTTGTAGTTATCCGGCCCGATCTTGTACCCCATGTTCACCCCGCCGCAGCTCGGCAGCCACATCCTCACGCTCTCGTAGCCGCCCTCGACATCCCGCCTCCGCTCGACTGTCTGCACCCGCGACACCCCCGGCAGCGTGCGCTCGACCTTCACCTTCGGTAGCGGGTAGCGGTTCATCAGGTAGTCCAGGCCCGCCTGAACCCCGTCGTACTTCGCGAGCTTCGCCAACGCCGCCATTCGGAACAGCCCGTCGAGCTCGCGGTATACCGGCCGCGCCTGTGCGATCTCGTCATAGTGCGCGCTGAAGCCCTTCGCGAACTGCAGCGCCTGTGGGTCCGGCCGCCGCAGCCCCGTTAGCCCCTCTCGCGTCAGGTGCTGCTCCTCGGTGAGCAGCGTCACCGGGCACTCCTGGATGGTCGTCACCCCATCCCGCTCATAGAACTTGGCCTTGCCTGGGTAGAACCAGAACCGGTTCACGGATATGCCCGTGGCCCGAGGCATCCGATCCTTGCTCAGCGCTTCGCGTGCCGCCGCGTATCTCATATCGCCCAGGCTGGTGAACCCCGGTATCTCGAGCTGCTCGGAGCCGTCGGCCAGCTGTTTCATCAGGTAGTCTGCATCCACCATCACCTGCGCGAACCGGCTGTCGAACGGCGCCCCCATGACACGCACCCGCTGGGGCTGATCGCAGATGTCGCACCACTCGTCCATCGTCTCGTCGCTCACTCGTTGCGGGGCGATCTCGGAGAGCTGCTGCACCACCGCCGCGTCGGGGTCAATCGAGCACCCGGGGTCCTGGTAGTAAACCGTGTGCCCGTGCCGCGTCGCGTACTTCAGCCACGCGCTTCGAAATGCGACTGCGAAATCCTCGACGTGCAGCGCGGGCGCGTCCTCCGCCACCTCCCCCAGCACGATCACATCCCGCGTCTTCTCGTCCACCAGGTATCCGGTCAGCCGCGTGATCCCGGCCAGCTCCATCAGTTCCCGAGGCCGCTCCCCGCGCGCAGCCGCCGACTTCAGCCGATCCTGCAACACGCGGAGAGAGAGGGCGCGGGTCGTTGGGCCAGCCGCGTGCGCGCGCCACCCAGTGAAACCACTGATGAGGAGAACGGCGAGGAAACCGAGTACAGCCCCAGCGCGTCTCATCGAAAGCGTCCCCTGTCACAGATCTGCGAGTCCGCCACTGCTCGCTATACATCTTATACCATCCCACCACGCCAAAACGCGGGGCAGGTCCTTAGACCTGCCCCAGCCGCTCTGCGCAGCTTCTGAACCAGCGCCGCCCGCTCGCGCGTCAGCAGGCACCTCGCAGACATCCGCCTCCACCCGCGCCTAAGCCTCCTTCCCTGCCGTCTCCTTCCCCTCTTCCTTTTGCTCCCGGATCTGCGGCAGCCGTGCCACCATGTCCTGGAGCTTCACGCCGGTCAGCGCCTCGATCACTGCAGGCAACTGCGCGATCACCTCGGTCACGTCGCGGGTGACTCTGCTCGCGCCCGCGCCGGTCTGATTGTCCCCGCCCTGGGAGATGACGACGATCTTGTCCATCTTCGCCAGCGGCGCCGACACGGCGGTCGCCACCTCGGGGAGCTTGTCAATGAACATCTGCGCGATCGCCGCCTGGTTGTACTCCTGCCAGGCGTCCGCCTTCTTCTGCATCGCCTCGGCCTCGGCGAACCCCTGCGCCTTGATGATGTCGGCCTGCGCGAGACCCTTCGCCTTGTTCGCATCCGCGTCCGCGGTGCCGATGGCTCGCGTCGCCTCCGCCTGACCGGACGCGGTGGTCTTCAGCCGGAACTGCTCGGCCTCCGCCAGCGTCTGGATCCGCGCCCGTTCGGCCGTCGCCGGCTTCTCTATCGTCGCCACCAGCTCTTTCTCTTTGCGCTTGATCTCGTTTTCCTGCACCTCGATCTGCTTCTGCCGCTCGATCACCTGGACCTGAATCTCCTCCGCCCGTACCGCCTGCTCGGTCTTGAATTTCTGGAGGTCGTAGGCCAGGTCGGCCGCCGCCTTCTTCTCCTGGACCGAGGCCTGGTAGTTCGCGAGGCTCATCTCGTAATCCCGGCTGGCTTCCGCGATCTTGGTCTCGGCCGCAAAACGCGCGGTCTCTCCCTCCTGCTTCGCCTGGGCCGATCGGATGGTCGCGTCCCGGGTGGCCTCAGCTTCGCCGATGGTGGCGTCCCGCTTCACCTGCGCGATCCTCGGCCGCCCCAGCGCCTCCAGGTATTGGTGGCTGTCCCGGATGTCGCGAATCGTGAATGAGTCAATCACCAGGCCCATGTTCGCGAGGTCGCTCGCCGATACTTCCTGCACCCGCTGCGCGAACATGTCCCGGTTCTTATAGACCTGCTCCACCGTCATGGTGCCCAGGATCGCCCGCAAGTGTCCCTCGAGCGTCTGCAGCGCGATGTTCGCGATCTCCTGCCGGTTCATCCCCAGGAAGCGCTCGGCCGCGTTGCGGATCGCCAGGTCCATGCCCTGCACCTTCATCTGGGCCACGCCGTCCACCATGATCGGCACGCCCTGCTCGGTATACACTTCCGGGGTCTTCACCTCGAGCGTCATCAGCTCCAGCGAGAGGATGTCGACGCGCTCGAAGATCGGCCACACGAACGCGCCGCCGCCCACGCGGATGCGGAAGCCCACCGACTCGTGTCTCCCATCCGCCGTCGTCATCGTGCGGCGGCGGCCCGATATCACCAGCACCTCGTTGGGTCCTGCTTTGACGTAGCGGCTGGCGTACACGACGATGAACAGGATCACCACCGCCACTATCCCGCCGGCGATCAGCGGTATCAACTGGCCCGGCGACGGAAACAAGCTCGGCATATCCTTCCTCCTCGCCTCCCGCCTGAGCGTTCGGCAGCACCGCGCTCCTGCCGAACCTCCTTCTCCGCCCCTGCGGTGAGGCCGTGTGCCTAATCCCTGAAGTCCAACGCCTGCACCTGCGGGGGCGGCGCCGCGTTCTCCTCCTCGGTCATCCGCGCAACGTACAGCGTGTTCCCTACCTGCCGCACAATCTTCACCGCCTCATGCCGGCCCAGGTCCATCCCCTCCTGCGATCGCGCGGGCGACGTCAAACGCACCCCCCGCGTGACGAACGCGATCTCGCCCATCCCCTCGGCCGCTATCGGCACTGTCACTTCCCCACTCAGCCCGATCACATCCGCCATCCGCGGCTCGCTCGAAGCCTGCACCGCCGTGAATAAGTGGTAGAACACGAGGAACACGATCCACGCTACCGCGAACGCCGAAGCAGCCGACGCGGGGAGCGTGATCAGAAGGTTGAGGTGGAAGAGGGTGGTGAGGATGATGCCCACGCCGCCGAAGGTGGCCATGAACACACTGAGCACTGCCGGAGAGAGGGGCGCAATCGGAGCCTCGGCCTGCGCCTCGATCGAAAACGCGCCACCATGTCCGCCCACGTCGCCTCCACCGCCCTGCGCACCGTAGTCATGGCTGACCTCGAAGTGCCCGCCCCCCTCGATCCCCCCATGGCCGAACCCGAACAGCCCGCTCATGATCGCCGTGACCAGAGCGAAGGTCGTGCCAGTGAGGAAGCACACCCAATAGGCGATTACCACCCACGTCATCTGTCCTCCCCTCCTCTCCAGGCTGACCGTCGACTCTCCCTCCGGCGGCTGGGGAGCCAACGCGATTCTACTGAATCCGCCCCGGTCGCACAAGAGGCACAGGGGCTGCCTGGCATGCTGTCCCACGACGCTCGCCGCGCCAGACCACAGTAGATGAGCCCTCCTGCCACTACCGGCTCACTCAGTGGGTGTGCAGCAGCGCCGTCACCTGCGGCGACGAAGAGGTCTCAGCTGAGGGCATAACGCGATAGAGGGGCGCTCCCGCCGATGCGGTACTGGGGTCGCCATTCGGGCAGGTCTGAGGGGACGGAGTGGATCGCCGAGTGCCCGGCCGGCTCAATCATCGACAACGGCGCTGCCAACTGCCTTCTGCCGCGCGGTGATCACGACGCCGCGGTTCTCGGTGAATACGTGCTCGAGCGCAGACCTCCGCGCGCGATCGAACACGCCTACCGCGGCATTACCGTGCTGGTCCCACCAGCCCAGCACTTCGGCGGCCTGACGCCTCAGCACATGCGCAATATCGTTCACGTCGCCGGCATCACGGCTGTGGGCTCCCCGGACCGGGGTGAGCTGCGGCCTCTGCGACTACCTCACCAGTCCAAACGCTCTCGCCACATATACCGCCATCTGATCCCGCGCACACGCGTACTCCGGATGGTACAGTCCATCTGGGTACCCCGCTGCCACCTGCCGCGACGCGATGTACTCCACATGCCTGTGACACCACGACCACTCGTTCGTCGCCGTCACGTCCCGGAACGTCGGGCGAAGCGGCGGGGTGAAGCTCGCCAGCCCTGCCTCCCCCGTCGGCTGCGCCATCGCCCTCGCCACGAATACCGCCATCTGCCCCCGATCCACCACCTTCTCCGGGAGGTACCTCCCGTCCGGGTACCCCATCGCGATCTGGTTCGCGTTCACGTACTCGATGTACGAGTACGCCCAGTGGTCAACGGGCACATCCGCGAACGTCGCCTGCGCTGGCCCCGACGGCACATGCTCGTCGCCGCCCGCGAGCGCGCGGGAGATGTATACCGCCATCTGGTCTCTGGTCACCGATGCCGACGGCATGTACCGGCCATCGGGATAGCCGCTCACGATCCCCGCGCTGTAGCACGCGTACACTTCATCCGCGGCCCACCAGTCCGCTGGCACGTCCACGAAATCGTGAGCCGTCACCGTCACGCTCCCGCTCCCCACCACGCTCACCGACGCATCGCACCTCGCGCTCGCGGTCAGCGTGATGGTCGCGTCCGTCCCGGCCGGCGCCGTGTAGGTCGGGTTCTGCGTGGTCGCGTTCGGCGTGAAGGTGCCGCCCGCGCCGCCATCGCTCCACTCCCACGCCACGATCCCATGCCCCATCGTGTCGTTCGCCTCGGCCGTCAGCGCCACCGTCCCACCGGAGCGAATCCGGGCTGGCTGGGCCGCGACCGCGACCTCTACCAGGTGCAGCTTCGGGCCCTCCATCACCGTCAGCTCGGCCCTCACCATCTGCGGCGGTGAGCCCTGGCACATCGCCACCACCGTCAGGCGCCTCGCCACCGGCGCATCGCCCTCGTTCCCGGGCCCGGTGTAGGTCGGGCTCTCGACGTACGGGTTCGGTGAGAACACGCCCCCGTCCTCGCCGTCATCCCACTCCCAGGTCACCTGATATGCCAGGCTGCCATAGAGCGTTGCCCTCAGTTGTGTCGTTCCCTTGTGCCCGATGCTCGGCGGATCGGCCTTCACCGCGATCGCCAGGCTTTGGGCACTCGACAGGCGGCACCCGTAGATATCGGTCCCGCTCGTCCCGGCGTCCCGGTCATCCTCCCACACGACCGTGTCGCCCGAGATCGCCGGCCGCCGCTGGTTCGCCCGCGCCAGGCACACCGGGGACTCCTCGCCGGTGGCCAGGTCGCGGCCGTAGATATCTGCATTCGAACCATCACCCCGGTCGTTCCGATAGTCCTCCCACACCACCACATCGCCGAAGATCGCCGGCCGCCGTTGTGCGCCCGGCGCCGTGCACACCGCGATCGCCTCTCCGGTCCTCAGGTTGCGGCCGTAGATGTCCGGGTTCGACCCATCGCCGGGATCGTTGCGGAAGTCGGCCCACACCACGACATCGCCATAGACTGCCGGCTCCGCCTCCTTGTAGCCGCCATCGGTGATCGCCATTTCCTGGCCGGTGAGCAGATCGTAAGCGTAGATGTCGCTGTTGGTGAGGCTGCCTGAGTCATTCCGCCAGTCTGCCCACACCACCCACCGTCCCGCGACCGCCGGCGATACCTGGCTCCCTGCCGCCGTGCACACCGCGAACTCCTGGTTCGTCTGCAAGTCATACCCGTAGAGGTCAGTGTTCGACCGGTTGCCCGGGTCGTTGCGCTGATCCTCCCACACCACCACGCCCCCGCCGACCGCTGGGTTCCCCTGCTCGCGCGGGATGCGCTGGACCACGAACTCCTTGTCCGTGGCGAAGTCGTACCCTATGATGTCGGCGGCCATCGTCTGGTCGCGGTAGTCCTGCCAGACCACTATCTCGTCTCTCACCGCCGGATACCACTGGCCGCCGGCCGCGGTGCAGAGGGCGGACTCCTCTCTCAACGTCAGATCGTAGCCCCATACGTCGCAGGAGTTCTGCATGGAGCTGTCTCGCATGTCGCTCCACACCACGATGTTGCCGCTGATGTCAGCGCACCACTGCGTGCTCGGGGCGGTGCAGACCGCGAACTCGTCTTGCGCCGGACCCACCGTCACCGTCGCGCGTGGGTAGGGCTCGGCGCTCGCACTCCCGCTGCTGTCTGTCGCGCGCGCCTCGATGGTATGCGCCCCGTACTCCAGCGGGGGCGTGGTGAAGGCGTACTCCTCTGCCCCATCACCGAACTCGCCGTCGCTCGCCTGGCACTCCTGCCATCCGCCGCCGTCCACGCGGAACTGCACGCCCGCGATCCGGTTGAGCGTGACGTCCTCGCCGGGATGGAGCTGATTCGGGTATGCCGTCACCGAGGCCAGGCCCGAGAAGCTCGGCGTGGTGTCGGTCGTGTCGGCCCCTCCCGCGCTGATCGTCACCGTCGGCGCCACATCCAGCACATCGGGGCAGCCGTTCTGGTCGCTGTCCCTCCAGCCGAGCTGTTGGCGCGTCACCGGGCAGACCGCGTCATCGTTCCCGGCCATCACGCACGTCACCCCGCTGGCGCAGTTGCTGTTCACAATCCGCAGATAGCCGTAGTAGGTGTTCGGGTCACAGCACGAGTAGCCGGGCTCGCAATACTCGTCTCCCGCGCCGAATATGTGCCCCGCCTCGTGCGCCGCCACCCGATCCATGTTGCCGATGCCCCAGCCGTCGTTGGTGTAGGTCATCACCATCAGCGGGCCGCCCAGGTACGCGTACGCGAAGTACCCGTCCGGGAATTCCCCGTCGCCATCCCGCGAGCTGCCGACCACGAAGATGGTGAACGCCCAGTCCGCCCCATTGCTCTCTCTCAGGTCGCTATCGTGGTCAATCACCGCGTCCAGGTAGCTGCGGAAGTCGCACCCGTGCCCCAGCGCGGCCATCACCTGCGAGATCCACAGCCCCTCCTCGCTCCGCGGGTGCTTGATCGGCTCATAGCCCGTTGGCACGCTGTAATGAAGGTCGTAGACGAACGTCAGAGGCGCCGCGGCGTAGGGGTACTGAGACCGCCACCACTCCATGCCGCCCACGATCTCTGAGACCACTGTCGCCTGCTGTGCGCTGCTCCAGGTCTCGATGTCGGCGTCTATCGCCCCCGAGCTTTCCGGCAGAATCACCGAGACGACCACCTTCCCCATCATGTACTCGCTGGTCTGCCAGCGGCCCGCCCCCGGCGGCGATGCCGCGCTCTGACCGCTGAGCCCCACCGGCCCGGTCAGCGGCCGCTCTAGCGCGTCATCGGTCAGCGGCCGCCCGAGGTCCACTGGTCCCGGTGGCGCGGCGGGCTGTACCTCAAGCGAGCGGTTCCACGCCGCGATCGCGTCCCGCGCCATCTGCCCGTAGCTCGCCGGCACGGACGCCGGGTTGATCTCCCCGGACGAGACGCAATCCACCCGCGGGTCTCGAACCAGCCACTGGGCTACATCCGCGGGAATCTCGCCGATCAGCACATGAGGGGGGAACACGTGGTGTGCCGCGCCCCCGGCCGTCTCCAGCGCCGCGACCACGTCCCACATCTCGTCGCTGCTCCCGCAGTTCAGCAGCACAACCGTATCGGCCGGTCGCCCGCTCCCCGGCGCCCACGCATCGCCGAACCCGGCCGCCCCAGCCGCGATCAGCAGCCCCACAGCCGCGATGCACTGGAGGAGGCACATGCCTGCGCCCAGCGCTGCCACGTCCCCGCGGCCAGCTCTGAGACGGCTGCTCGTCACTCGCTCCCGATTCTCTGCGTTCATCCCCGGATAGCCCACCACACTCCCCCTGACCGGGTCTTCGTTCGTCGCCGCGCGTCGGGAGCCCACGGCTGGCCCCCGCGTCGCAGCCGCACACGTGCACTCCTGCCCCCAGTCACACCATCGGAATCCGGACCCCTCACCTGTAGCCCACCGCAAGAGCCCGGTCCCGCGGGGGCGACGGCCACTGTGGGAACTCGGTCCCCCGGCGACGCGGGCAGGGACTGGCTCTGGCCGCCACCACTTCTGGGCTGGTCGCCGGACGGCAACCTTGTGCTGGTGCTGGACGAAAGGGGTGGGGCCGTTAGCCCCATGAACTGCCCCACCCCTGCAGACAAAGCTGCATCAAGACGGGGCGAACAGCCCGGATTCCTCCCACGGTAGCTTTGATGCAGCCTCCGCGGTGGGTTCTGTCAGAGACCCTTAGACTGCCGAAGCGGCCCGGAAGTCACAGTGCCCGCAGCTCCCGGTTTTCCACACATGACATGTAGAGGAGTCACCGGCGCGGAAGCGAACACTAAAGCGTCTTCATCTCTCGCATAGGGGGAGTGGCCGGTGAGAATCACCTGCAACAGACGAGTCCTGCATGAGGCGCTTCAGCACGTCAGCCGCGTGGTGTCTGGACGAACCACCTTGCCCATCCTGAGCAACGTCCTGCTCGAGGCAAAGGGTGAGGAGCTGCGCATCGTCGCCTACGACATGGAGATCGGCGCCCAGAGCACCATCGCCATCCAGTCGCAGGAGGCCGGCGCGCTCACCGTGCCGGCGCGCGTGCTCGTGGACGTGGTCGCCAGCTTGCCGGACGCCACGGTCGAGATGCAGAGCCAGGACCGCAGCCTACTGGGCCTCACCTGCGGCCGCTCCGAGTACACCATCAATGGCCTGCCCGCGGAGGAGTACCCCAACCTGCCCGAGGTGGTGGGCGACACGGCCGTCGAGATCACCCAGGCCGCCATGCGCGAGCTCATCCGCAGCACTATCTTCGCCGCCTCTCGCGACGAGACCAGAGCGATACTCACTGGCGTTCTGCTCGAGAGAGATGGCGACACCGTCAAGATGGTGGCGACCGACAGCTATCGCCTCGCGGTGAAGAGCGTGCCCGCCGCCCAGGCCAAGGTGCTCGGCGGCGAGGGGAAGTGGCAGGCCATCATCCCTTCACGCGCCCTCCAGGAACTCAACCGCATGCTCGACCCGGCGGCCGAGGAAACGCCTGTCACGATCCGCGCCAGCGAGCAGCAGATCGCGTTCGCGGTCGGGCCCTACCTGCTCGTCTCCCGGCTGATCGAGGGGCAATTCCCGAACTACACTCGCCTGCTCGCGGCCGAACCCGACCGCATGGTCACCGTCAACCGAGAGGACCTCCTCGGCGCCATCAGGCGCGCCGCCATCGTCGCCCGCGCCGAGGCCAGCAAGCTCCTCTTTCGCGCCGCCGACGGCACCCTCACCATCAGCGCCGAGAGCGGAGACGTAGGCCGCGCCCACGAGGAGCTGCCGGTCACGCTCGACGGAAGTGAGATCGAGATTGCGTTCAACTCGGAGTATCTGACCGATGCGCTGGGGGTGATGGCGTCGGAAAACGTGATCTGGCACCTGACCGGGCCGGAGAGCCCGGGGCTGGTGAAGCGCACCGATGACCCGGACTACATCTACGTCGTCATGCCCATGCGGCTCTAGCCTATCGCGGCCGGCCTTCCGCTTGAGCGCGCCGATGGGGTAGACTGGAACTTGGGTAGGGCAGGAGCCCCTAAGCGTGCCCAAAGGGCAGGCCGGGGTGGCGGCTCGAAGAGTCTGGCCACGTGCCTCCTGCCCGGTGTCGGGAGCGGCCGAACCCTCAGTGGAGCGCATCGCACGGTGGTCCATGTACCTGCACCGCCTCGAGCTTCGTGACTTCCGCAATTGGTCGCGCCTGGACCTGACGCTGCCCGAAGGCATGGTGATCTTCCATGGCCCCAACGGCGCGGGCAAGACCAACCTGCTCGAGAGCATCTGCCTCGCGGCCGCGGGCGACTCTCCCCGCGCCCACGAATCCCAGGACATGATCAGGCTGGCGGAGGAGGTGGCCTTCGTTCGCGCCGATTTCCACGGCCTCGACCGCCGGCCCCGCCTGGAGATCGGCCTCGCCCGCTCCGGCCAGAAGCAGGTGAAGGTCAACGGCGCCCCGAAGCGCCGCTCCGACCTCATTGGCCTCGCCCCCGTCGTCTACTTCTCGGCCGACGACATCGCCGTCATCAAGGGCGAACCGAGCGCGCGGCGCCGCTTCCTCGACGCCGAAATCTCGGCCATCAGCCAGTCCTACTACTTCCAGCTCATCCGGTACCGGCGCTCGCTCGAGCAGCGCAACCGACTGCTCAAGGACATCCGCTCCGGCCGCGCTCGCCCCAGCGCGCTCGACCCGTGGGACCGCTCTCTCGCCAAGCACGGCGCCGCGGTCATCGTGAAGCGGCGGGGTTTTGCCGCCGACCTCGCGCCCGAGGCGGCCGCCGCTCATGACCTCCTGACCGGCCATGCACGGGGCCTCGTGGTTGCCTATCGGCCCTCTATTGGGCCGTTGGACGAACAAGACTCGCGCGCGGCTCTAGAGGAGCCGGCCTCATTGGTGGGAAATATCGCCATCCACCTCGAATCTGTGTGGCGGGAAGAGCGCCAGAACGACATTCTTCGCGGCGCTACCGGCGCAGGGCCGCACAGGGATGACCTCGAGGTGCTCCTCCGTGGCGAGCCGGTCCGCCTGTTCGGTTCGCAGGGGGAGCAGCGCACCTGCGCAGTCGCGCTTCGCATCGGCCTCGCCTCCGTCGTCCGCAGCGCCACGGGCGACCGGCCGGTGCTCTTGCTCGACGACGTCTTGTCGGAGTTGGATGCGCGGTACCGCGCCGGCGTCTTCGCGGCCTGTGCGCAGGCCCAGCAGGTGATCATCACTTGCTGCGACCCTGCCGATATCCCGGCCCAGGCGCGGGAATCCGCTGCATCCTTCGAGGTGAGGGATGGACGGCTCATCTGAGAAGAAAGCAACCGCGAGGGATCTTTCGTCCGTCGGGCGCCTGCTCGAGGGCGTGCTCGCGAACATGGACCTGCAGTCCCGGTTCCGCGAGCACCTCGCGGTGATGGCCTGGCCGCAGATCGTGGGCGCCGTTATCGGCGCACATACCCGCGCCGAAACCGTGCGCGACGGCGTGCTCATCGTCGCCACCGACACCGCAGCCTGGGCTCAGGAGTTGCACATGCGCCGCCGCGATCTCGTCGCGCGCGTCGCCCAGCAGGTCGGCCCGGGCCTCATCAGGGAGATCCACTTCCGCTCGGGCAGCGTCGCCCGTCAGGGCCGCGGGGACTCGCGCCTGCCGCGCCCGCTGGACATGAAGCTATCGGCCCGGCATGAGAAGCAGATCGCAGACGCCGCCGCCCCCATTGAGGACCCCGCGCTGCGCGCCCGCGCCGAGCGCGCCTTCATCGCCGCAGCCCGCATCGCCGAATGGCGCAAGCGCACCGGGTGGCGGCGCTGCGCTCGCTGCGGGCAGTGGCAGCGTGTCGGTCGCCGTTGGTGCGCCTCCTGCACCTATTCCGCCGGTCGGCGGAGGCGACGGTGACACCGGTCGGCGTCCCCACTCGAGTGCTCATGCTATCGTGGGAGTTCCCGCCCCGCATCGTCGGGGGCATCGCCCGGCACGTCACAGAGCTCTCGCACGCCCTCGCCCGCGGCGGCGTCGAGGTCGACGTGCTCACCGCCCACCATCCCGGCGCGCCCACCGTCGAGGTGCTCGCCGCCGGCGAGGGCCGAGTCCGCGTCATGCGCGCCGCTCCCAATCCTGTCAATCCTCTCGACTTCATCTCCGACATCCATCAGCTCAACTTTCTCCTCCTCGAGCGCCTTCTCGCCGAGGGCGACGTCGAGTATGACCTGCTCCACGCGCACGACTGGCTCGTCGCTTTCACGGCGCGGACGCTGAAGCACGGCCGGCAGATCCCGCTCATCGCCACCATTCACGCCACCGAGGCCGGCCGCAACCGCGGCATCCACAACCCCATGCAGAGCTACATCCACTCGCTCGAGTGGCTGCTCACCTATGATGCCTGGCGCGTCATCTGCTGCTCCAACGCCATGGCCTCCGAGGTCTTCGGCAGCCTCCAGGTTCCGCTCGACAAGGTGCGCGTCGTGCCCAACGGCGTGGACCCGGCGCGCCTGCGCTGTGCCGACACATCCCAGCAGCTCGCCGCCTTCCGCTCCCGCTGGGCGAACCCGGATGAGCGCATCGTCTTCTTCGTCGGCCGCCTGGTGCGCGAGAAAGGCGTCGAAGCCCTCGTCGCGGCCATGCCCGAGGTGATCGCCGCCCATCCTGAGGCGAAGTTCGTCATCGCGGGCGGCGGGCATAGCGATCACCTGCGCTGGCGGGCCTCCGAGTTCGGCCTCGGGCACAAGATCGTCTTCACCGGCTACCTGCCGGAGGCCGACCTGCCGCGGCTCTACGCTGTCGCCGACGTCGCGGTGTTCCCCAGCCTCTATGAGCCCTTCGGCATCGTCGCGCTCGAGGCCATGGCCGCGGGCGTCCCCGTCGTCACCTCCGACATCGGCGGCTTCCGCGAGGTGGTCCGGCACGGGGAGACGGGCCTCCACACCTGGGCGAACAACCCGCATTCGCTCGCCTGGGGGATCAACCAGGTGCTCTCGGACCCGCGCCTGGCCGCCCGGCTCCGCCGCGAGGGCCTGAGGGAGGTCCGCACCCGCTTCAGCTGGGACGGCATCGCCGAGCAGACGCTCGCGGTCTACCAGGAAGTGCTCACCCAGCCCGACCTGGCGGCCGCGCGGCGTGACCTGCCCATATCGGGGCCTGGCGTGCACCCGCGTTACATAGTCTCGGGCGAGGCGGTGAGCAGAAGCTGAGCAGGTGAGCGTCGCCGCATCGCCGGCGCGCTCTGCTCATCGTCCAACGAACGGGGGAAGGGGAGGAGAGATGGTCTCAGCAGTCGTCATGGCGGGGGGAGAAGGAGCGCGGCTTCGGCCTCTCACGTGCGATCTCCCCAAGCCGATGGCGCCCATTGCGAATCGGCCGATTATGGCACACATCATGGCCCTGCTGCGCGGTCTCGGTGTGACCCAGGCCTATGCCACTCTCCATTACCTCGCCGACGAAGTCGAGAGCTACTTCGGCGATGGCTCCGACTGGGGGATGCGCCTCGAGTATGCGGTGGAGGATGTGCCGCTCGGCACTGCCGGCAGCGTCCGGCGTCTCCTCGACAAGCTCAGCGGCACCTTCGTCGTCATCAGCGGCGACGCGCTCACCGACCTCGACCTCGGCCCGGCCATCGAGTTCCATCGCGAGCGCGGCTCGGCTGCCACCCTCGTGCTCACCCACGTGACCAACCCGCTCGAGTATGGCGTCGTCATCACAGATCCCGACGGCCGGGTGCGCCACTTCCTCGAGAAGCCGAGCGCGGGCGAAGTCTTCTCCGATACCGTCAACACCGGCATCTACATCCTCGAGCCCCACGTCCTCGAGCGAGTGGATCCGTCCCGATCGGTGGATTTCAGCCAGCATCTCTTCCCCGCGCTCCTCGCCGACGATGAGCCCATGTTCGGCTACATCGCGGAGGGCTACTGGACCGACATCGGCAACCTCGACCAGTACCGGGCGGCCAACCAGGACTGCCTCAGCGGCGCGGTGCGAGTGGACCTGCCGGGAGAGCGCCTCGGTGAAGGCATCGTGGTCGGCACCGCGACCCGCATCCATCCCGAGGCGCGCCTGGTTCCGCCGGTGCTGATCGGCCACGGGTGCAGCATTGACGAGGGAGCGCAGATCGGCCCCTTCGCCATCCTCGGCGACAACTGCGTCGTCGAGCCCGGCGTCCTCGTGGACCATTCTGTCGTCTGGAGCGGCGCCTACCTTGGCTCGGGCACACGCCTGAACGCCGCCATCATCTGCCGCAACGTGATCGCGAAACGCCATGTCACCGTCAACGAGGGCGCGGTTGTGGGCGACCGCTGCGTGCTCGAGGACGGCACCACCGTCATGCCCCGCATCCGCATTTGGCCCGACAAGGTCACCGAGAAGGGCTCCAAGGTCACCATGAGCCTGATCTGGGGCACCAAGTGGCCCGGCGCGCTCTTCGGCGCGAGCGGCGTGAGCGGGCTCGCCAACGTCGAAGTCACGCCCGAGTTCGCCGCCCGCCTCGGCGCCGCCTTCGGCGCCTACCTGGAGAGCGGCGCCCAGGTCATCACCAGCCGCGATTCCCACCACGTCTCCCGCATGTGCAAGCGCGCCATCATCGCCGGCCTCATGTCGGTCGGCGCGAACGTGCTCGACCTGCGGACCATGCCCGGCGCGGTCTCCCGGCACATGGCCAACATCTCCGGCGCGGCCGGGGGCATCCACGTGTCGGTCTCGCCCTCCGACCCCGCGCAGACCCTGATCGAGTTCTTCGACGGCACCGGCAGGAATCTGGACCGCGCCGCGGACCGCCGAATCGAGAGCATCTTCTTCCGCGAGGATTTCCGCCGCGCGCCCCGCGACGCCGTCGGCAACCTCGAGTTCCTGGGCCGAACCGTGGAGTACTACACCGAGGATTTCCTCAACTTCCTCGACGCCGACTCCATCCGCTACCGCGCCTCGAAGCTCGTGATTGACTACGCCTTCGGCCCTCTCTGCCTGCTCATGCCTCTGGTCCTGGGCCGCCTGGGCTGCGAGTCCACAGGCGTCA
>Ga0315288_10001202_pt1 | contig 33360 bp, 41 predicted proteins | sample YL17G11_20_MG_FD_203454 | JGI IMG/M metagenome (GOLD analysis project Ga0315288, IMG submission 203454) | Sediment microbial communities from Yellowstone Lake, YNP, Wyoming, USA - YL17G11_20 | ecosystem: Environmental > Aquatic > Freshwater > Lake > Sediment | place: USA: Wyoming | collected...
TGCATCTGGAAAAATGCTCAATTAAAACATGGAGAAACTTGGTTGGATTGCCAATGGGCTTGTAATAATCAAGCTGAAACCTTTCCAGGTTCTGACGAATCAAAAGCCAGGCTGACGTCTGGTCAATCAGTTTAAAATCTGTTGGCAAGCCGATATCCAGGCCATGGTCTTTAAGAATCCTTTCGCAAAAAGAATGAAAAGTAGAAATCCAAAGATCGGCATAGCCTTGGGACAATAATTGATCTATCCTTTCTAACATTTCCTGGGAAGCTTTATCGGTAAAGGTAACTCCCAAGATTTCTTCCGGCCTCACTTTTTTCTTTTCAATTAAATAAGCGATTCTGCTGGTGATAACCGTGGTTTTGCCAGTACCAGCCCCGGCCACAATTAATAAAGGCCCGTCTTTGGCCATTACTGCCTGTTTTTGTTTTTTGTTTAAACGGGATAAATCCAACATTTTTATATTATAACATATTAAAAATCATAGTTCTAAAAACATTTGATTAAATAAAAAAAGTCCAGCTAAAAACCCTTTTAGTTGTTTTAAAATAATCTATCTTGATGTAAAATAGATAAAGGCATGTTTAACCAACTTCCCTTAATCCTGCTTTTTGTCTTCTTTGCCATTAACCTCTGGTATGTTTTTGCTATTATTTATCATCTGATCAGATTTGGCATTGGCGTAAATCCGAAAATCATGGCTTTGTTCTTTTTCATCGGCTCGATTGTTTTCTTTCTGATTGTTTTTGCCATGTTTAATCTGGTTGATTGGCAAAATCTTTTAAACAAGCTGGTTGATTTTGTTAACTTTTTAAAAACATATATCATTCTTTAAAATGCCTTTTCCTTTATTTACATCCGGCAACACTTTTAAGGGGCAACTGCCCGGAGAAACCACTGTTTTAATCGTCAGGAAGCATTGGATTACTTTGGTAACGCCATTATTTTTAATTCTCGTCATTGCCCTAATCCCGCTAGCTGCTTATCCTTTTATTGCGCTGACGGTCTGGTATAATAATTATTCAGGCCTTTACTGGTTTTTGAGCTCTGCTCTTTGGATGTTTCTTTGGAATCTTCTCTTTTTCAATTTGATGATTTACTCCTTAAATACCCTGGTCATAACCAATAAGAGAGTGGTTGAAACCAGACAGCTTGGTTTTTTCAAATATAGCGCCAACGAGTTTCAAAAAGACAAAATCCAGGATGTTTCCGTGAAAATTGCGGGCATTCTGGCTTCTTTGCTGAATTTCGGCAACCTGGAAATCCAGACTGCCGGCACCGAGAACAAATTTAATTTTACCTGCTTCCCTGATCCGGAAAAGATAAAACAAACAATCCTGAGTTAAAACAAAACCCCTGGAAAAAAGGGGTTTTTGGTTTGCCATTTCTTTGAAAGTTATTTTTTCGGAAACAGCAACGGTTTCTTAAGAATAAGCTTGTAAATGTTTTCCAGAAAATCTCCGCCCGCATAACCGATAATCAAAGCCATGGCCGGGCTGATCGAATTAAGTCCGCTGATAATCATGCCTGATTCTTTGATTGCTCCGGCTGTTAACAAACCCACGATTCCTGAAATGAAGGTTGTCCCGAAAAAATAGAAAATATTAAAAGGAGTGTTTTTGTAAGAATAATAATATTTTAAAAAACCAACCAGACCCCTGATCATTCCCCCGCCGAATCCGGCAATTAAAATAGGAATACTCATAATATTCTGTTTTAGTTTGTTATAATAATTTAATTCTATGTAAATTAAGTTTTTTCCGTTTTGGCGGCTTCTTGCCTGTAAGCGCAATAATCGCAATCTTCTGAAGCCTGAGGAATAACGTCTTTCATAAGAGTTTCATGAGCCTTGAGAATGGTTTCTTCTACCCAGCCGTCATTGCCCTCATAAGGAATGATTTTAACGTCAAATTCTATCTTTTTGTCAAAAGCTTCTTTGTCAGTTATGCCGTTGCAATAGACAAAATAGGCTGTATCGGAAACCTTAAAACCGTTTTTCCTGAACAGCCATTGGTAAACTTCAACCTGCCTCTTGTAGCCGTCCTGCCAATCAGCGTCAAGACTGACCTCGCCTGCTTTAGCAGTAGCTTTGTAATCAACAACAAGCAATTCTCCGGCCTTATTCACCCAGACATCATCAATAGCCCCGTTAATGATTAAATTCGTAAGATCATGGAAATGCCAAAGTCCTTTCTTGTAATCGCGCCAGGCCTCGATTTCCTCGTGGGCAAAAGGAATAGCGTCAATCTTATACTCCTGCATTAGGGGATGGCGAGAACCTTTAGCCCGGTTCAAATCAAACTCTTTTTTCAAAAGCTTGTCCACCGCATTATTTAAAGTAAAAGGAAAGCCTGGCGGCCTTTCAATGCCAAGCCTTTTGTCCAGATAAAAACATCTCGGGCATTGTAAAAACAAATCAATCTTTGAACGGCTAAGCTTAAAAGGCTCTTTTGACAAGGGATTAAAAAGGCTGTAAGTTCGTTTGGCTTTGTAGAATTTAGACATTTGATTATTTTATTCCAGGGACAAGAAAATCCTTAAGCTTGCTGAAAAACTTCAGGCTGAGGCGCAAATAATAAGAGAAGGCGTCTGGGCTGGACAGCCCTTCTTTTAATTTACGAAAGATAAAATTAACTGAGAAAATGCTTTTATAAAGGCTTGTCACTAAAGACAAAACTTCTTCATCTGACATTGCTGTTATCAAAACCGGTTCTTTCATATCATACTGATCCCAGTCTTTTGTCTTTAGCCAGCCTTTTTCTTCCGCCTCTTTAAACAAGGCTGTGCCCGGATAAGGAATAATGATGGTGGCTTGTAAGCTGTCAATATAGCCTTCTTTAAAAAGCCATCTCGTCAAATCAATTGTCTTTTTCGCCTCTAGCTTCGTCTCCCAGGGATAGCCAACCATACAGGTAACATGGGGAGTAAGCCCTGCCTTTTTTGCCATTTGCACTCCTCTGACAATGTCTTGGCTGGTTTCTCCCTTATTAAGCTTGTTCAGAGATTCCTGGTTGGCAGATTCCAAACCATAGAGAATAAAACGAAAACCGGCCTTTGCCATCAAATCATAAGTTTTTTGGTCAGTGATGGCGTTGGCTCTCATATTACAGCCCAGCCTTATCTTTTTGTTATAGCCCCTTTCAACCATGCCCTGGCAAAAATCTTCAAGCCATTTTCCGACTGGAAAAGTGCCGGTATCGTCAAAAACCTCTTTAACTCCTAGTCTTATCAGCTCTCCTATTTCATCAAGCAGCTTTTTTGGACTGGCAACGCGGTATTGGGGAAAAATGCTGGTCCAAGAACAAAAACTACAGCCTCCTTGCTTGCGCCACCAGCAATCCCGGCCAATCATGGTAAAGGTTCCCGGCACCAGGCTAAAGTTTGAATTCTTAAAAGCATAAAGCCTCCATTTAGTTAATTCCCGATCAATAAAAGGCAAAGAATTAAGGTCGTGGTTTGAAAGAAACTTGCCCGTGTTTTTCAAATTACCTTTGTCTCTAAACCACCAGCCAGGTTCCAAGGTTTCCCCTTTGGTCAAATGATTGGCTAAATTTAAAAGCATGAAATCATAATCTCCTCCGGTCAAAATATAATCTGCCCGGCAATTATCCATTGATTCTTTAGGCAGAGCCGTGACGTGATCCCCCATTAAGACAATTTTGGATTTTGGATTCTCAAACTTTATCTGATTGATAATCTGCCAATGCTTTTTAACAACCGGGGTTTTCGTTTCCATGGCAATCACGTCTGGTTTTTCTGCTGAGATTCTTTTCTTCCAATCCTCATATTTCAGATTTTCATTAATGGCATCGTCCCAGAAAACCTCAAAACCGGCTTTTTTCAATAAGGTGGCCGCTGAAGCCAGGATAACGGGATAAGCTGTCCAGGGACTGTCAACCCATTGAAATTGACGGTTCTGAGCCAACAAAGGAATTCCTTTTAAGGATTCGATTGGCGGGTAGGAAATGGAGATTTTCATGCTTTAATTCTATCATTTTAAACCCTGACAGTATATAATTATCAAATGAAAACCATTAGCGTTATCATCGCTACCTTAAACAGCGGCCTGATTCTGGAAAGTTGCTTATCTAGCATCAGAAGCCAGAATTACGATCAAAACAAAATTGAAATCGTTATTGCCGATGGCGGCTCAACTGATGATACCCTGGAGATTGCGAGAAAATATCAAGCCAAAGTAATTCCGGAAAACACCGGCAGCCCGGAAGCAGCCAAAGGCATCGCTCTTAAAGATTCTCTAAACGAGATCATTCTTGGCGTTGATGATGACAATATCCTGCCCAGCCAAGACTGGTTAATGAAAATGGTTTCCTCGTTGGAAAAAGAGCCGGAAGCGATTGGCTGTTATCCCTGGAGATACACATATAGGAGAAATGATAGAATCTTAAACCGCTATTTCTCTTTATTCGGAGCCAATGATCCGGTCGCCTATTTTCTGAACAAGGCTGACCGCCAGTCATATCTTGACTCTGGCTGGAAGCTTTCAGGCCAAGCTGAAGACAAAGGCGATTATTTCTTAGTCGAATTTAATCAAGATAATTTAGCCACGGTTGGCGCTAACGGCTTTTTGATCAAAAGAAGTTTTCTAGAAAAAGCTGGAATCGATCCGGATCACTTTTTCCATATTGACGTAAATCTGGATTTAGTTTCCCAGGGGTTTAATAAATACGTGGTTGTTAAAAATGACATTGTTCATGCCAGCGGCGAAAGATTCTGGCACTTTTTCAAAAAAAGAAAAAGATACATGAAAGATCTTTATCTCAAAGACTTTCAGAAAAGAAGATATTTGATTTATAATCCTCAAAAAGACAAGCTAAAAATAATTGCCTATTCTCTTTATTCCCTGACCCTGATCCTGCCGACCATTAAAGCCTTGAAAGGCTATTCAAAAATCAAGGATCCTGCCTGGTTTCTGCATCCGATTGTCTGCTTTATGATGTTCTGGATTTATTTTCTGGCAGTCATTGAAAACAAAATCCGGCTAATCAACTGACCTTGGCATAAACCATTCAATCCCGTCCTGAAAAGGAAAGTTGCACTGCCGGCACATCAGCGGCAGTTTTTCTTTAGCAAACTCAAGATGACAAGACCTGAACTGCTCCAACAGCGGGCTTTTTTTAATCTGATTAAAAGGATGTGTCAGAATATTGCCCAAAACAAAATTAGATTCAAAATCACGGCAGCAAATGACAAAGCTTCCCGAGCTGTCGATCATCATCGTATGCCAGAGCGACCGGCATGGATAAGTCCTTCCTGAACTGTCAAAGCCAGAATTTGAATTTATCTTGACTCCCCCGCCCCATTCATGGGCAAGAGAAACAGTTACCGAATCAACCTTGGCTGACCAGTTCTCAAGATGCTTTTTAATATCTTTTTTGTTTTCCCCGATTAAAATCGAAGAAATAAAAACTTTAGGCAAATCGCTTTGCTTTTCTTTTTTAATCTTAAGCAGGTTTTCAATGTTTTCTTTAGCTTCACTAAAATCTAATCCCATTACTTTTTGATAATGTTCCGGAGTAGCGCCATTAAAGCTGATATTGATTTCTTCAACCTTAAGATCAATCAGCTGCCGGCTGATTTCTGAAGTCAGCAGATGGGCATTGGTATAGAGCTTGATCGGCAGACCCATTTCCTTAAATGTCTTTATCCTCAAGATGATCTGCGGATCAATCAATGGCTCTCCCAAACCGCTGAGAAAAACCTTATTAACGGCTAATTTTTCTTCTTTGATCCGGCTGACTATCTTTTCAAATACTTCCTTTGTCATCATTGACTTTGTTCTTTTCATGGTTGAGTTAGGGCACATCAGACACCTGGCATTGCAAAAACTGCTGAGTTCAATCACCAAGTTAACAGGATCCTCAAGGTCTTTTCGGATTTGATTCCTGATTTTTAGCTTTGCCAGTTGAAGATACGGCTCGGAACCGCTGATTCTCTTTGCCAGATTCCTGAGCCAGGGCAAAGACGAATAAAGAGTTTTGGCGTAACGGATAATTTTATCAGTCATAATATTCATCCTATATTTTCTAAGCGCTTTAGTTTATACTTACAATAATAAACAAGGTAAATCAAATGATTGGAGAAAAACCAAAATTATCAGTTGCTGTCTGCACCTTTAATCGGGCAGAAAGCTTGAGAGAGTGCCTGGAAAGCCTGACAAAACAAAGTTTTACTGATTTTGAAGTGGTCATAATTGATGCCAATTCAACCGACCAGACCTCGCAAGTAATCAACGGCTATTCTCAAAAATTAAAGATTAAAAAAGTCATTGAAACAGGAAAAGGATTGGCCAAGGCCAGAGACCTGGGCTGGAAAAGCAGCCAAGGCGAATTTGTTTCCTGGATTGACGATGACGTGGTTGTCTCTGAAGGCTGGGCCAAAGCTGTTGTTGAAATCCTAACCGAAAACAAAGATATCGCCGGCGTCAGCGGACCGACCATTATTGACAACGAACTTTTAAAAAACCGGGATGTTTTCTTTTTCTACGGCAAAAAAGGATTGATTGGTCTTCTGGGAAAATTCTGGAATTATTTTTTTCTCGAAGGCCAGATGGATGAACCCGGCAAGCTCTTTAAAAGCGGGGCTTGGTCTCCGGGAGCAAATTTTGTCCAAAGCCTTCAGATTCAAGGATTAAAAAACGTTGATTATTTGGAGGCTTGCAATATGACTTTGCGAAGAAACTTAATTGAAAAAGCAAACGGCTTTGATTTCAATTATACTGGGGTGGCCGAATGGTCTGAACTCGACTTGGCCATCAGGATAAAAAAGCTTGGCTATCGCCTAGTCTTCAGCCCGAAAGCAAGAGTTAATCATAATATTTCCAGGGGCGGAGTTTATCCGAAAAGAGCTGAAGCAAAGCAAAGAATGGAAAACTTTTTCAGGTTTTACTTTAAACACATTTTTAAGCCGAAGCTCAACTACTTATTCAAGTTTTCCTGCTATCTACTTTTCTTAAACTGTTATTGGCTTTACAAGGCTCTGGCCACTAAGAATTTTAACTGGCTAAGCGGCCTGACCGGCACTGTCAACGGAATAATAAAAACAATAACCGGAAAAAACAGATGAAGATAGGAGTTAATGCCAGATTATTGCAGGAAAAGCATCACACCGGAATCCAAAATTATTTCAATGGTTTGTATTCCGAGATAAAATCAATCGATTTTGAAAACCAATACTTTTTTTTCCGCAACCCTAGTATTAAAAACGCTTTCTTTGATCTTTTGGGCGTCAAAAATCAGATTAAAAAAGCACAAATAAACATTTTCCACTCTTTGACCCCGGCTCTGCCCGTGGGATCCAAAAACTGCTTTTATCTCGCTACTGTCCACGATCTTGGCTTTAAAATCATGCCCGAATTGGCAAGAAAAAAAGACATTCTCTATTATAACTTTGTTTTCCGAAACTTGATCAGAAAAGCCGACCTTGTCCTGGTCGATTCCGAATCAGTCAAACAGGAATTAACGGCATTCTATCCGATCCTAGAGTCCAGAATCAGAACAGTAGAATTGGGATTGGACGCCTTTTATCTGCAGAAAGAGCAGAACCAGTATCTTGAACAGATAAGACAAAAATACTTTTTTACTGACAAGAAAATTGTTTTCGCCAACAGCGCCCACAGCCCCAGAAAAAACACCAATGCCTTGATCAAAGCTGTCAAAGATATTCCCGGTTGTTATTTAGTGATTTCGGGCCTCATCAACAATGCGGTCAAAATAGACAAACAAAGCAATGTTATTGCCCTTGGCTACCTTCCTAAAAGAGAAATCAGAGCTCTGTACCAGCTCTGCGACGCTTTCGTCTATCCTTCGCTTTACGAGGGCTTTGGCCTGCCGATCCTGGAAGCCATGGCCAGTAAAGCCATTGTCCTTGCCTCTGACATTTCTGTTTTCAAAGAAATAATCAATAACAACAGTCTTTTGTTTGATCCCGGGAATCCCGAACAAATGGCCGAAAGGATAAGCTCTCATCTTAATTCAAGCCAAGAGCAGAAACAAAACATCATTGCTTCTTACCAAGAATCATTGAATAGGTTCACCTGGAACAAAGCTGCCCGAAAAATGATTGACATTTTTAACTCTTTAAAATAATGGTTTTAAAAAACGAAGAAGCTCTGAAAAAATACCTCAAGCGCCTGGATCCGATCCTGGCAGAAAAGATCAGCTCCAGCCAGAAAATAGCTGACGTTGGCTGCGCCACTGGCCAGCTTTTGCAGTTGCTCGCCAAAGAACACCGGAAAAGCAAAAAATCGCTCTGGGGTTTTGATATTTCCGCTGATTTTGTCAGCCGGGCGCAAAAATCCTTTGCCAATGTTTTTCTGCTTGATCCCTCAAAACAAGAACTTCCTGAAAAAGAATTTGACCTGATCTTCGTCCTGGACGTGCTTGAACATGCAGAAAATCCAAAAAAGTTTCTAGAAAATATTTCCCGGAGCCTGAAAAACAACGGCCTGTTAATAGTTTCCACTCCCAATCTTGGTTCTTTGTCTCATTTTATCCAGGGGCCAAAATGGTTCGGCTTCAAAGACAAAACTCACAGATCTTTTTACGACAAGCTTTCTCTGACAAAACTTTTAAACAGCTGCCATCTGCAGATAGTTAAGCTTAAAACCATATCCCTTGCCGGCCTTGGTTTTTACGACAAAATCATTTCTCAAACTTACTTTGGCGGCCAAATCATCGCCCTGATAGAAAAAAAACCAAAAGCCGCTGTCTGCATCTATAATATCGGAATCGGCAACACCGACTTTTTGGCAAAAAAAATCTCTTTCTGGCAGGAGCAGAATATTAAAGTTAAAATGGTCTGTCCTGCTTTTCTCATTGCTGATTTTAAAAAGCTGGTCCGGGAAGTTGAATACATCGGCATTCCTTTTTGCAAAACAGCTAAAAGCAAGCTGGTTCTTGTTCCCGAGCTCTTCAAGCGTTCTTTACTGGCGATTCTTTACATTCCCGGAATAATCAGAAACACCGACGTGATTTATTCCATTTCCTCGGTTCTGGACGAATTGCTTTTGCCTTTTTTTATAAGAATTTTCAGCAGAAAACTGACCTGGACAGTTTTGTTTGAAAACAAGGTTGTTTTTAAAAAACCCGGGGATTTGCTCATCCGCGTCCTGGCTTTTGCTTTTTACAAGATAAGCTTGCTGCTTTTAAAAAAGGCTGACAAAATCTTTGTCATTTCAGAAAACCTGAAAATATTTCTGATTGAACAAGGCTTTCAAGAAAAAAAGCTGATTTTGACCGGAAACGCCATCGACAAAGACCAGATAAAAATGGCGTTGGCGCAAAGACAGGCCTGGAGCGATGCTTTGTTCCTGGGAAGAATCAGCCAGGACAAAGGAGTTTTTGACCTGATTAAAATCTGCCAAAGAGTAAAACAAAAATATCCTGATTTCAGTTTGTGGATTGTCGGCTCCGGCGACCGGGCCACTGAAAACAAGCTTAAAAAAACAATTGCCGGTCTTTCCCTGAAAAAGAATATCAAGCTTTTCGGTTATGTCTCCGGCTTTCAAAAATTCCTGTTTTTAACCAGCTGCAAAATCTTTGTTTCCCTAAGCCATGAAGAAAGCTTTGGGGTAGCCATTTTGGAAGCCGTGGCCAGCGGCCGCAAAACCATTGCCTATGACCTGCCTGCTTACAAGCAAATCTACCTTAACAATGAAATTACCACTGTTTCTGTCGGCGATACCAAAGCTTTTTCTGAAAAAGTGATTGAACTCCTGGACAGAAAAGATTTTGACAATCCGGCCGGCTTAATGCTTTTAAATTCGGAAAAATACAGTTATGAAAGAATTTCCAAACTGGAAATGGATAACTTTAAAAAACCATGAAACCGCTGGCTTCCCTTATTATCGTCAATTACAACGGCTTTGAAATAACAAAAAAATGCCTTGAATCGCTTTGGCAAAGCTCTCCGGACATTGATTTTGAAACTATTGTCGTTGACAACGCCTCTGCCGATCAAAGCCTGGAAAAACTGAGCCAGCTGTTTCCAGAAAGCAAAAGATTAAAATATCTGGCCCGGCAAAGCAATGATTTTCTGGCTCCGGCCTACAACGACGGGGCCGAATTATCCCAAGGAGAGATTTTGGTCTTTATGAACAACGATTTAGTTTTTACCTCCGGCTGGCTGAAAGAACTGCTCCGAACCTTTGAGTTTGAAAAAATTGGCATTGCCGGCTCAGCAATTCTTTCTTTTAAATCTAAGCAGATTATTGATAATCTGGGCGGAAGATTGGATGTTTTTGGTTTTGGGCAAAGAATTGATGCTGGCAAAGAATACAAGCCAAATCAGGATTTTCGTTCTCCGTTTTACATTCAAGGAGCTTTATTGGCCATTCGGCGCCCGCTTTTTGAAAAGATTAAGAGGTTTGACCCGGACTATCAGGCAAACTATGAAGACGTTGATTTGTGCTGGAAAACCCGGCTTTTGGGCTATCAAATCTATATTGCCCAGAAATCCGTTGTTTATCATCTTGGCTCCTGGACGGTAAATAAATACCTGAAAAAAGAGAACTCTTCTTTTCTCTGCCGTAAAAACAGACTGACGACTCTTTTAAAAAACGGAGGAATCATTTATCTGGCTTTGGTTTTGCCGTTTTATTTTCTGTCCCAGCTTGCTCTCTTTTTAAAAGAATTCTTTCTTGATAGAAATGTTAAACTGGCCATGACTGCTTTCAGGGCGGTTGGCTGGAACATCGCTAATTTTCAAAACACCCTTAAAAAGAGGCGGGAAATCCAGAAGTTAAGAAAAGTTTCCGACCGGCAAATTTTAAAGGAAATGAGCTTATTCTAGAAATTATCCAAACCTTTCAAAATAAACTCATTTTAGCTATTATTAACGGGAATGAAAAAAATTGCTTTAGTAACACCAATATATCTCCCAGCCGAACTTTCGGGGTCAGCGAACGCAATTTTGCAATTGGCCCAGGGATTGTCTGAAAGAGGGCTCGATTGTTCTATCATTACCTCTAATGCGCTAACCACGAGATGGTGGTACGATCCTGTTTTTGGGAAAAAAATTAGTGAAAAATCAGAAATCATCAATGGAGTAAAGATTTTCAGGCTCGCTTGCTGCCAGCCATTGTCATTTGTTGCCTTAGCCGGAAGGTGTTTTAAAATGTTTTTGCCGAAAAGCATTTTCAAAAAGCTTGAATTTCTATCGAGCGGGCCGGTTTTAATGGGGTTATTTGATCTTTTAAAGAAAGAAGGATTTGCTGCCATTTATTCTTCGCCCCTTCCCTGTTATCTGAACCAACAAGTCGCTGACGCTATCCTTCGATTGTCGCCCCCCCCGAAATTTATTATTCATCCCGCTTTTCATGTCTTTATTTCTCATTATCATAATCCAGAATTCCAAAATGTTTTTGATGTCGCGAACTTAATCCACGTCAAATCAAAATCAGAAAAAGAAGATATTCAAAAAGTCTTTAATATTCCAGACAATAAATTTGCCATTATCCCGTTTTTCTTAGACCTGACGAGCATGAAAGAATTAGCAGAAATTGACAAAGAGGTTTTAAATTTCAGAAAAAAGCATAATCTGGAGAATAAAAAAATCGTTCTGTCCACGAGCGGCAAAAATCATTTGAAGGGAGCAACAACTTTAAGCCAGGCGTTGAATATCCTGTCAAAGAAGAATCCCGATATTTTATTAGTTATTATCGGAGACAATTCTTTAAACCGGGAGAAAACGAAAGCGGAGACAGAGATTAAGAATATTATTAATCTCGGTTATGTTACGGATGAAGAGAAAGAAGTTATCTTTGCCGCCAGCGATATTTTTTGCCTACCATCCGTTGCGGAGTCGTTTGGTATTTCTTATCTCGAAGCGTGGAAATACAAAAAACCGGTTATCGGCGCCGATATTCCGATAGTTCGCGAGCTTATTCTTGGCAATCGAGGCGGTCTTTTGGTAAAATTTGGTGACGGAAAAGAATTAGCGAAAACAATTGAAAAATTGGCGCAAAACCCCGTTTTGGTAAAGGAACTCGGCGAAAACGGTTATCAAGCAATAATTTCAAAATATAATTCTTCAAAATTAATTCCGGAATTTGAAAAACTTTTTTAAAAATGAATTTCAAAACCTTACTTTTTAAAAACTTTGATACCGGACAGACTATTTTTAAAAACACTGTCTGGCTGGGCCTGGCGGAAATAATTTCCAGGGGCCTGGTGTTTTTTCTCAACATTCTGCTCATCCGCTATTTATCAATAATTGATTATGGAAAGTTCGGCTTTGCTTTCGCTTTTATTGCCATTTTCTCTTTTGGAGACCTGGGTATTTCCACTTTGACCATCAGGGAAGTGGCTAAAAATAACAGTTTGGTTAAAAAATATCTTGATCATTTTTTTACCCTTAAGTTGATTTTGGCCTTATTCACTCTTGTTTTGATTTTGGCGGCAACTCAGTTTCTCAACAAACCGATGGAAATTAAGTTCCTGATATATTCAGCCGCTGTCTTTACCGCCTTGATGTCATTGATGGTTTTCTTCCAGACCATCTTCCAGGCTTTTGAAAAGATGGAATATATAGCCATGTCTAAGCTTGCTTACTCAATCGGTTTATTAGCGATTTTTGTCTTTATGATTTGGCAAAAATATCCTTTGGCAACATTGTTCCTGGGTTATATTGGTGCGGTCATTTTTGCCTTTGCCATAACCTTATTTTTAATTAAGAAAAAAATTACCGTTTTTTCACCAAGAATTAATTTTGATTTCTGGAAAAATTCCCTTAGAGAATCCTGGCCTTTTGGCTTGATTGATCTGTTGGCCGGAGGATTCCTTTCTATCTCTATCATCCAAATCAGTTTTCTGGCAGGAGATAAAGAGATCGGTTTTTATAATGTCGCCTATCAGCTCATAGCTGTCCTGACTATCTTGATCGGGCTTTTTTATAATGCGTTTTTTTCCACTTTATCCAAAAAATACCAACAGTCAAAAAGTGAATTTTACCAGCTTTTGCGTTATTTTACGCCCAGGATTATTATTTTTTGTCTTGCTCTGTCCTTGTTTCTATTCCTCATTGCTCCGCAGCTGATTCTTAAATTATACGGCGAAAAATACTCGGAAAGCATTAATATAGCAAGAATTTTATTAATTGCGATTTCTATTTCCTTTATCAATACCCCTTATTTTGAAGGCCTGAAAATAGCCGGGCAGCAGAAAGAATGCCTCAAGCCTATGTTCTGGGGGATATCCGTGGGATTGCTGCTCAACTTTCCTCTCGTCTTGTTTTTGGGCAGCCGAGGAGCTGCCATTTCGCTTATATTTTCCTCTTTAATTATTACTGTTTTAATAATTTCCAGATTTAAAAAATTCAAAAACATTGATTGCGTTATTGAAAAATGATTTCTCTCATTGTCGTCTATAACAAAAAAGAAAAATTGGACAAATGTCTTTTAAGCTCTTTAAAAAATCAGGAAGCCGATTTCGAAACCATCTTAATCGATAATACCAAAAACGACTTTCCTTCAGCGGCTGAAGCCTTAAACTACGGCGCCAAAAAAGCTAAAGGAGAATACCTTATGTTTGTCCACCAAGACATTGAGCTGAATTCTAAGCTATGGTTAAAAGAGGCGGAAAAAATCTTAAGAGAAATATCCGATTTAGGCGTCGCCGGCGTCGCTGGCATGAGTGAAAAAGGTAAAAACAATAAAGAAAGGGGCAAGGGTTGCATCAGCGACTGCGGCGAAATTTGGCAGTGGAGCAATTCTCTTTCCAAACCGGAAGAGGCTCAAACTCTCGACGATTGTCTTTTAATAATCCCCCGGCCGGTTTTCCAAAAATTACAGTTCGACAAAAAAACTTTTGACGGCTGGCACTGCTACGGCCTTGATTATTCCTTGGCAGTTAAAAGTATCGGCTTAAAAGCTTATGTCCTCCCCTTGTTCGTTTATCACCGTTCCTCTAGAGCAAATACAAAGGATTTATTAAAATATCAAAAAAGAATTTATCAAAAGCATAAAAATAATTTTGAAACCATCTACACTACTTTAGGAGAGATTTCCCGGCTAAAATTGATTTTAAAAACATATCTCGAACCTTTGTATGATAAACTTTTTCCCGGCTGGATAGAAATTTTAAAAATAGAGATTTCAGATTGTCAGACAATTTTGGATCTTGGTTGCGGCTATAATTCGCCTCTTAATAACTGCCAAACCTCTTTTTCCCTTGGCGTAGAATTTTTTGAACCCTATTTGGAAGAAAGCCAAAAGAAAAGCCTCCACAACCAATATCTGAAAGCTGATGTCAGAACCGTTGATTTCAAACCGAAATCATTCGAAGCGGTCTTGGCTCTGGAGCTTCTTGAGCATTTAGACAAAGAAGAAGGATATCGGCTGATTAAAAAAATGGAGTCTTGGGCGGAAAAAAAGATCATTATCACAACTCCCAATGGCTACTTAAAACAAGACAGTTATGACCAAAATTCATTACAAATCCATAAGTCCGGCTGGGACGTAAAAGAGCTTGAAAATCTTGGATTCAAGGTTTTTGGAATGAACGGCTGGAAAAAACTCCGGAAAGAAAAAGGATTGATAAAATGCCGGCCTGTTCTCCTTTGGAATCTGTTTTCCAGTTTAACCCAAAAAGTAACCTATTATCATCCAAAACTTGCTTTCCAATTATTCGCGGTTAAAAAACTGAATCATTCGACTGATGAAACTGAAAGTTCTGCTAATTAACGCAGTCAATCCGGAAAATCCCGAAGAGTTTTCTTTGTCGCCCTTGGGACTGGGATATTTGGCAAGCTCTTTAAGGAAAGAATTTGGTTCTAACGCCCTGGAATTCAAAATTGCTTACAGAAACATTGTCCAAGAGATTAATGGCTTTTTGCCGGATATCGTCGGCATTAGCTCGGTTTCTCAAAATTATAATTTTGCCGCCAGCTACGCTAAAATCGCCAAAAATCATGGTCTGCCGGTAATTATCGGCGGCACTCACATTTCCGCCCTGCCCCAAAACCTCACCAAAGAAATGGATGTCGGCGTCATTGGCGAGGGCGAAAAAACCATTGTTGAACTTTTTAAAATTTATCAGAAAACGGGAAAATTCGATTCCAAAGACTTAAAGGATGTGAAAGGAATTGTTTTCAGAGAAAAAGAGAGAATCGTTATCACCCCGAAAAGAGAATTGATCTTCCCGCTCGACGAAATTCCCATGCCAGCCAGGGATTTAATGAAAATCGAAAACCCGGCGACAATGTTCACTTCGAGGGGTTGCCCCTACCATTGCTCCTTTTGCGCTTCTTCCCGATTTTGGGATAAATTAAGATTCTTTCCGGCAGAATATGTCGTCAAAGAGATTAAGTTCCTTTTTGAGAACTATAAGATTAACCGTATCGATTTTTGGGACGATTTATTTGTCGCCGACAGGCAAAGATTAAAGAAAATCATCGTTCTTCTTGAACAGGAAAAACTGCTGGGAAAATTGAATTTCAACTGCACCGTTAGAACAAATTTAGTCGATGAAGAGCTGTGCCGGCTTTTAAGGAAAATGGGGGTGACAAAGGTTTGGATGGGAATGGAATCAGCTTCGGAAACCACCCTGCGATATTTAAAAGGAGAAACCATCAGCGTCAACGATCATCTCCGGACGATAAAAATCCTTAGGAAATATAAAATTGAACTAAGTGTAAGTTTTATTATCGGCTCGCCGAAAGAAACCAAAGAAGAAATTCTGAAAACTTTAGACTTTATTAAAGAAAACCGGCTTCCGGAATTTACAATTTATCTTTTAACTCCCCTTCCGGGAACCCCGGTTTGGCAATATGCCGAAGAAAGAAAACTGGTGAGTGAAAATATGGACTGGAGCATCTTGGACGTTAATTTTGACAGAAACTATAAAAAAGCCTTAATTTTATCAGAGACTTTAAGCCGGCAAGAGCTCTATGAACTGTTTCTGAGATTCAAAGCCGAGGCGAGGCAGCGCCTGATAATTCATGCCTTAAAAGATCCTTTGGAAACCATAAAATACTTTTTTAAGAAATTCAGTGGAAATTTCTATTCTTCCTAATCGTTATCAAGCCGAAAATTCCGGCAATTACCCCTTTATTATAACTCTGCCAAAAGCGGTAATTTCTTTTGAGCAAAGGATAACCGAAAAAGTATTTTGGGAATATGAAAAAAAAGTAGTTCAATAAAAATTTTATAAGCTGAGTCCTGTCTGCGTGTTTTGCCTCAAGCCAAAAAAGATTTCTAGCGTAGTAGTAAACAGATAATCCTTTTGTTTTTTTAATTGCCTGGCCGATCTTGTGCCAAACTATCGATTTTGGCACATAAAGAATTTGATAGCCGATTTTTTCCGCTCTCAAGCACCAATCCGTATCTTCAAAAATAAGAAAGTATCTTTCATCTAAAAGACCGATCTTTTTAATCACTTCTTTTTTAATCAGCAGGCAGGCGCCGGTAACGAAATCAACGGCAACGGGCTCTTGAATATTATTTGCATCGGCTTTATCAAGTTTTTCAACGCTGGAAAAAGACCCGCGAGAAAGATCTGCCCGGAAACCGGCTGAATGAATATTATTCTTCCTTTCGTAATCATAATAATATATCTTCGACCCAAAAATACCGGCTTTTTTCTCCTGAACAGCCGTTTTCATCAATTCTGTCAGAAACTTTTTTTCAACTATTGTATCGTTATTCAAAAGCAAGATAAAATCGCTCTGATCTTCGCTTAAAATCCGGTTGATGGCCAAATTATTTCCCCCGGAAAAACCAAGATTTTCTTTGCTTAAAATCAATCTGGTTTCTTGAGGAATTTCTTCTGATTTTATGATTTTTGCCTTTAAAAAATCTTGCTCTTCTTTATTTGAACCATTGTCAACGACAAAAACCTCATAATTAGGATAATCAATCTCTTTTAAAGATTTTAAGCATTCAAGAGTGTCTTTCAGGCCATTCCAATTGATAATAATAATTGAAACCTTGAAATAGTTATTCATGTATCAAAACTTCGTTTTGTTGTATTCTTAAAGATAATCTATAATTAATCAGGGACGCCCAATTAACTTAATTAAAATGAATCTAATCAAGAAAAAAAGTGGCGACTGGGAGGAAAAAATTGCCCTTTTCAATTTCTGGAATTGGCTTAACGAGAACCGGTTGATAATCGTTTTTCTGATTAGCCTGGTTCTTATCGTCTATTTTAACTCCCTGAACAATGATTTTGTTGCTGATGATATTCCCGGAATCCTCCAGAATCCCGCCATAGGAGATTTCAATTCAGTCCTTAAGGCTCCTTTAGGATTTTTAAGGCCTTTGCTTTATTTTTTTGCCCATTGGATAGGAAATTTAAACCCTTTCCCCTATCATCTTTTTAGCCTTTTTTTCCACCTTGGCGCGGTTTTAACCGTTTATCTCCTAGTCTACCTTTTGACCAATTCCTTTGTAGCGCTGACAACCGCTTCCTTATTTGCGGTCCACCCGCTTTTGATTGAAGCTGTTTCCTGGATTTCTGGCGCCGCTTACAGCCAATACGGTTTTTTTCTGATTTTAGCCCTTTTATTATACCTTTTTTCTTTAAAAGAGAAAAAATTCTATCTCCTCTCCTTATTTGCTTTTATGCTGGCTCTTTTTTCTTCAGAAAGATCAATAATTTTTTCTGGGATCATCTTTATCTTTTTTTTGGCCTTTGAAAAAAACCGCTCGGGTTGGAAAAAATTAATACCGTTTTTCCTCATCAGCGGCCTTTGGATGCTTTTCTATTTTTCGGCCATTCCCCAAAGAATCAACTCCTTGCAAACAAATTTTTATCAAAAACCAGAAATGTTAAACCCTCTTTTACAAATCCCTGTTGCCATTTCTTCGTATTTGGAATTGATTTTCTGGCCAAAAGACTTAACTCTTTATCACTCGGAAATGCTTTTCAGCCAAGGAGAATACTTGTTAAGATTGGCTGTTTTTCTCCTGTTTTTGGGATTTACCGTTTGGCTTTTCTTTAAAAACCGGCCTTTGTCTTTCTGGCCCGGCCTGTTTTTAATCGGACTTTTGCCGACTTTGACGCCTTTTGGCATTTCCTGGATTGTAGCGGAAAGATATGCTTATTTCAGTTCTCTGGGAATTTTCGTCCTGATTGCCTTGGCTTTGGAAAGAATTTCGCAAACAAAATTCGGCAAAAAAACTGTTCCCGTTATCTTAGGAATCATTCTCATTTTGCTTTCCGGCAGAACCATTGCCAGAAATATGGACTGGCAAAACCAGGATACTCTCTGGCTGGCAGCAGCTAAAACTTCTCCTTCCAGTCCCCAGAACCATAACAACCTTGGCGACTATTACGGCCGGCTCGGCGAATACGAAAAAGCGGTTGAAGAATTTAAAAAAGCAATCGAACTGCAGCCCAACTACGGCGATGCTTATCACAACTTAGCCAATACTTATCAGCAAATCGGCAAAATTGATTTGGCAATAGAAAATTACCAAAAAGCTCTAGAATTTAATCCTGGCCTCTGGCAATCTCTGCAAAATTTAGCCGTTATTTATTTCCAGTCAAAAGATTTTGAAAAAGCAGCCCAATACCAGGAAAAAGCAGTTGAAATTGATCCCCAAAATGCCAGCCTCCATTTCAATCTTGGCGTTATCTACCTTGAGAAAAACCAAAAAGAAAAAGCTGACCAGGAATTCCAGAAAGCCTTTGACTTAGATCCTAAATTAAAAGAAAGTTCATCTCTTTAGCTCTTTTAGGAAGAATCCTTGCAAAAACCTCAACCCATACCAAATATGGGTTAAAAAAATGCCCGGCATTAACAAAAGGCTTATCTTTAAATCCTGTTCTTTAAGATAAACCTGAACGGCGCTCAGGATTAAAAGAATAATATAGACAGAAAGAATAAAAATATAGATCGAAAACACCGGAGGCAATATTAATCCCAAAACAAAACCAAAGATTAAAAATAGAACAAATGCAGACGGAATAAAATACCAAAGTTTTTTTGAAGTTTCGGGAAGAATTCTGGCAAAATAACCGCGGTGCAGGCCAAAGTTTCCATTTTGCTTTAAATGCTGCAAAAACAATGCCCGGCGGTGGTGGTAAACCAGAACTTTGGGATCATAAATAATTTTTTTGCCCAGTTTTCCGGCAAGGTCCAGGCAAAATTTGGTATCCTCGCCGGGCCAAAAATTGGAATCAAAACCATTAACCGCTTCAAAGTCAGCTTTTCTGACCAGGAAATTCATTGAGGGAAAATCAACAACCTCTCTTCTCTTTATTGGCAAAAACCTGAATCGGGCCGGCCCGCCTCCCAAAAAAGAAGCTGAGACCCAGCCCGAAGCCTTTTGCCAAACAGAATCTTCTTTAGGGGTAACGCCGGGCCCGCAAACTGCAACGACAGACAAATTCTCAAAACAGCCAACTGCGTTTTTCAGCCAATCTTGAGCCGGATAGGCATCGTCATCCAAAAAAGCCAGAATCTCCCCCTTTGCCTGCTTGGCGGCCAAATCCCTTTTTTCAGCCGGACCGGCATTGAGCGGAATAATCCTTGTTTTTTCAAAAACAGTTTTTGTTTCCCCGTCAGGCAAAACCAAAATCTCAAAGTCTTGATAATCAAGCTCCAATATCTTTGAGATCGCCTGGCGCAGATAATCATTAATATCCCTGGCCGGAATAATGATTGAAACTAGAGGTTCTTTAATCAATGTTTTTCTTCTTTCTAATAATGTAGATTGGCCTGTTGGTCACTTCAAGATGAATATTAACAATATACAAAGCAATTAGTCCAAGGCAGATTAAAACAATGCCGATTAAAAATAGGTTGAAAACCGCCAGCATTGCCGGGCCGGAAAAAACCATCCAGTGGAAAAAATACCTGTTCGCAAACATGAAAACTCCTAAAGAACCGGCAAAAAAAGTAATAAAAAGTCCCAGATACCCGGCGATTTTCAGAGGAAACAAACTATGGCTGACAAAACTTGACAAGCCCAGCCTGACCAGTTTCAGAAAACTATAACCGGGCTTTCCTGATTCTCTTTGTTTGGCTTTAAAATGAATATAATCTCTTTTAAAGCCCAGCCAGTCGATCAGGCCCCGGGCAATCCTTCCTCTTTCGGTAAAGCGGCAAAACTCATCAGCCACATTCCTGGAAATCAAACGGAAATCAGTTTCTCCGGAAACCAGTTTTGTTTCACTGATAAGGTCCATGATTTTATAGAAAAAATAGGATCCTGTTTTTTTGACAATTCCCTCCTGGCTGTTCTTTTCCCTGATGCCGATGACAATATCAGCTCCATTTTGCCATTTCTCAATAAAGTTCGGAATGAGCTCAACCGGATGCTGCAGATCAGCGTCAACGAGAATAATGGCTTCCCCCTTGGCATTATGAATCCCGCAAGACAAAGCGATTTCTTTGCCGAAATTACGGGAAAATTCCAAGTACTTGACTTTCGAATCACTTTTGGCAAAATTCTCAAGGATCTCAGCGCTTCTGTCCTGGGAACCGTCATTGACGAAAACGAGCTCATAATCATAATTCCTCAGAATGCTAAGCAAAGCCTTGTAAAGCAGGGACAGGTTTTCCTCTTCGTTGTAAACCGGGATAATGACAGAAATGAGTTTTTTCATGGCTTAAAATTTTCGCATTGATAAGGCCAATTTTCTTTCCTTGGCCAATTTCGCAGCAATCTCGTAAGCTCCAAAGACAGTGGTTACGTAAAACAAATCTCCTAAAAGACTGTTTCTAAAAAACGGTATGGCCATTAAATAACACTGGGTTATTCCGGAAAAACTTTCTGGATACCAGGAAGTAAAAGCCCAAACCGCAAAATTGGTAACGAGAAAGAACAGGATCGAACAAAACAATGAACTTCCTAGTGTCGTATACCATCTTTTATGATTTTTAAGCCAGATTCCGACAAAGGCAGACAGCAGAACGCTCGCATAAACCGAGACCATCAGTTTCCAGTCATAAAGGCCCAAGAAAATGTCGCTCAAGAGCATAATCAGAATCGGCAGAGAGACGGCATACGATTTTCCTAAATAGACGCCGGAAAACAAAGCAATGGCCAAAACCGGAGAAAAATTCCAGGGATGAGGCAATAATCTGATAAAAATGCCCAGAAAGAGAAAAATTATTGAAACTATAATCTTTTCTTTTTTATGCATATTAGACATTTGCTTAATTATGTATCTTAACACATTTGCACTTCCCTTTCTCAATTAAACGATAAAAGCCAAAAGCGACGACGCTGCCCAGAACCATGCCGCCGATAATGTCAGACAGATAATGGACGCCGGCAATAACCCGGCTGATGCTCATCAGCAGGCTGGCAATGAAAAACAATATTCCCAGCTTCTTGTTATAACAGTAAATTCCAGCAGAAAGGGCGAAGAAAACCGTCGCATGCCCGGAAGGAAAAGAATAGCCGGTTTCTGGAATCAGCTGATTCAAATTATGGACAATGAAAGGCCTGGGCTGATGGTAAAAAAATCTGATTAATTCAACTATCGTGAGCCTGGCAACAACGGCTGATCCCGCCGCCACCAGAAAAATCTTTATCTTTTTTCTATTGTTGTATCCTGAAAAGACAAGAAATAAAAGAAAACCAGCCGCCAAAACATATTGCGAATAGTCAGCCAGAAAAATAAAAAGAGAGTCGAGGCAAACAGATTTTCCAGTTAAGCTGTTTAAAAAATACAAAATTTTTGCATCCATAATTGGACTTTAATGAAAGTTGTTCCTTTTGCCAGATAAAGCCTTAAGCAGTTTTCCAACCCGATCAGTCTTTTCCCAGGCAAAACCCTTTTGGCCAAAATGGCCGTAGACAGAGGTTTTCCTGTAAATCGGCTTCAGAAGATCGAGTTCTTTTATAATCCCTCCCGGCGTCAGATCAAAAACCCTTGAAACCGCCTTGGCTATCTTTTCTTCAGCAATCTTGCCGGTGCTAAAAGTTTCAATGCTCACTTCTATCGGTTCATAGCCGCCGATGACATAGGCTAATCTGACCAGGCATTTTTCCGCAAGGCCGGACGCCACAATGTTTTTGGCGACATATCTGGCCATATAAGCTCCGGATCTGTCAACCTTGGTCGGATCTTTCCCGCTAAAACTGCCTCCGCCCACCGGCACGCCAATGCCATAGCTGTCAACCACGGTCTTTCTGCCCGTCATGCCCGTATCTGCGATTGGCCCGCCAATAATAAACTTACCGGTGTTGTTAATGAAAAACTTGGTTTTCTTGTCTAAAAACCCGTTGCAAACAGGCTTAACAACCTTGTCAATAATGTCTTTTTTAATCTTTTCCAAAGAAACTCCGGGATCGTGCTGGGCGGCAATAACCACATTGTTTAATCTCTTCGGCTTGCCGTCTTCATATTCAAAGGTTACCTGGGATTTTCCATCCGGCCTTAAATATACCAAAATCTTGTTCTTTCTCAATTGAGTCAGTTTTTTCATCAACTCATGAGCCATCATAATCGGCAAAGGCATTAATTCCGGAGTTTCGTTGCAGGCATAGCCAACCATTGAACCCTGATCTCCGGCCCCCTGTTTTTTGCTGCCGGTTCTCCTGACTCCCTGGGCAATATCAGGAGACTGCTTGCTGATGGTGTTTAAAACCGCCACCGTATTGCCGTCAAAGCCATATTCCGGCTTGTCATAGCCAATATCTAAAATCACTTTCCTGACAATTTCATTGATATCCACCCAGGTCTTAGTGGTAATTTCTCCGCCAACAATAACATAGCCCCGGCTGACAAAAACCTCGCAAGCCACTCTGGCCTGCTTGTCATCTTTTATAATCGAATCGAGAACGGCATCGGCAATCTGATCAGCCACTTTATCAGAATGGCCGATAGCCACCGACTCTGAAGTGAATAAATATTTTTTCATTTTAAGAATAATTAGATTACGAACCGAATTATTTTGTTAATCTTAACATATTTAATCTTTATTTTCCCAATAATAAGTTAGCTTCCCTGATTACAGGATAAAGGTATTTAGGCAAAATTCCTAATCTTTTGGAAAGTTTCTCTATGTCAGTTGCTAAAATATCTTTGGCTAACATAGCTTCTTTTGAGACCAAAACATCTTTCAAATGCCCTTTTAAGGAAGGGAGGATGGTTATTGGATAGAGATTATTCTTTTCTATCAGAGATTCAAGGCCTTTATTGCTCGGATGCCTCCAGCCCAAGAACTCAATGCCTTGGCAATTAGAATAAGCGATTGCCCTTGAGGTGAATTTCTCGTTAGTGACCATAATCGACTTAATCCGGCAGCCTTTATAAGCATCAGTTTTAAAGTAAGGGCCGTTTAAAAGATCAAGGAATCTGGCTTGGTTTGCCAAAACATTGTCTAAGTGAACTTTGTCTCCGGCAATATTGCGGTATTTGCATTCACCGATATAAACTAAATTATCTTTTTTGGCTAAAAAATCTATTTCGTAATCCTGAAGGCAGGAACCGGACAGATAAATATTGATTTTAACTTCAAAGCCCAATCTGGTAAAGATCTCTCCGATGAATTTTTCAAAGGGAAAACCGCTTGGTCCCAGTTTTCTCATGCCGACTTTCAAACTGAACTTTAAATTAACTCCAGGGTTTTCCCGATAAAGAATCTTTTTTACTTCTTGATAGATTTCTGACGTCTTCATCCCAGACCAAGCCTTGGACTCAACCAATTCAACAACCTTTCGGGCCAAATCCCTTGACGCTCCGGCTCTTCGGGCAGATTGATAGACTTTCTGGGGAGAAAATGGCTCCCTTGCCCCGATTGAATTAAAAACGTATATTTTCGCCATATTATCTATCCTAACAAAAAACCGCCAGAAAGGCGATTTTTATTTGAAAATATTATCTCTTTTCAACTACAATAGTACAATTTGTGACCAAGGCTGCTAAAGCTCCGACAGCAGCCAAAACCGGAGCAATTATTGTCCCCACCACGGCATAAGTCAGAGGAATCTCAATCAATGACTTGTTTTCTTCATTTTTAATAATGATTCTTCTGACATTCCCTTTTTCAATCAATTCCTTTACTTTTTTGACAACTTCTTCGCCAGAGACCTTGAATTCTTCTTGTTTATTAGTTCCTTCGGACATATTTTTTATTAAAATGATTATTTTCCCGAAAAGAGAACAATGGCCAGAACGAAAATTAAAGAAAAAAGCGAAATTGAGGTGAAAAACAAAATCAAAATAGCTTCTTTCAGTCTTTGTTTTAAAGCTAGATAAGCCGGACAAACAAAAACTAAAGAGCCGGTAATGGCAGCTGAAACCACCAGCAAGGAGAGCATCAGGACTGTTCCCCAGAATCCAGGCTTAGCTATAAAAACTTGGCTCAGGAAATTAAGCAGCCAGCCAACAAAGCCGCAATAGCTAACCACGGCCAAAGCCTGCAGAAAACCGATTAGAAACAATTTGCTCTTTTTCATTCTGATAATATTTTCTTGATTTCTTCTTGGGCCTTCGTGTTTTCGCTGACCTGCTCCGGATCATTCATTAGTAAAAGCGTTTCAAACTCGCCAATGTGAGTCTTTTCTTCTTTGGCAATGTCAATCAAGGCCTTTTTCAGGCCCTCGCTTTGAGCCATGGCAGCCAGCTGTTCATAAAGATTAACAGCGTCCAGCTCGGCAATCATGCCGATTCTCATTATCTCTTTATCGATATCCTCTTTTTTTACTTTGCTCAGATCTAATGGTATTTGCGATAGCATTGTTTTAATTCGCTATTAATTATTTATCCTTTATCTTGTTGTTTATTAATCTTTATTGTTCAACAACCATGCTTTCCATGACAACTGGCTCTAAGGGTTTGTCATTGGCGCCAACAGCTGTTTGGCCAATCGCATCAATCACTTCCTGACCGGCAATCACCTTGCCAAAAATAGTATAGTTATTAGGCAAAGGATAATCTTGTAACATAATGAAGAATTGGCTGCCGTTAGTATTCGGCCCAGAATTAGCCATGGCGACCACTCCTTTTTTATAACCAGCTTTGTAAGAGTCGGTTTCAGGATTTAACTCATCCTCAAACTTATAGCCTGGTCCGCCCGTGCCATTACCATTGGGATCTCCGCCCTGAATAACAAAACCTTTAACCACTCGATGAAAAGTTAAGTTATTGTAAAAACCTTTCTCTATTAAGGTAATAAAGTTTTCAACTGTCTTGGGAGCGTCGTCGTCATAAGTTTGAATCTTAATTTCTCCCATATTAGTGATTATTTTAACAATATGCATGTTTATTTCTTTTGCCGGCGTTATTATCGGATTATTATTTGTTTTTGATTTTAAAGCATAAAAAACAGCTATCCCGACTATCAAAACTGCCGTAGATCCAATTACTATTTTGACAAGACTTTTATTTTCCATAAATATCTGTTCTATTCATTAGTATTGTTAATTATAGCAGAAAAACCGCTCTCAAGAGGATTAGGTTATCTTAGATGACATTACATTCGTCTAATTTCATTTTCTCTAGAACCGACGTTCGCCAAATTATCTAACAGAAAACAAGATAATAAATAAGTAAGGCCGAAAAGCAAAACCCTGGCCTGATACAACGAATAAGCAATACTTGTCTTGGTCAAACCGCAACACGGAATTAAATTTCCTCTGAAATCCCGGCAATCGACAAAAATACAGCCCTTAAGCGCTAGAATAAAAACAAGGCAGAAAACAATCCATAAGATTAAAAACAGGGAAATTTTAGCAGCGGATGGCTTTAAAAATGATAGAGTTTTTCTGCAGAAAATAACCCATAAGATTAAAAATGGGGAAATTTTAGCAACGGATGGCTTTAAAAATGATAGAGTTTTTCTAATGCTCATCTTTTTTAATTTTAGCATAGCTTTCCGAAGAACCATAATCAGGCCTGCCTAAAAATGAATTGTCCCGCTGGTTTAGGGCGGGACGGAATTCATCGCAATTTAAATTGCTTTAGATTCGGGTTACATTGACAGCATTCGGCCCTTTTGGGGAATCAGCTTTGTCAAAAGATACCTTATCACCTTCTTTGAGCTCATTGTAGCTTACGCCACGAAGCTCATTGCTGTGAAAAAATAGATCCTTCTCGTCTCCTTCGACGGTGATGAATCCAAATCCTTTGTCTGTGAGTGTTTTGATTGTTCCTTCCATGTTAAAAGATATATTGGTTGATTATTTTAAGATTTAACTTTAAAACTTAATGCCACTAAGAAACTCGACCACATTTCGCAAGGCAACTAACTCGTGATAAAGAATAGCACGCAAACAATTATTAGTCAAGCCTTAAAGCTATGCTCAAACCCTAAAAACATCTAAAAAATGATTTAATATATTCCGCTCTATATCAAATTTTTGGTTTGTTATCGCGGCATTCCTTCAGTTCTTTCTTTAATCCAATCATTTTTAATTCCCGGCCGATTGTAAGTTTGTTAAATTTCTCTAAGTCATTAACTTTTCCTTGAAGCTCTTTCGTTTTTTGCCCGACCATTTCTGCTAACCCTTCTCTTTCTTCTTTTAAGGCTTCTGTCCTGTCTTTTAGTTTTTCGGCCATTGCATTAAGGCTGGAAAAAAGATCTCCGATTTCATCATGCCTTTTAGTTTTAACCCGATAGTCTAACTCGCCGCCTCCAATTTTCTCCATCCCCCTTAATAATTCTTTGATTGAATCTATGACTGTAATTTTTATTGAAAAGGAAAGAATGCTGATGATAGCCAGAATGGATATCAATGTAACCAATAAAAATTCTCTTTGCGTTTTGGCAATAACTTTTTCTAAAGTGTCCAAGGATAGTTTTATACTGTAAATGCCAACTCTCTGGCCGCCAATATGAACCGGAGTAATTACTCTCAATACATTGGTGCCATCTGCTTCGGTCACAACCTTAGTGGAAATCGTTCCGTTTTGATAGGAAGCAATACTTTCTGGAATAGCCATCTCCCCGATCATACTAGTGTCGTTAGAGGCTATAATTTTTAAACCAGTTTCAACGGGCAGGCTAATGCTGATGCCGACAATATTAGAGCTTAGCCATATCATCTTGTAAATATTGGATTGCAGCTTGGCAACATCGTTTAATTCGTTTTTGCTGCCAATGCCGGCATCAAGGGCTTGAGCCAAACTGATGGCGGAATCGCGGAAAGAATCATTAAAAATCTTCCTCTGGTTATTGACGCTCAAATAATAAAAAACTGAAAGGGTCAAAGCAATAACCAGGGTAACGACAATGAGTAGTTTTAATTGAAGATTAAGTTTAGATTTCATTAAGACAAAAACTGTTTTTTACTGACTCAACCACTTTTCTTCTATTTTATTGAGCTCTCCTTCCTGCTTAAGCCGCCTTATAGTTTTATTAATCTGCAAAAGCAATCCTGGCTGATCTTTCTGAGTGGCAATTCCGTAAAACTCCTGGGTAAAGATTCCTCCGGCTATTTGCAATCTTTTTTCTTTGGCGACCATTCCAATTGCGGCCGGATAATCAATAATAATTGCGTCGATCTTCCCCTCAAGTAGATCTTCTTTGGCTAAATCATAATTCTCATAAGCGTTCACCAAAGACGGATTAGCGGCATATTCCCGCGCCTCTACTTCGCTGGTGGTTCCGACCTGAACTCCCACCCTGTATTCCTTTAGGTCTTTTGGCTCATTAATGATCCCTTCCTTGTCTGTCGTGCTCACGATCACCTGGCCGGCATTAAAATATGGGTCAGAAAAACCCAGAGTCTCAGCTCTTTCCGCAGTAATGGTGACAGCTGATATAACCATATCCACTTCTCCGTTCTTGACAGCATTAAAAATTTCTTCCCAAATAATATTCTTGAACTTTGCTTCAACGCCGAGATCTGAGGCGATCTCCTTGGCTATGTCTATATCCATGCCGAAGAAGTTTCCCTGTTCGTCCAGGCTTTCCATGGGCGGATAAGTGGCGTCACTGCCGATAATGATTTCTCCCCTCTTTTTTATGTCGCCAAGCCTTCCTAGTTCTTGGCCGTTGCCATTTCCTGAAAAGAATTGGCTGTAGAGGAAAAACCCAAGACCACCAAGTATAAATATTATTATTGTCACTAAAATAATTGTTCTTTTGGTCATATTAAGTGTTGTTCTTTTTTATTTTACTTAAGACCTTTTATTCTGTTTCGATATTCTATTGTCAACCTTATTCTAGCAAAAAACCGCCTCAATAAAAAGGTGGCTTTTGTTAGCTCCGCATTGTGTTAGACGTTAGAATCTGTTTTGTTAATTAATTCACTTCTTTATGGGGATTCTTTAATATTCCTGCTTCTTTTTCCTTTTGAAGAGCAATTTGATGCGCTTTCCAAAAGATTGAGCCTTTTTTCATTTCTTTAAGCTCGGATATTTCGTGGATAACAGTGCTATCGAAATATTCTTGAGATAATTTTTGTCCTTTTTTTGTATTACTGCAATTACAATTTTCAGGATGGTGTGTTGCTACCCAAATTTCATTAATAGGTATAAATTCATGAACATAGCCGTGTCCCCCATGACCAAATATTACACTAAGATTATTTCTGACCCATTCTCCATCAACTTTAAAAACCTTAAAGCCTTCTTGATTTCTTACCAGTTTTTTCCATTTACCAGTTAAAACAAATTTCTTGTCTTTTTTGTTTCTTCTTTTCTGAATTCCCAATTCCAACTCTGCCCATAATTTATCTCTATTGTCTTTTTTAAAGTTTATTTTCATAATTTTTTATTCAATTCCATTCTACCAAAAAACCGCCTGAAAGGCGATTCTCCGAAATGGGCTCGCCCTAAGCCCGTTGAAAGACTCCCGAAATGGAACGAGCTTAGAACGCTGGACTGGATAAAAGAGATAGAATTCCCGGAGTTTACGCTCTCCCGAATAAAACAACTTACAACCAGGTAAAATGACAAAACCTCATGATATTCATGAGGTTTTGTTTTGAAAAAGTGCCTAATGCGCAATCCTCCAGATTGCCCAGCCGATAGAGATCGCTCCCGTAACGGTTGCGACCGCCGTCTTCTGCAAACCCCCAAAAAGTGCTCGGAAGTACATCGCCCCTCTATCCCCAGACGTTTTCTTCAGGTCTTCCTTAGCCGCCAGATAAACATCGATGAAAATAACGATGGAGACAATTCCGCAAATCTCGGGAATCAAGTTGCCCATGAAAAGATGGGCAACCGTGGCTGCGGCAACCAGCCCCACCACAACTACAATAGGTTTCATGGCATCCTCCTTTGTGCCTCAGATTTTGTGTCTAAATCATGGCACGCGATATTGAATATGTCAAACCAGTCAAAAAACCCTGTATAAACGGGGCAGGCTCTGAAGCATCCGCCAACTGGCGGAGCTGCGGGGCCGCCTAAATTATCCAGTTGAATAAATACCCCATAATAATGATTCCTGTAATGGTGATGCCGAAAAAGAGAGCCAGCAATTGCCACTTCATGACTTTCTTCAAAATCAAGCCTTCTGGTATGGAAATGGTAACTATAGCTGTCATAAATGCCAAAGCCGTGCCAAGCGGTACTCCCTTGCCCACCAGGGCCTCCATAACAGGGATAACGCTCACTGAGTTGGCGTAGAGCGGCGCTCCTAACAAAGTGGCTAAGGGAATAACCCACCAGGCCTTTATTGACAGATATCTTTCAACAAGGTCAGCCGGAATAAATCCGTGGATTAATGCTCCAATGCCAACTCCCAAAACAACATACGGAAACACGTTCTTGGTAATGTTCATCCCGTCTTGCCAGAAATGAACAAGAAGTTTCTTAAAAGGCAATGAAGAACCTCCGTGTTCTGCTTCTACCTGCTGACGGGACCTGAATTTCAATAATTCTGGTTTAACGTATTTTTCCACGTGCAGTTTTTGGATAAGGATACCGCCGAGTATTGCTATTGCTACGCCCACAAGGTTATAAAGCACAGTCACTTTCATCCCAAATATGGCCGGAAATAAATACAGCGAGGACTCGTTAACTAAGGGCGAACTGATAAGAAAGGCAAATGTTACCCCGAGAGGAATGCCGGCGCCGACAAAACCGATGAACAGCGGAATTGACGAGCAAGAACAAAAGGGGGTGATAACCCCTAAAAAAGCGGCAAAAAGATAATCCAGCCCGAACCACCGGCGCTTGGTAAGCATATCCCGCGCTTTCTCCATCGGGAAATAGTAGCGGATAATCGCCATAAGATAGTTGATAAAAACGAGCAGCAACCCTATCTTGATAATGTCATTGATAAAAAAATTGACTGTGTTGCCAAGATAAGTTTCCTTGCCTATGCCAAACCATCCATAAGTGGCAAGATCGGCTAATTGTTGTATTGGCCTGAATATGCTCATGCTTCTTTGAGAATAAGGTCTTTAATTTTTTGGATATCAGGAATAAAACCGGTCATGACCGGCTTGCCGTTGATAGCCAACACCGGACTGTTCATCACTCCCATTTGAATAATCTTTTGTATCCCCTCTGCGCCAGTCACATATTCAACCGGCTCTTTCAATCCCAATTCTCCAACCGCCTTTTGGGTAAGTTCGTATAGTTTTTTGCAGGTCGAGCAGCCCGAACCCAAAACTTGTATTTTCATAGATTTATTTCGTTTCGTCCTGATTAATGATTTGATTTTGTTATCTTTGACCAGATCTTTTTGAGAAAATCCTTTTCCTCTTGAAAAGACAATCTTTCCAGCGCTTCTTCGTACGAAAACCATCCGTATCGTTCTTCGGCTTCCGTATGAACAAAGCTGTCGATTTGCATAAGAAACAGATGAATATCTTTGAGAACCGTCTCGCCCGTGTCTTCTTTGGCAAAACGGGAAACGATTCCTAATTTGCGCACTATCCATGGATTCTGCAAACCGGTTTCTTCAACAACTTCGCGCACGGCTGCCTGCTCTTCCGATTCTCCTTCATTCAAATGGCCTTTGGGAAAAGTAACGTTTCCGCGGTACGGATCATCATGAAAATAAACCAAAAGAATCTTAGGAGTATTATCAACGATTTTTATAATAACGCCGCCAGCTGATACCGCTTTATTCATAATGTTTTATTCTTATGCCAAGCCAAGATTAATCTCACTTCTTTCCCATGATCTCTAATGTTGCCTTTACGGAGGGATTGTCAGTGGCACATAAAATAACTCGATCGCCAAATTCTTTTATAAGCGGAGTAAGAAACTCATCCGCCCATGAGGGAGAAAACGTTAAAACACCTTCAAAATCTATTTCAAGTTTTTCAGCAGGATTAATACTGCGCAAAGTCGGTTGAAATGCGGCAAATGCTTCTCGTCCGGTCTGTCTTGATATAAGGGTATTCCCAAATTTTTTTAATTCAATAATCATACTTTTGAAATTAAAAATTAATGATTATAAAACATCCTATAATACTGGTCTTGGATTTCTCTATATCCAACTTTGGATTATTGCCTTTCATTTTTAATTCAGCGTCGCCACTCTGGAAAAATATATCAATGGGGTTCTCTGAAATAATCTTGCGAACAAACTTTAAACCATTTCCACGGTTCTCAGGCGCTCGGCCAGAAATCATTTCTGTAAAGGCAACTAAAAGAGCGTCTTGATGATTGATAAGCGAGGGTCTCACCCTTTTTAATGTTCCAAGAATACCCAACCCCCGATCCGCTAAGACAATAATACCTTTATTAATATCATAACCAAAAAATACTCCCGCTATATCTGGCCAATTACCAAGATTATGATCATAAGAATTATTACCGATCTCACCGGTCACTGCGACAATAAGAGAAAAAATCTTATCTGCTTTCTTAGAAGCTATAAGCGCATCCTGCATTATCAATAATCTTGCCTGGAAAATCGCGCTATTTGAGCAATAGAATTCTGGAGGCACATCTCCTCCAGAAAAAGCCCAATTTTTTGCCAATTTCAATAAATCGCTGGAAAAAAGCGCCAAGTCCTCTTTTAAATAATACCTGTGCGTTCCTCCCTCTTTTCGAGCCGCGACTAACTTACCGCTTTTATCCCAGCGCCTTAATGTATCAATAGAAACATCCAAAAATTCAGCGGCTTCACTAATGGTTAAAAATTTCTTATCCATAGAATAATCATACCAGAAAGTCAAAACTATGCAAATGGCGTGCAAAACTATGCAAATCTAACAAATATTGAACAAAACTAGGTTAAAAATACAATTGACCCCTATTTAAAAACGATTTCAAACTCAATTTCATCTTTAATGGGAATGCCGTAATCGCCTATTAAGGGGATTTCCGGCTTCAGTTTTTTCCTGGCAGAAGTAACGGCGCCAGGATAAATTTTCTTGAACGAAAGACCCCTCCTTTGATAAAAACGCAAAGCATCAATATCATCATTGGTAGTAGTCAGCCATAATCTTTTGCACTTCAGCTTTTTCGCCTCTTTCTTGACTCTCTCGACTAAAGCCGTGCCCACCCCCTTTCTTTCTACTGTTGAGTTCAAACTGGTAATCTGGCATTCTTTTTTCTCAACGATATACGTAACCAGTCCTAAATACTTTCCGCTATTTATGGCCACAAAGCCAGAAAGCGCGGCTAAGTAATAAACTCTTCCGCGCGAAATGATCTTTTCCGATCCCCAATGCTCTTTGAGGAACTTTAACGCCCATTCCCTATCGGCCTTATTCATTTTTCTGATTGTAAACTTGATTTTCCTTTCCATAATTATCTGTTTAAATAAGTAACAGTTAATTGTAAAGCAGTTGCAAACGAAACCCAAAGCAAATACGGGATTTGAATATAGGCAATCCAGCGCATGTGCGGATAGATAGCAAGTATTGCCCAGACAAGCGTAGCAAGGACAAGAAGAATATCAATTGCCGCCAGAAGGTTATTCTTTAATCCGAATTGCAAAGGCGTAAAAGCAAGATTAAAAACAAGATTAAGAATAAACGGCAATACCACCATAAAAGCGATTTGCTTTTGCCACGCCATCAAAAACACCTTGCCGAAAGAAATGGCGATCAAGACATAAAGGAAAGTCCAGGCCGAGCCAAAGAGCCAAGAAGGCGGCGCCCATGAAGGTTTAATCAATTGCGAGTACCGGTTGTATGTATTCATATAAAAGATAAGTTAATTTATTCGCCAAAGCCGATTTTTTCATCAGAGACGGTTCCCTTCTTCTCGGAAAGCTGAGTTTCAAGAAGACCGAATTTCTTTTCATATTCAGCAAGATATTTGCCCAAAAGCAAATAGATCCGTTTCGCATGTTTCGGCGACACGCGGAACTGGCGCGCCTGATTTCCGGAGATCATTATAAGATCAAAAACTTCTTCATTAAAACCCATATTAACGTTAGAAAGCGCGTAAAGAACCGGATCGAGATTTATTTGGATTTGTTTTTCTTCGTTTGCCATATTTTTATTTTATTACTTAATTAATTCTTCGACTTCATGCCTATGGTTTCTAATAATTTTATCTTAAACTCATTTTCATTTTCACTCTG
>Ga0315288_10001203_pt1 | contig 33321 bp, 28 predicted proteins | sample YL17G11_20_MG_FD_203454 | JGI IMG/M metagenome (GOLD analysis project Ga0315288, IMG submission 203454) | Sediment microbial communities from Yellowstone Lake, YNP, Wyoming, USA - YL17G11_20 | ecosystem: Environmental > Aquatic > Freshwater > Lake > Sediment | place: USA: Wyoming | collected...
CCTGGCTCGCCCTGGACGCCGCGCCCGGCGCGCGGCACGCGTGCGCGCCCGACCCAGGCGGCGGCCCCGCGCCGGGGCCGCACGCTGTGCTGGTACTACGGGGAGAGGCGGCCGCGCCGTCCTCCACCCCGCGTGGCGTCGCCCCCCCACCCCCACCCCCGCCCTCCGGCCGCATCGCGGGGAACAACAGCACCTCCTTGATGTTGTTCACGTCGGCCAGCAGCATCGCCATCCGGTCGATGCCCATGCCCCAGCCGCCCGTCGGCGGCAGCCCGTACTCGAGCGCGGTCAGAAACGCGTCGTCGACCGCCATGGCTTCGTCATCGCCCCCAGCTTTCGCGGCGGCTTGCCCCTCGAATAATTCGCGTTGCCGAGCCGGGTCGTTGAGCTCGGTGTAGGCGTTACACACCTCGCGGCAGTTGACGAAAAGTTCAAACCGTTCCGTGAGGCCCGGCGCGTCCCTGTGCCACTTGGCGAGGGGCGACATGACCTGCGGGTGGTCGCAGATGAAGCCAGGGTTGACGAGTTGGGATTCCAGAAACTCGCCGACCAGTTTGTCGAGCAGGCGCGCGGCCGAGCGCGGGGGCGCGCACTCGACCGAGTGCTGGACGCAGAGCGCGTCCAGTTTGGCGCGGGAAGCTTCCGATTCAAACTCCGTGGGCAAATCGTCGCATTTCAGCGCCTCTTGCAGGCCCGGCAGCATGGAGATGCGTTTCCAGGGGCGCGAGAAATCGATCGTCACGGGCGGCGCGTCTTTCCCGTCGGCGTGGTATTGAATCACGTGCGACCCGGTCAGCTGCAAGACCATGCCGGACACGAGCTCTTCCGTCATGTCCATCAAGTCGTTGTAATCCGCGTACGCCTGATAAAACTCGCACGTCGTGAACTCCGGGTTGTGCGTCAAGTCGATCGACTCGTTCCGAAACTGGCGCCCGATCTCGTACACCCGGTCGACGCCGCCGACGACCAGCATCTTGAGGTACAGTTCCGGCGCGACGCGCATGTAGAGCTTGACGCCGAGGTCGTTGTGCCACGTCTCGAACGGGCGCGCGGTCGCGCCGCCGGGGACCGGGTTCATCATCGGCGTCTCGACCTCCAGAAAGCCGCGCCCGTCCAAGTAGCGCCGCACGTAGCGCACGATGTCGGACCGGGTGCGGAAGGCGGCCAGCGCCGCGCCGCGCGTGAGGAGGTCGAGGTAGCGCTGCCGGTACCGCGTCTCGGGCGCGGTGAGCGCGCGCACGGGGGGGGCGCGCAGGCAGGGGGTCAGGAGTTCGATGGACGTGGCGAACAGGGACAACTCGCCGCGCTTGGATTTGCCGGGGAAGCCGGTCACGCCGACAATGTCGCCGCGCTTGACCTTGCCCAGCGCCGCGGCGAACGCGTCCGCGTCGCCGCCGCACACGTGGCGCGCGTCCACCATGATCTGCACGCGCACGCCGTCCGACTTGAGGTCGAGAAAGGCGAGCTTGCCCTGGCCGCGCTTGGACGCGACGCGGCCGGCCAGGGCTTCCCGCGCCTCCTCCAGCTGGTGCCCCGGCTCGATGCTCGGGCCGTACTCGGCCACGTACTCGGCCAGGGTGCGGGAGACGGCGAATTTGTGGGGGTACGGGTTGCGGCCGGCTGCGCGCTCGGCTGCGACGTACCGCGTGCGCGCTTCAAAGAATTTGGTGGGGTCGGCGTCCTCCTCGTCGTCGTCCCCGGTGACGGCCGCGGCTTTGAGGGCGGGGCGGGGGGGGGCAGCGGCCTGGGGAGGGAGGGGAGAGGGGGTCGGCGGCGTGTCGGCGGCGGCGGTCGCCTCATCCGCCCCTCCCTCCCTCGCTCCATCTCTCACCGCTTTTTCTTCCTTCTTCTTGGCCTGCTCGACCGCCTTGAGGCGGCGCTTGTATTCGCTGGAGGGAGGGCGGGGCGCGCGTCGGCGCGGGCAATCCGCGCGACCGCCGCGGGAGGAGGAGGGCGATCCGGCGCCCGCGCCCGGCCGCACACGCCCGGGCCGCGATCGCCGCACCCGCCGCGGCGCGCGCCGCCCCCGATTGCGGCGCCCCTCCCCCCCCCTTGTCTCACCTCTTGCTCATCTTGGCGCCCGCCTCGTCCATGATGTCCTCGCTCCACTTGTCAGGCAGGACGAAGGGCGCCATGGTGGTGGAGAGGGGGGCGGTGGGAGGAGCGCCGCCCGGCGAACAGTGCGCGGTGCTCCGTCCACGCCCCCCACTCCAGAGCCCAGGGCCTGGCGGCCTCACCCCAGCGCGAGAATCCTGGCCCCCATGCGCGGCGCTGCGATCGCCAAGCTGCTGGCGTGCGCGCTGGCGGTGGTGATGGTCGCCGCAGCGGGGTGCGTTGCGGCGGGCGGGCGGCGGCTGGCGGCCGGCGATGGCCGGGCGATGCGGCCTGATTGACAGGGTGGCAGTGGGGCCATCGGGGCGCCGAGGGCGAACCCAGATCGCGCCCGCGCCGGGACCCCGCCAATCCGCCCGCCAACCATCCTCCCTCCCTCCCCCTCTCCTTGCAGCAAATCGTATTACGACGTCCTGCAAGTCCCGCGTGGCGCGGGCTACGCCCAAATCAAGCGCGCGTACCGCAAGCTGGCGCTGCAGTATCACCCGGTGAGGGAGGAGACGGGGGGTGAGAGGGAGACGATTAAGACAAACAGCCCTCGCCGCGCGCTCACGCCCGCCCACCCACCCGCTCTCTTAGGACAAGGTGACGGGGACGGACAAGGAGAAGGAGGCGGCGGCCGCCAAATTCGCGCAGATCAACGCCGCGTACGAGGCCCTCGGCTCGGACGAGACGCGGACCATCTACGACCGGTTTGGGGAGGACGGCCTCAAGCAGCACGCGGCGCAGGGCGGGAAAGGGGGGGGGGGGGGTGGCGACATTTTTTCGCAGTGCGTTTTTGGAGGGGGGGCGACGCGGAGCGCGCGCGCGGCACGGCCCGCCGCCCACCCACCCACCCCCTTCTCCCAGCCTCTTCGGCGGCGGCTTTGGCGGTGGCTTCGGCTTCGACCAGGGCGAGCCGCCCACCCCCCGCGGCGCGGACGTGCGCGTGCCGCTCGCGGTCTCGCTCGCCGACGTGTACGCTGGCGCGACCTTCTCCGTCGCCCGCGACAAACTGGTGCCCCGCCCCGCCCCCGGCAAGCGCCAGTGCAATTGCAAGGCGCACGTGCGCACGCGGCAGATCGGGCCGGGCATGTACCAGCAGTACCACGAGCAAGAGTGTGAGGAGTGCGACGCGGTGTCGCTCGAGCGCGAGACGACGACGCTCACCGTGACGCTCGACCCCGGCGCCCCGCCCGGCGCCGAGATCCGGTTCTATGGCGAGGGCGAGCCCGAGGTCGACGGCGACCCGGGCGACCTGGTGTTTGTCGTCGCGCCGGCGGCGCACCCGCGCTTCTCGCGCCACGGCGACGACCTCCGCCTCAACGTCACCATCCCGCTCGCCGACGCCCTCGTCGGGTTCGACACCGTGTTCACCCACCTGGACGGGCGCAAAGTGCCGCTCGGCGCGGCGGGCGTGACTCGGCCGGGGAGCTCGGTGACGCTCGTCAGCGAGGGGATGCCGCGCGCGGGCGCGCCGCACACAAAAGGAGATTTAGACGTCACGTTCTCCGTCGACTTTCCGGCCAAGCTAACGGACAAGCAGAAGAAAGTGGTGCGGGAACACTTTCGGGTGGCGGCGCGCGACGAGTTGTGAAAGGGAGAGGGAGGGAGGGCGGGGTCGAGCGACCGCAAACGCGGGGCATCCCGCTCTCTGTGTGATTTCCTTTCAACCCGCATCTACGTCCACGCGTGTTACACTCGCACCTCTTGTTGTTGGCGCGCCCAAAGGGGAGGGTCCTCAACCGTCTCAACGCTCCCTCGCTCACGCCGCCGCGCGGCGCGCACGCCCAGCACGCGCCGGCGCCCTCGCCTGGGCCTCCACCTCGGCCGCCGCCTTGCGCGCCGCCAGGCCGGTGCGCAGGGCGGAGAAGAAGGCGAAGAAGATGGCCGAGTTGAGGCCGTTTGACAGCGCGCGCGGGCCGACGCCGCGGAAGAGGCCGGCAGGGCCGCCCGCCGCCAGCGCTTGCCGCGCCGCCGCCCGCATGGACGGCCGCGCCGCCGCGGCGCACATCATGTTGGTCTTGACGACGTCGAGCGGCGTCGTGGCCGCCGCCGCGACGGCGCCCGCCGTGGCGCCCATCGCGAGCTCCTCCCCGACGCCCGCGCGGCGCCCCGTGAGCGCCGTGTGCGCGGCGCGCAACGATTCGTACGTCGCAAACTTGAACGCCATGTCGGGGACGTCCTCCAGGAGGGTGGGGAGGTACCCGGTGAAGAGGCCGCGCACGCCCGCGGCGGCGACGATGCTGGCGGCGGCGGAGCGGGCCGAAGGGTAGATGCCGGCTTGGACGGAGCGGATGCACACGGCCAGCGGCACCTTGACGACCGAGCCGCCGAGCGCGCCCGCGCCGCCGGCAACGAAGGCGACGGCGCCAGCGGGCATGTCCGTGTGGCGGGCCAGCAAGTTGCAGGCGGCGCCGTAAAAGGCAAAGTAGGTGCCGATGTAGATGCCGGCGCCTGGAGGAGGGAGGAGTGGGGGGTGGTCGGCGCGGACAAGCGGTACGCGGTGGCGCGTCTCCCTCCCTCCCTCCCTCTACTCTCCCTCCCTCACCGGACGCCGCGCCGCCCACGCCCGCGTACAGGCCCGCCAGCCGCCGCCACGGCCCCGGCCCGGTGGCCGCGCCCGCGGCGCCCGTCTGGAGGCGCACTTTCAGGGTGTCGAGAGGATGCACCGTCCCCTGGCTCGCCGCCCGCGCCACCGCGCCCGCCAGCACGTCGGACGCGGGCTTGAGCTCGATTTTTGCGCGCGTGGTGGCGGGTGGGGAGGAAGGAGAGGGGGTGGGGCGCGCGGCGGCGACCGAGGCGAACCGCGACGCGCGGCGGCGGCGAAAGACGGGGGGGGGAGGCGCCAGGGCAAACGTCAGGGGCTCGCCGCCACCGACGTCAAACGTGGCCGGGGCCGGGAAAGCGTCGGCGCGGGCGAGCGTCAGCGCGGTCTTGCGCGACAGGGTGATGGCCGGCATGGTGGTTGGTGGTGGTGTGGTGTGGTGTGAGAGAGTCTGTGTCTCTCTCCACTACTGCAGGCAGAGGGCCGGCGGCGGGGGGGTGCCGACCGGGCGAGTGTCGAGTGCGGGGGACGCGGGGCCGAAGAGAACCCGGACGCTCTCAGAACGACGCCGCCTCCGCTGGGCTCGGCGCGTGCACGCCCGCGTAGGGCGCGGGGACGCCCTTGACGAGGGAGAGGAAGGCGAGCGCCAGCAGGGGACGCGCGACGGGGGCGAGCGACGGGGGCGGCGCGCGCGCGAGCGCGGCGCGCGCGACCTCTCGGAGCGCGGACCGGTGTTCCTGGGCGGGCGGGGGGCCGCCGCGCAGGTCGATGGCTCCCGGCAGCGCCTGGGAGGCTTGCAGGGGGGCGGTCGCCTGCTTGAGCGACTCCTGGGGATGAGCGAGGCAGGAGGGGGGGGTGTCGGCGCGCGAAGTCGGGCGAGCGCGGCGGCCGCCGGCCCAGCGTCATGCCCGATGGGCGGAGAGAATGTCCAGCGGCCGCGTGGCGGCGCGCCGGGGGTCAAGCAACGCTCCCTCCGCGCGGCGCGGCGCGCGCGCCGATTCGGCGGGCCGGCCCGATGGCGGGCCCGCGCGCACACGCCGCCTCGCCCACCTCCCCGCGCCCGGTCGGGCGAGCGATCGCGCCCAACCGGGCGCGCCCACGGCGACGCCGCGCGGCCCCGCACCCCCCACTCCCTCCCCCATTTGGAGAGGCTCACCGTCTCCCGCGCGAGGTAGCCCACGTCCTCCGGACGGGCGGCCGCGACGGCCGAAGCCGAGCTGAGTACGGCTGTGGTCCACAGCAGAACCTGGGGATGAGGGAGAAGGCGGGAGGTGGGCGCCGCGCCGCGCGCGCAACGTCGGGCGCCCGCCGCGGCGCCAACCAGCGCCCGTCCGACGCCCCACCCACCCCGCATCTCCAACACGATCCCTACCTCCAAGTAGCAGAGCAGCAGGAGCGGGTAGGAGAGGCGGATCGAGGGCGCGGACGTGGGCCGCTTGGGCATCAGCCGGCGAGGAGGGCGGTGGGGGCGGCGCGGGCGCGGCGCGCGAGGGGCGGGCGGGCCGGCGGGGGCGCGTGCGTCGGGGAGCGGGCGGCAGGCGGTGGGAGGCCGGGGAGGGCGCGAGTGTTGGCGGAAAGCACCGCCGCGCGTCGACGCCGCCCCGCTCCCCGCTGGTGTGGGCGCCCGCCGGGAGGGCGGCCCGCAACACGCGCGGCGGTGCGCCCAACGCCCAAAGCACTCTCCAGCCGATCTTGCCGGCTCACGCCGGCTCCTCGCCCGGTTCCTCGCCCGACTCGTCGCCCAACGCCTCGTCCGGATCCTCGCCCGCCTCGTCACCCGCCAGCAGCGGAACGTTTCCCAGCAGCGCCGCTTCAGGCTCTGCATCGCGGGCGCGTAGCGGCGCGGCCAAGTCGGCGACCACAGCTCGACCCGCGCGCCGCGCGGCGCCTCGAGCCTCCGCAGCCGCGGCAACCCGCCGACCGGCCCCGCCAGCCGTACGCGTCCTGCTCGCCATGACCCAGATAGCGGCCTGCATGACCATCACCAATCTCCCATCGCCTTGGCGCTCGCCTTGCGCGCCCGCCGCGGCGCGCCGCCGCCGCCGCCGCTGTAGTCCGAGTCGGCGCCCGCGCCGGCCGAGGCCGAGCGCGACGGGCTCGGGTCGGGCGTGTAGCCCCGCGGGCGCACCCGGCGGCGGCCGGCGTTTTCGGCGGCTTGGAGCTCTCTAGCCAGCTGCTCGTCCGTCTTGGCCGCGGCCGCGGCGGCCGCCGCGGCGTCGGCCGCCGCCGCCTTGGCCTCGCGGTCGGCCGCCGCTTGCTGGGCCTTGGTCGGCCGCCCCGGCTGGCGCCACGACACGCCGCCGTCGCCCGCGGCCGCCACGCCGTACAGCCCCTGCACGCCCTTGCCTTTGAACGGCAGGCCGTCAGGGTCGGCCGACGCGGGCCCCACCCCGTCCGTGCCGCGCTCCGGCACGGTCGCCGGCCGCACCGCGACCGCCAACGCAGCCGCCCGCAGGCGCACGGGCGCAAGCGAGGCCGCCGACACGGGCGGCGGCGCGGGCGCGGCCCACAGGCGCCACCACGGCTTGAAGCGGGCGGGGTCGACCGCGGCCTCGGCGGCCACCATGGCGGCCATGAGATCAGGGGGGGAAGGGGAGGGGGTGCGGGCGAGGGCGAGGGCGGCGGTCAGGATTTTGGGTGCCCACTCGCCCGCGCGCAGCGCATCGCCGGGGATGGCCGCCAGCGCGCCGGCCACAGCGGTGGCAGCGGCGGCAGCCTCCGCCTTGGAATCGCGCGCCACGGGCGGTGGGTCGGACGACGCCCCGAGCGCGGGCCGCCCATCACCACCCCCTGCTTTGAGCAGCGCCTTGACCGACTTGGCCAGTGCGCTCTCGCGCACGCCCTGCGGCGCGCACGCGTCCAGCAAATCTTCCACATCGCCCCGGTGCGGGAGCCAGAGCCAGTTCGGGGGCGGCGCGCCAGGCGCGTCGCCGCCGGCGGGCGCCTCTTCGACAAAGACGCCGCACCCCGGCGCCGGCGCGTCGACGTCGGACCCGGGCAGCGCCCAGTAGCGGCGCCAGCCGCGGTCCATGCCCATCGGGTCGCGGCGCGGGGGCCAGCGGCGCAGGTCGGCGGGCGGGACCGAGCCGCCGCCGCCGTCCGACGCCACACTCCCCTCGCGCATTCGCTTGCCCCGCTTCTTGGCGTCCGCCACCGCTTTGCGGGCCGCCTTCTTGCGGGCGTCGTCGTCGGCCAACGCCTCGCGCACGTTGACGCCGGTGGTGAAGAGGGTGGCGAGCGCGCGCGCGGCGCGCACGCGGGACGCGGCAGGCAGGTCGCCATACTCGGCGGAGGCGAGGGCGGCGGCCGCGTCAGCGAATTCGTCAGGCTCGGCTCTGGCGCGCGCAGCAGAGACGGCCAGAGTGGAAGAGGAGGAAGGAGGGGGGGCGGTGGCGCCGGCACCTCTTTTCCCCTTGCTCACGCATGCACTGCAAAACCAGTCGCCGTCCGGCACGTCATCCAGCGGCGGCAGGGCGCAGTAGGTGTGCCGCCACGTGCCGCACCCGTCGCAGGCGAGGGTGCGGTCGGGGTCGGACACGTCCCAGCAGACGACGCAGCCGCCGTCGACAGGTTCGAAAGCGCGCGAGGCGTCGGCGCAGGAGGCGGTTAGGCAGGCGGGCGGGTGGGTAGTCGACGGAGACCCACCTTCGCCTGCGTGCGTGCCCGCGGCGAGCGCAGCGCAGGGGACGGCGGCCGGCCCGCCCTCGGCGAGCGCGCGCGTTGCGCGGTCGGCCACCCGGTCCACCGCGACGCACACGTCCCCGACACGCAGCGCGCGCAAATGGTCGACAAACACCGACCCGTGGCGCCGAGTGGCGGCCGCGTGGTAGGCGGCGACGACGGCCTCGACGTCGGCGACGGCGGCCGCGACGCCGCCGCCGAGCGCGGCGTCGTACACGCGCGCCTCGACACGGGCGCTGACGGAGGCCAGGTCGACGACGCCGCCATTCTTGATGGCGGCCGCGACGAGGGAGCCGTCGTGGAGCAGGGCGTAGCCGCCGGAGCGGCCGCCAAACGCGCAGTCGCGCGCGCCAGAGGTCCACACCGCGTCGACCACCAGGCGCCGGCAGGCCAGCAGGATGGCGTCCGCAGCAGCAGCCGGCGTTGAAGGGATGCCGGCGGCCGTCGCCACCCGGTCCAGGCTCGCGCGGAGCGACGTCGCGTGCTGGCGGGCGATCAGTGCGGCGGCCGCGCGAGGCGCGGCCGCGAGCGGCAGCGCGGGGATCGCGTGCGCGGGGTCGACCACCCCCATCCCGGCTGCCACATACTGCAGCGCCGCGTTGGCCGACGCGGACGCGAGGGGGGACGCGCCGATGTGGGCGCCGAGCACTCCGTCGCCGCCGCCGCACGCGGCGCCCGCCGCGACGAGCCGCGCGTTGGCAGCCAGCAGCAGCAGGCGCCGCGCCAGCTCGGGCCAGGTGAATGGCGTGATGGCGGGGAACGCTGCCAGCATCTCCCGCTTGCGCACGTCGGCGCAGGCGGTGCCGGCCATGTCGAGGCCGGCGTCAAAAATTTCAGACACGATGGCGCGCACGAGGGCGGCTTGGACGCGCTGGGCCGCGCCGTGGACAGCGCCGGACGTGAGAGAAGCTCCGATGGCGGCCAGGGAGGGCGGCGGGTGGAGCTCGAGGACGTCGGCAAAGCGGGCCCCTGCTTGCCACAACTCGAGCGCCCCCCCGGCCAGCGGCGGCGCCAGCGCGCCGTCCCCGATCGGCACCGGCGCCGGCAGCGCGTCCAGATCGTCGCCGCCGGGGAGGTCGGCGTCGTCCACGAGGTCGGCGTGGCGGGCGAGGGTGGCGCCGCCGAGCGCGCCCGCGCGCGAGCGCGCGCCAGAGCGGGAAGCCCCCGAGGCGCGGGCGCGAGCGGCGGACGAGGTGTCGAGCGCGCGGTCGGCGCCGTCGACGAGCTCGAGGACGACGCGGCCGACCGCGGCGTCGACCGGGTTTGCGCCGTCGGCGAGCGCGGCCGCGAGCGCGGGCGGCAACCCCGCAAAGTCGCGCACCGCGTACCGCGCCGACCATAGCGCCCCCGCGCCGCGCGCCGCGCCGCGCGCGCGCTTGGCGCCGGCTTTGGCGGCGGCGGCCTCCAGACGGCGCGCCTTGGCTTCCGCCTGGCGCACTGCGCGCTCGGCCTTGCGCGCCGCGCGCTGGCGCTCGATGCCCAGCGACGCCGCGCGGTCGTCCCACTCCGACCGCTGCTCCAGGTAGCGGTAGGCGGGGGGGACGGCGGGCAGGGCCTCGATCAGTTTGAGCGCGCGGATGTCGCCCAGCCCAAACCGTTCGGTCCCCCACCCGCCCGCCGCCGCCGTCGCCTTGGCCAGCCGGGCCGAGACGTCGGGACCGAGCGCGTCCAGGTGGGCCAACATGGCGGCCACGCGGGCGCCGCCGCGGGGGGGAGGGGCGGGAGGGGCGGGGGACGCGCGCGCCGACCCCGGCGCGGGCGACGCGCACGGCGCGGCCGCGCCGGCCTTTTGGGCGGCCAGCGCGGCGTCCAGGGCGGCCAGGAGGAGGTCGGTGACCACGTCCCAGGCGGCGTCGGGGTCGCCGCGCGTGCGCGCGAGCTCGGCGGGAGGGGGGGGGGGAGGGGGGACGCCGCTCGCGGCGTCGGCCCCGCCCGCGTCCTCGTCCCGCGCCGGCACAAACGTCACCACAAACTCGGGACCGCTCTCCCCGCCGTCCTCGATGGCCGACACAAAGCGGCCGACGCCGGGCGTCGGCGCGTCCCACGCCGCGCGCAGGCCGACGGGCCACAAGTCGTCCCCCGTGAAGAAGCCGGGGCGGGCGTGGAGTGCGCCCAGAGATTCCAGGGTGACGCCGTTGGGCAGGTGGAGCGGGAGGGGGGGGGCGGCGGCGGCAAACGCAGCCGCCGCGGCCGCCGCGTCGACGCGCGACGCGCGCCGGCGGTCGCCTTCCACGCCCATCCACTTGGTCACCTCTTGCTTGGACCGGAAGCGTTTGCCGCAAGGGCTGTAGTAGTAGACGTCCCACGCGCCGGCCGACCCGCCGCCCGCGCGCATCTTTTTGCCGACGCGCCAGCCGGGCGCCCAGTCGCCGTGCTTGGATTCGACATACTCTTTGAGGGCTTCCAGGAGCTCTTCGTCGGGCGCGATCGGCTGCGGCACGACCGGCACGGGGCTCTTGCGTCCGCGTCCGCGGCCGCGGCCGCCGCGCCCGCGCGCGCCGCGCCCGTCGCGCCCGCGGCCGGCGCCGCGGCCGGCGTCTGACGATTCGTCCTCGCTGCGGGCGCCGGCGGACGAGGGGGGGGCGGGCGAGGGAGGGGCGGACGCGGCGGGGGCAGGAGGAGGAAGGGGGGCCTGAGGAGATGAGAGGGGGGGAGTGGGCGACGCGGCGATGGGTGGGGTACCGCGTTCAGAGCAGCCACCTCCTGGCGGCGCGCGGGCGGCGGGCGGCGGCGGGAGGAACTGCCGACGGTCGACCGGCGACCGGCGGCCGGCGCGCGCGGGCGAACGGTCGGGCGCCGACCCGCGCCTCCCTCGCGACGCCAGCGGCCAGGCACGGTCCTGGGCGCGCGCGTGGGGGGCGGAGGCGGGGCCTGGGGCCGGCTCGCGGCGCACCGGCGCGGCGCGGGCGATGCCACGCCCCCGCGCGCCGCCCACGCAGCCCGCCACCCCCCTTGCGCTGCATCGCCGCGCACCTGGTCGCTCGCGGGCTGCGGACCGCCCCCCGCGTCGGCGGGCGGGGCCGGCGGCTCGGGCTCCATCGCGGCCACGCGCGCGGCGGCGGGGGCGCCGGCGAGCGTGGGCCGTGGGCCGGGAGGGCGGGAGGGGCGGCGGGCGCTCCGCCGCGGCGCGGGGTGTGTGAAGGGGTGCGGCGGCGGACCCTTCTCTCCACTGGAATGCTGGCAGTCACACACGCCCGCCACCAACGCCCGCCCAAAACACAGGGACACGGTCGATTCACCAGGGGGAGGCTGGGGGTGGGGGAGGGAGGGGTGGGCGTCTCCGCGCGCGAGGCTCGAGTGCGCGCGCGAGCCGCGCCCCGAAAACGCGCCGCCCGCCCCCCTCGCGTCCGCGTCGGCCTCAACGATCTTGGTGTGGAATAACGTGCGTCGTCAACCGGCACCCGGGCGCTAACCCGGGCGAGCCGTCGAGAGTAGCAAATACGTTTGGGTTCATCACCGGCCGCCGACGGCGCAAGGGGGGGGGGGGGGCAAGGGGCAAGGAAGGGCCAAGGAGGGCCGGGGGGCGAGGCCAAGGGCCACGACGCTCTCCCTCTCGCCTCGGCGAGAAGATTAGTTTGGTTCTCGTCACGCGGCCGCGCGCCGGAAAAGCCGGCGCGCGCCCGCACTGCGTTGACACGCATGAATAGTAAGTGTGTGTCTCGTCATCGGCGAAAAAGGGAGGAGGAGGGAAGAGTGAGGGAGCGAGTGGCTCCCCCAGCCTCTCTCTTGTCTCTCTCACGTCTCTCTCTCTCGTGCGCTCGGGCTTTAAAGCGATGCGTTGGTAAAACGGGTTTCATCAGTCGCGTGCGTCAGAAGCAGAACTGGATGATTGAGTGGTTATCGTCACCGCGCAGAGAAGAGGAGAGGAGAGGAGAAAGGAGGAGGAAAGAGGAAAGGAGCCGGAGCCGGCCGACTGGGCGCCGCCACCCGCACCACCTACCTCTCTCATCATTCGTCGGCGTCGTCGAAGCGGTCGGGGTCGCCCGAGAGGAGGAGGGCGCCCAGGTCGGAGCGCACGCCCGCCGCCTCGGCCGCGGCCAGACTTGCCGCGTCCGTGATCCACTCGCCCGCGCCGTCGTCATCCTCGTCCAGCATGGCGGGGTCAGGGTTGAGCTCGGCGCAGCGGCACATGGCGGCGAAGATGGCGTCGACGATGGACGCGTCGGCGGGGGCGAACCGCAGCTCGGGCGAGGCGGAAGCGTCGCCGTCGCTGGAGCCGGCGTCGTCGTCGTCTGCGCCACAAACCACCGCGTCGCCGCCCCCCGCGTCGAGCAGGCAGAGGACGGCGGGCGGGCCGTCGTCGCCGCCGGTCGCGGCCAGCGCGTGCAGCGCGACCGCGGTCCAGGGCGTGGCCAGGCCGGGCGTACCGCAGGCGGGCAGCCAGACGAGGCGGCTGGAGAAGGAAAGAGGAAAAGCTGTCGGCCGCCGCCGAATGCGGGCGAGCCGCCGCGCCCAGCCGCCCGCCCGCGCGCCCTCGCCCGCCGCCCGCCACCCCACGATCCCACACCCTTCCTCACCGGATCGTCAGGTGCAGGCTTCCCTCGCCGCGCGACCCGGGCTCGCCCACGACGCGCAGCTCGACGCGGTCGAACGACGCCACGGGCTCCTCGTCGCCCGTGGTGGCGATCGCGGTGACCGAGGTCGTGCCGGGGGGGGGGGGCAGGTCCGCGGCCGCCATCGCGGAGGGCGCGGGAGTGGGGAGAGGGTGACGAGCTGCGACAGAGAAACTCTCCACGCCATCCCAGCCCCCGGCCTCGCCCCAATCGCGATGCCGCTCGCCCTGCGCACGCCCTCTGCCGCGGCCGCGCGCCGCCCCGCGCGCGCGGGCGCGCTGCGCGTGGCCGCGGTCGCTAGGCCGGCCCAGACGGGGACGCGGTGAGCGCTGGCGCGTAGTGGGATGCTCGCGCGTCTGTCCAGGGGCCCAATGCGGGCCGATGGGGGTGGGAAGAGGGCAGGCGTTGCCGCCGCGGCCGCCCGCGCGCCGTGCGCCGCGGAGGAACGCCGCTCCGCCGCCATCCCCGACCCCGCCCGCACCCTCACAGCCCCGCCGCCCCCACGCCGTCGACCCTGGCGCCCTCTGTCACCACCCTGGCTGCCGCCCTGGCCCCCCTCCTCATCCCCCTCCCCGCCGCCGCCGGCCCCGGCGGCGACAACCACCTGCTCACCGGCCAACTCGTCTCCCTCCTCCACCCCGCCACCATGTTCTTCCTCTTTGGCGCGTCCGGCTACGCCGGGTGGCTCGGCTGGCAGTGGCGCCGCGCGCGCGAGCTCGTGGGCGAGGTGAAAGAGCTCAAAGCGTCGCTCCCGCCCGCGGGCGAGGACGGGTCGCGGCCGCCGTCCGCGGCGGACGCGCTGATCAAGGAGAAGGAGGAGGTGAGAGTGGGGAGGGGGGGAGGTTTCGTGGGTAGGGCAGGCAAGCGTCGAGCCCACACGAGTGTGCGTGCCAGCGGCGTCCCCCAACAAACCGCCCATAAACCTCACAACGGCCCCCTCCCCTCCTCCCCCCGCTGTGCAGCAACGCAAATCCATCATAGCGGCAGGCGTGCGCGACAAGCACGCCAACTGGGGCTCTCTGCTCCTCGCGCTCGGCGTCCTCATTGCGGTGGAAGGCCCGACCAACACCTACCTCCGCACCGGCAAACTCTTCCCCGGCCCCCACCTGTACGCCGGGGCCGGCATCGTCATCCTGTGGGCGGCCGCCGCCGCTCTGACGCCCGCCATGCAAAAGGGCAACGACACCGCGCGCTCGCTCCACATTGCGTTCAACGCGGTCAACCTCGCCCTCTTTGCGTGGCAGATTCCGACGGGGCTGGAGATCGTGGAGAAAGTGTTTCAGTTTACGACGCTGCCGTGACGTCAAGCGGAGAGGGAGGGAGCGCGAGGAGGGGGAGGGAGGAGGGACCGCGGTTTGCGCCGCGCGCGTGCAAGCGTGCGGCTCGAGCGTGCCCTGCTCTCTCTCCCTCCGGCGTGGGCGGGGTCGGGGCCGGGGCGCCGCCCGGGCAGCCGCGTCGGCCTGGGCCGGCCTGCCGGCCCGCCGAGCTCCGCCCGCCGCACACCGCGCGCGGCGCCGCCGCCGCCGCCGGCGCGCCCGCCCCAAACTCCTCCCTTCCCCTGCCTACCACCATGGGCGACCACCTCACCCAAGCCCGCTCCCTGGAGGACGACGGCGTCCCCTTCTCCCAAGCGATGCACGCGCACTGCGGCGACGACGGCCTCGGCCTCGGCGACGTCCTGTCGCGCAACGGGTTTGACGCGCCGGCCGTGGCCGAGTGGGACGGCGAGCGGCGGCGCGGCAAGGTGAGGGGAGGGTGAGGGGAATGGGGACGCGCGAGGCGCCCCGGCGGCGCGCCGCCGCGGGGCGTGCGGGGCGACGTGGGTGGACGAGGAGGGCGTCGCACGAGCGCCAGGGCGGGGTCCGAGGCCCGTAGGATGCGGCAAGCGCCCACGAGCCTCTCCCCGCTCCCTCTCTCCCCCAGGTCTTCAACGACCCCGTGCACGGCCACTTCTACCTCTCCCCCCTGGAAGTCGACGTCGTCGACACCCCTCACTTTCAACGCCTGCGCGACCTCAAACAACTGGGCACCTCCTACTTTGTCTTCCCCGGCGCGTGCCACAACCGTTTCGAACACTCGCTCGGCGTCGCCCACCTGGCCCGTGAACATGCCGACCGCGCGTTCCGGCTGCAGCGGCGCGAGCTGGAGTTGGACAGGGGGGATGTGGCCTGCGTCGCGCTGGCGGGCCTGTGCCACGACCTCGGCCACGGCCCCTTTTCCCACGTCTTTGAGCGCGAACTCCTCGCGCGCGCCGGCGTCACCGGGTGGTGCCACGAGGACATGAGCGTGCGCGTGTTTGACGCCATCCTGGACTCGGGCGCGGTGCGCGGCGGGGACCTGCCCAACGACGCAGCGGCACGCGTGCGGTCGATGATCCTGGCCGGCCACGCCGGCGCCCAACCCCCGTCCAACAAACGGTGGCTGCACGAGCTCGTCGCCAACGGGCGCAACGGGCTCGACGTGGACAAATTCGACTACCTGCAGCGCGACGCGCGGCACACCGGGTGCGGCCTGGCGGCCGACTTTGACAGGCTGCGCGCGTTCTCCAAGGTCATCGACGGCGAGACCTGCTACAAATGGTCCGAATACCAAAACGTGCACGAGGTGTTTAGGGCGCGCGCGAGCCTGCACCAGCGCGTCTACACGCACCGAAAGGCAAAGGCGGTCGAGTTTATGGTGGTGGACGCCTTGTTGGCCGCCGAGCCCGCGCTCAACCTGGCCGACCGCGCCCTGACCGTCGACGGCTTCATCACGCTGGACGACACGCTGCTGCGCCAGGTCGAGACGTGGGGCGCGACGCGGCCGGGGTGGAAAGAGGAGGAGACGGCGCCGGCCATTGAAGCCGCTCAAGCCGTGCTCGCCCGCCTGCGCCGGCGCGATCTGTACCGATTCGTGGACGAATTCATCGTGCCGCGCGCCGAGCAGGCCGACTTTGAGCTGCCGACGGCGGACGACGTGTTTGCATTCACTCCCCGCAACGCCCCTCTGAAGCGGGACGACCTCTTGCTCGCCGACATCCCCATCGACATGACGGCCGGCGCGACAAACCCGCTGGACCGCGTCTCCTTTTTCCACCACGCCGCGTCGACGACCAAGTTCCGCATGCGCCAGGACGACGTGTCGGGCATGCTGCCCGACGTCTGCTCCGAGCGCAAGGTGCGGGCGTATTGTCGGAGCAGCGATCCGGCGGCTGTCGCGGCCGCGGCCGTCGCTTTCGCTGGGTGGAGAGCGGCGCGCTTCGGCGGGCGCGTCGGGTCGTCGACGCCGCAGCGCCCCGTGGCGCGCCGGCCGCCGCCGCCGCCGCCGGGAGGCGCCAATGGGGGTGGCGACGGCATGAAGCGGAGAAGATTGGACATGGACGCGGCGGCGTGAGAGGGGGTGGAGGCCGGGCGCCGGTTTTGGTTGTTGGGGTTAGGGATTGCAGACACGCACACTCTCCACGCTCTCCGCGCACACAAGTCACCGTGGCGGTGCAGGGCGACGGGTTGCCGCGGCGCTGTCGTGGTCGGCTCAGTCACACGGAGGCCGCCGCCTGCCACCACCACCGTCCCCTCACCGCTCACTTTTTCGCCGCCCGCCGACACTCGGAAGGCTCACATGCCGAGATCATCGTCGTCCATCGTGGCGGCCTCGAGCAAAGATTGGACCCATTGGAGCACAAAGAAGCCGAGAAGCGGAGTAAAATCAATCATCCCAAAAAAGGGCGGAATCACCCCCCGAAACATGTTGAGGTACGGGTCGGTCAACTGCCGCAGCGCCAGCCACGGCTGGCGGTCCCAGTTGAACGCGGGAAACCACGAGAGGAGCACGCGCATAAAGAGGAACAAAAGGTAGAGCTTGATGAACGAGGCGACCGACCGCGTGAGCAGCAGAAAGACGTGCTCCCCGCCCGTCGTCGCGGCGAGCGGCGCGACGATGGCGAGCGTGCGCAGGCCACGCAGCTGGCGCTTGATCGCCGCGTTGACACCGGCGGCTTCGTCGGGCGTCGGCTGGTACCGACGCAGGCGGGCCGCCGCGGCCGCAGCGAGCGCGAGCACGCCGCGACCAGGAGGGGTCGGCGCGGCGGCGGCGGCGGGCGTGAGCACGGAGCGCGGGGGAGGGGTCGGCGCGGCGGCGGCCGCCGACGCCGCTGACGCCGACGCCGACGCGCAGCGAACTGGCCTGGCACGCGCAACGTGCGCCGGGCGCGCGAGGCGGCCGGCGGCGGCTGGGAAAAGGGGCGGGATGCGGCGTCGGCCGCCGTCGCACGGCGGCGGGGCGGCGGCCAGGGCCGCGGGGCGCCAATGCGCCCTCCAGCGGGGACCTACCGGGCAGCACAGGGCGCGCCATGGGAGCGGGAAAGGGCGCGAGAGTGGGCTGCGCTGGCGCTGGCGACCGTGCACACTCGTTTGCCGGCCGTCGGCAGGCGCCGCCGCAATGCCACCTCCCTCCTCTCCTCTACACCCCACCACGCGCGATGCCGCCGACTGGCCGCCCGGCCTGCAGTCGACGGCCGACGTCGAGGCAGCCGCGCGCGGTCTGCTGCCCGCGGCCGTCGTCGGCTACTACGCGTCCGGGGCCGAGGACGAAGAATCGCTGCGGGACAGCGTGGCGGCGTGGCGGCGGTGGCGCCTGGTGCCGCGCGTGCTGGTCGACGTGTCGGTCGTCGACACGACGACCGCGCTGCTCCCGGGCCGTCCTCGATCCCCTTCCCCCCTCCTCTTGGCCCCCATGGCCATGATGGCGCTCGCCCACCCCGGAGGCGAGGTCGCCATGGCGCGCGGCGCTGCCGGGGCGGGGGTGCCGATGGTCGTGTCGACGATGGGCACAGAGGCCCTGGAGGCGGTGGCCGCGGCCGCGACGGCAGGCGCCCTCTTCCAACTGTACGTGACCAAGGACCGCGCGTTTTGCGCGGCGCTGGTGGCGCGCGCGCAAGCCGCGCGCGTCGCCGCGCTCGTCGTCACGGTCGACGTCCCGGTGCTGGGCAAACGGGAAGCCGACGAGCGCACCGGGTTTGCGCTGCCGCCGGGGTTGAAGCTGGCCAATTTGGAGGGCCTGGGAGATCGCGAGGGCGGCGGCGACGCGGCGGCGGGCGCCGCAGTCGGCGCGGCGGGCGGCGGGTCGCGGCTGGCCGCCCTGTTTCAGCGCCAAATCGACGCCAGCCTGACCTGGGACTTTGTCGACTGGCTCAAAACGATCACCACGGTCCCTATCTGGATCAAGGGCGTCCTGTCGCCCGCCGACGCGGCGACCGCCGTCGCGCGCGGCGTCGCCGCCGTCGTCGTCAGCAACCACGGCGGCCGCCAACTGGATGGCGCGGTCTCGACCGCGGACGCCCTGCCCGCCATCGTGGACGCGGTGGCGGGCGCGGTGCCGGTGTACGTCGACGGCGGCGTGCGCCGCGGGGCCGACGTGCTGCGCGCCGTCGCGCTCGGCGCGACCGGCGTCCTCATTGGCAGACCCGCGCTCTACGGACTCGCTTTGGCCGGCCAAGCCGGCGCCTGCAACGTGCTGGCCATGCTGCGCGGCGAGCTCGAGCGGTCGATGGCGCTCGCGGGCGTCGCGTCGCTGGACGGAGTGCGCGGGAGGCGGGAGCTGTTGGTGAGAGCGGGGCAGGTGTTGCAGTGGAGCAAGCTGTAGAGAGACGATGAGAGGGGAATGTGTTTCTTTTTTAAAAATCACTGCTCCAACCACCCGGTCGCCCTCTCTCTCTCGCTCGTCACTCGTCACCCTTGATAGCGATCCCCAAATTCGCCAACTGGTCGTCCGCGGGTCGCGCGGGCGCCTGCGTGAACAAATCCTGCCCCTGCGCCGTCTTCGGAAACGCGATCACGTCCCGGATCGACGGCGCGCCCGCCAGCAGCATGGCGAGGCGGTCGAGGCCAAAGGCAAAGCCGCCGTGAGGGGGGGCGCCCGAGGAAAGGGCTTCGAGCAGGAAGCCAAACTGGGCGTCGGAGTCTGCCGGCTCCAGCCCGACCGCGGCAAACACCGCGCGCTGCACGTCCGCCCGGTAGATGCGCAGCGACCCGCCCGCGACCTCGACCCCGTTGTACACGAGGTCGTACGCGCGCGCGGTGGCGGTGGACAGGGAGGCGGGGTCGAGCGACGCGTCGGCGCCGAGCGCGGGCGCAGTGAACGGGTGGTGGAGCGCGGTCAAGGCGCCGGTGTCGGGATCGGCCTCAAACATGGGAAACTCGGTGACCCAGAGCAGGTTGTGGGAGGAGGGAGGGATGAGGTCGAGGGTGGTGGCGACAAACTGGCGCGCGCGGTCGAGCGCGCGGTGGATGATGTCGGGGGGGCCGGCGGCGAAGAGGAGCAGGTCGCCTTCGGTCGCGCCGGTGGCGGCGATGATGGACGCGACGGCGGCCTCGCTCACGCCCTCCTTGACGGGCTTGGCGGCGTCGACGCGCCCCCCCGCCCCCACCCTCATGTGCACCAACCCTCCCGCCCCCGCCGCCGTCGCCTGGGCCGCCACGTCGCCGCCCGGCTTGAGGCGGGCGTTGGACAGGCGGGCGCCGTCGGGCACGCGAATGCACTTGACGATGCCGCCCGCGGCGAGCGCGCCGGCGAAAACGCGAAACCCGCACCCGGTCAACAGGTTGCTCACATCCACGTGCTCTAGGCCGTACCGGGTGTCGGGCTTGTCGCAGCCGTAGCGGGCCATGGCGTCGGCGTGCGTCATGCGGGGGAGGGGGGTGGGGAGGGCAACGCCGGCGCACTCGCTGAACACAGCGACCGCCACGCGTTCCGCCAGCCCCATCAACGCCTCCTCGTCCATAAACGCCGCCTCCACATCCAGCTGCGTAAACTCGGGCTGCCTGTCGGCCCTCAAGTCCTCGTCGCGGAAGCAGCGCGCGATTTGGTAGTAGCGCTCGACGCCCGCGCACACCAGCATCTGCTTGAAGAGTTGGGGGGATTGGGGGAGCGCGTAAAAATCGCCGCGCTGCAGGCGGGAGGGGACGAGGAAGTCGCGGGCGCCTTCGGGGGTGGAGCGGCAGAGGAGCGGGGTTTCGACTTCGGTGAAGCGTTCGGCGTCCAGGGTGGCTCGCATGACGCGCATGATGTTGGCCTTGAGCTTCAAATTGGCCGCCATCGCCGGCCGGCGCAGGTCGAGCACGCGGTGGCGCAGGCGCACTTCCTCGGAGAGGTCGGCGCCGTCGTCGGCGGGGAGAAAGGGGAGGCCGCCGGACACGGCGTTGAGCAGGACGACTTCGTCGGCCACCAGTTCGACCTCGCCCGTCGGCAACCCTGGATTGGGGTCGCGCCGCGCCCGCAGGGTGCCCCCGACGCGGACGACGTACTCTGCGCGCAGCCGCCCCAACGCCGCCGCCACACCTTCATTCCCGTCCGGGCTCACAATTTGCAAGATACCCGTGCTGTCGCGCACGTCGACAAAGGTTTTGCCGCCCAGCGCGCGCGCGCGGTGGACCCAGCCGGCGACCGCGACGCGGCGGCCCGCGTCGGCGGCGCGGGGGGCGCCCGCGTCGGCGTCGCGCCCGGCCCACTGCATGGGGACGGCAGCAGTTGTGGTGGAGGTCGCGTCCGCCGCCGGCGCCGCGGCGGCGGCCACGCGCGGGCGGCTCGGCGTGCCCGATGCGGCGCGCGTCGCGCCCACGCGCCCGGCCTGGGGGCGGCGGCCGCCGGCGCGCGCGGCGGCGGCCGCGCCGCGGCGTACTAGGAGGAGGGCGATCATGGTTGGAGGTGTGGCTAGGCAGGCCGACGGCGGCGGCGGCGACCAAGCCCGCGCACTGCAGCAGCCGCCCTCGAGATAAGAGAAAGAGAGAGAGTGGCTAGTTGCCACACGCCTGGTCGGAATGCCCTCCCCCAACCTTCGCCCCCCCTCGTCTTTACGCTTCGCGCACCGGCACAACGCGCTCGACGCTGCCCTGCTGCTTGACCACGTCCGCCCACGGCACCCGCCGCTTCCAGTAGACCTTGTCCACGATGGACCGGTCAAAGTCGGCGAGCAGCGTCTCGTTGGAGATCGGGGGCGTGTGGTAGAGCACGGCGTCGACGCCAGCGCGCGTCGGCGTGACCACGATCATGGGCTTGTACGTGTCGGTCGTGTTTGTGTCCAGGTCGTCATCGTTCCAGCCGGTGACCTGAGGGGGTGGGGAGGGGGGACAGGTGGTGGGCGGGAGGCCGCGACGCTCCGTCGCCCGCCCGCCCCGCCCGCCCGCTTGCGTCCTCACCGGCACGCCCAGGTAGTTGAGCATGCCCACCGCGTCCCAGTGCTGTGAGGAAAAGGGAGGGCGTGAGCGAGGGCGCAAGGGCGACAGCGGCCGCCACCTCTCTCCCCCTCCCCCTCTCTCACCAGCCACACGATGAGCAGCACCTCCCCGCCCCGATTGTCCAGCATGTCGCGCGCCACGACGGCGGGCTCTTTTTGGGTGAAGTTGTGGTTGAAGTGCGAGGGCGCAAGCTTCTTCGCAATCACATACGGAATCGCGGTGTTGATCGGGCGCACGCTTTTTGGCGTCGCCTCTTTCGTGTCGCCGTCCATGGCGTAGACGTAGGTCGGGGAGAGGACGCCGGGTGGCGCCGCCCCCTTTTCCGTAAAGTAGCGCATCAGCATGAGCCCGCGCGCGACGCCGACCTCGGAGAGGCACGGCGACGGGCCGCCCCCGACCGCGGCGTGCTCGCCGTGCCGGGTGAAGACGATCTGCTTGATGGCGCCGAGCGCGTTGGTGGCTGAGGGGTGTGGGGAGGGTGGGAGGCGGGTGGGCCGGGGCGGGACGGCGAGCAGGCCCTCGTCGCGCGGCGCGGCTTCTCTCTTTCTCCTGCTCCGTCTCCCTCCTTCATGTCCCTATCTCTCGCGCTCTCTCTCCACCGCGACCCGCCACCACCGACACCTTGGCTGTCCTCCGCGCCGTGCGCGCGCGCGACCGCCAGCGCCGCGGCGGCCAGCAGCAGCAGGATGCGCATGGCGGCGCGCGCGACCGGAACAAGGGGGCGGGCGTGGCGGGAGGGCGGACTCGGGCGCGAGAGTGGGGAGGCGCCTACCAATATGCCCACCACTTGCGGCGCCCACAATCCGCCCCCTCGCCCACCCTAAGCCGCGAGACCCCCGGCCGCCCGCGATTGCGTCGCCTGATCGATCGCGCGCGTCGCCATGCCCGGCGCGCCGCTCAAGGGCGCCAGATCGGGGGCCGATTCGGGCGCCCCCCTCCCCCCCGCGACTGCCCCTGCCGCCGCCGCCAAGGCGCGGGCGCCCGACGACGACGACTGCATGCCGCCTTCTGAGCCCGGATCGGTGACCGCGTCCCTGCGCGCGGCCGCGTGGCGCGCGGTGCACGGTCCCCCCCTTTCGGGCGCCGCGCACGACCGCCTGACCCGGCGCCAGTTTGCGTGGTGCACGGCCGCCACCTGGATCTCGTCCACGACGAGCGGCGCGCTCAACATGCTGCTGCTGCTGGCCAGCTTCAAGGCGGGGCACTCGGTCATGCAGACGGCCGTCATTTTTGCCGCGTTTCAAGGCGCGGGCGCGCTCGGCTCCATCGTGGCGGGCAACCTGATGGCCGTGCACGGCCTGCGCACCGTGTTGACCGCGTCCCTGGTCTTGCAGACGGTGGCGCAGGCCCTCTTTTTGCCGTTGCGGCACTCGCACAGCGACACGTACCCCGTGCCCGCCATGTCGCTCGCCGTCGCGACCGCGTACGGGTCGTGCATCCAGTTCCTCAACGGCCTCGCCCGCGTCGTGGCGCGGCTGGCGAGCAAGACGCTGCCGAGGCTGGCCGAGCCGCCGACGGCCAAGGCGGCGGGCGGCTCCGAGCGCGGCCTGCTCCTCAAGTCCGCCATCGTGACCGGCGGCCGCACCGCGGTGCGGGGGAGCGGGTTTCTGATCGGCGGCCTGATGCTCCAGTATTTGGGGTGAGGGGAGGAGAGGCAGGGTGGGCGGGGCTCGGCGTGCGGGCTCGGCGCGGGCCAACCCTCTCCCTCCTCCCCTCCTCTGCAGCTACACCAACGCTCTACTCCTGCTCACCGCGGTCATGCTGCCCGCGTGCGCCATCCCGCTGTTCACGGTGCCCGCGGTCGTGGGCGTGTCTCCCGGCGGCGCGGCGTGGCGCCCGGCGGCCCTCCTCCACTTTTCGCGCCCCATGTACGCCATCTCCGGCCTCCAACTCTTGCAAAACGCGGGCCAATACCTGTGGCTGCAAGTCCCCATCGCCCACCTGCTCCGCTCCAAGGACGCGCCCTTTGCGCTGTCGCACGTCGGCGTGTCGGGGCTCCTGTCGGCCGTCATGATCTATGAAGGCCTGCAACAGTCGGCCACGCTGCCCCTGCTCAAAGTGTTCGGGCAGGCGCCGCCGAGGACCAACAATTTGGTGGGGGAGGAGAGGGGGCGAGGAGGTGAGGGAGGAGAGCGCGCTCGCGCTCGCGCTCGCGCCCACCTCCCTCTCCTCCCCCTCTTTTCTAGGTCCTGGCCCTGTGGTGCGTCCTGGCCGCCATCGGCGCCACCCCGTTGATCGCGCTCAGCTTTGGCACGAGCCTGTTTGCGCTGCCGCCGCTGTTGGCACGCGCCGCGGTCCTCGCCCTCTTCCTCGCCGCCCTCTGGGTCATGATCTGCCCCACCCAAATCCTGTCGGTCATCGCGTCCTTTGTCTACCACCATTTCACCGACCGGGCCCGCACCGGGCCGACGTCGGGCTTCAACACCGCCGCGCAGGCGCTCGGCCGCGCGCTGGGGACACTGGCGTCGGGGGTCGTGTACGCGGCGCTGGGCGCGGACAAGACGCCCGCCGTCGGCTTTGGCGCGTGCGTCGTGCTCACCGCACTGACGAGCGCGGCGTGCGCGGCTGTCGCGGCGGCCGGTTTCCCGGGGTATGGGGTTGGGGGGGTGCCGTGCGGGCCATGCGTCACGTGCTTCAAAGGAGTTGAAGCGAGAGAGGACGCAGGCGCGGTCGCCGCGTGATGTGGGAGGGGCGTCGAGAGAGAGCTGCGCGGCAGGTTGAGAGCGGCGCGCGGTGCCCTCTCTATGCCGTCACTCCTCGACGCGCCTCGCGCGCTGCACGCGACGGCGCGGCGCCCCCTCGCGCGTCCCGCGGTCCAGACGCCGACCGCGGTCCAGACGCCGACCGCGGCGCCGCGCGCGGCGCGCATGCCGCGCGGTCGCGGCGCCCCCACGGGGCGACGTCCGCCACTCCATCTTCCTCGACACATGGTCTGCGCTCTCCTTGTGCTTCTACCGCTGCTGGCGCACGCAGCAGCCGCCGGAGCAAGCCCACGCACCACCCCAACCATCGCCCCCCCCACCGCCCCCCCGCTCGACGAGCTCGACGCCTGGTGGGCGCCCGACACCGTGGCCGACATGACACGGGCCGTGGTGCGGGTGCGCCCGGTGGGGCGCGGCCTGGCGCTGGACGACGCGGTCGGCGGCGTGGCGCCCGTCGCGGCAGGGGTGCTGCTCCGCAGGGGGGTGGGCGGCAACGCCACCTCCTCTACCCCTCGCCTCGTCATCACGACATGGCGCGGGGCCACTCCAGGGTTTACGCGGTACGCGCTCGACTGGGTCTCCGGCGAGCGCTCGGCCGCGACCCTGCTCTGGGCCGACCCCACGCGCCCGGTCGCCGTGCTGGCGCTGGACGAGGCGATTGATGAAGGGACGGGGGTGGAGCTGGCCGACGAGCGCTCCTTTGCCGGGCTGCAGGTCGACGACCCGGTCGCCACGGTCGGCCTCGCGGTCGACGGCCCCGACGGAGGCGCCGCGCCCGCCTCTCTGACCCCTGAATCCTGGTCTGCATTCGCCAGCTACGTCTATGACAGACGCGCCCACCTTCCGCGCAACGAGGGCGCGTCCAGCGGCGTGCGCGGCGCGACGAGCCTCATGACGCGCGCCCTGCTGGCCCGCCCCAAGCTCGGCGCCGGCAACGCCGTGTTTGACGTCGCGGGGCGCCTGGTGGGGCTTGACATCCAGGACGACCTGACGGCGGCGGGGTTGACCGGGTGGGGGGCCGAGGCGCACGCGCTGCCGGCGGGGTATGTCGCCGACGCGGTGCTGGATGCGTTGCTGGTGTGGGAAGCCAAGCACGGCACTGGCACTGGCACTGGCACCACCACCCTCGCCCCGGCTCGGGGCGACCTGGGCGTCGCCTGGGTCGCCATCCCCCTCGGCGCGGCCGTCGCCCACCACCGCCTACCGCCCGCCCTGGCCCTGCGCCCAGTCGGCTTTGACGGCGCCGACGGTCCCGGCAGCGTGCCTCGTGTGCTCAAAGTGGGGGCTATCGACGCCGGGTCGCCCGCTGCCGGCGTGTTGCGCGCGGGCGACATTCTGGTGGCCGTCGACGGAGGCGCCACGCTCGGCGACGACGTGCGCGCGGTAGACGCTGCCTTGACATCTGCTCTGCGAGCCGGCCGCAATGCGTCGTTGGTCGTCGCTCGGGGCGGCGCGCGGCGCGACCTGTCGGCCGCGCCCGCGGACGCAGTCGCTGCGCGCCCCACGCGCGCGCTCACGTTCGGTGGGTGCACCTTTCAAGACGTCGGCATCGCCGCTGCCCGCCGCTTCCAACTCGGCGCCACCCCTGGCGCCCTCGTTGCCGCGTGCGTCGACCCCGCGCTCGCGCCCGTCGCCGCCATGCTCGCCCGCTCGACCGACATGCAGGCGCCAATGTTGCCGGTGCTGGTGACCAAGGTGGGTGGGGTCGATGTGCGCAACTTGGCCGAATTTGGGGTCGCCGCGCGGCGCGCGGTCGCCGCGGCGCGCGCCGCGGCGCCGAGCTCCTCTCGCCCGCTCCCCATCCCTTTTGCGTTTGTCGGCGCCCACGTCGGCAACTCGCGGGGGTACTCAATGGTGGACGCTGCCGCGCTGGCCAGGGACGGGGCGGCTGTTGTGGAGTGGGACATGAAGGGCGACGGTTCGTGGGGGCACGTTGGCGGCGAGGGAGGCGGCGACGACGATGCTGCTCCTCCCGCGACGCCCGCCGACGTCGTGCGACGCACGCCTGGACCCGCCAATCGGGCGCCTGCGGCGAGGGCGCCGCCCGACGACGGCCCGCTGCCCGCGCGGCGCCCCGGGTCGGCCCCCGGTTGGCCCACCCTGGGCTCCGCCAAGGGCGGCACCGTCGCCGGCGTGGAGAACGAGAACGGCGTCGCGACCGCCGTCGACAACTTGCCGCCTCTTGCCTCTCGCCCCGTGCTCGCAGCTCTGGCTGCGCTCCCGCGCGGCCCCCCTCGCTCGCTCCAATCCTCCGGCGCCTGGAACGCCACAACACTCGCCTCTTTTAAACTCTCCGTCGTGTCCATCAGCATGCAGGAGATGTGGCCCCTGGAAAACTATGGCGCCGCGCCCTCGTCGGCCGGGTCGGGGTTTGTCGTCGACCGCGCGCGCGGCATCCTGGCCACCAACGCCCACGTCGCGGGCGCGTTTGCGGGGGGGTGGGAGGTCACGTTTCTGGATGGGACGGTGTTGGAGGTAGGGTGGAGGAGAGAGGAGAGAGGAGGGCGGCGAACGGCGCCGACCGCGCGCCGACCGCGCGCCGACCGCGCGCCTCCTCCCTCCCCCTGCTCTAGGCACGGCCCATTTGGTACTCCAACGCCGAAGACATCGCCTTTCTCAAGGTCGACCCCACCCGCATGCCCGCGACCGCCACCGCCGTCACCCTGGGCTCCTGGACCAGCCTCGGCCCCGACACGCCGACGCGCGGCGCCGACTTCGCCCCCCTCGTCGCGGTCGGCAACCCCGCCCGCTTCCAGTTTGTGGCGGTGCAGGGCGCGTACATTGGGGGGAGTTATCGGACGAACGAAGCCATTGGGGGGACGCGGGAGAGGAATGTGGCTGGCGAGTTCAAGGTCGGAGGCGGGAGAGCGGGGGGAGAGGGGGCAAGGGTGGAGAGCCCTCGACCACCCGACCACCCCACTCTCTCCTAATCATAGGCCCTCATGCAGTCGGCCGGCGGCGCCAGCGGCAGCGCGTGCTTCGACGCGGCGGGCCGCGTCGTCGGCGCGCTGTTTGCCGGCGGCGAGACGGCCGACCCCCGGTTTGCGGGCGGGCTGTACAAGACCGAGGCCATCATGGTGGCGGCGGACTATGTGCGGGACGCGCTGGACGATGGAGTGAGAGGGCTGGTGGCGCCGGCGCGCGGGTCGACCGGGCTCGAGCTCGACCTGGTGCCGATTGCCGCGGCTGCCTCGTTTTACGGGTTGCCGCCCGAAGAAGTTGCCAAAATCAAGGAAGCAGCCACTTTTTACAACCGGCGGCCGCGGGACAAGGTCGTGCTCGTCACGGGGTATGAACCGGCCGCGCCGCCCGCCGCGCGCGCCGGCGCGCAGCCGGGCGACATCCTGCTCGCGCTCGACGGCGTCCCCCTGGCCGGCGACATGCGCGCGCTCGACCGCGCGGTGCACGCCTCGCTGGCGGGCAACCGCACGGTGGATGCGGTCTTGCTCCGCGGCGGAACGCGCGTCCCCGTCTCCCTGCCCATCGCCGACGTCTCCCCTCGCGTGCGCCGCTTTATCACGTGGTCGGGGGCCGTATTTCACGACGTCATGGACCGCACGCGGTACTATTATAGGGTGAGTGAGCAGAGGGAGAGGGAGGAGGAGAGGAGGGAGCGCAGACCCCACCCCACTCACCCCGCCCCCGTCTTTCAGATCCCCTACTCCACCCCCACCACCCCGGTCGGTGCCTTCATGTCGCACGCTGACGACGCGAGCGCGTGGCCGCGGTTTGGCCAGCACGAGAGGCGGTTTCAATCCAAGGCGGTGGTCACAGAGTTGAATGGGGAGCGCGTGGGCGGCTTGAGCGACCTCATGGCCATCGCTTGCGCGGTGCAGGCGACGGCGGACGCTGGCGCCGTCCCCGGGTCGGTCGTCGCGCGCGACGTGCAGGACGACGACGCGCCGGGCGGGGCGTCGTATGAAACCTGGTTTCAGCCTGGGTTGGCGGGCACGGGAGGCGTGCGCCTGTTCGAGTGGGACAGCGCCCGGCTCGAGTGGGGGGAGCGCGACGGGTGCGTCGCGGCGGCCGGTTGAGAGAGAGAGAGAGAGAGAGAGAGAGAGAGAGAGAGAGAGAGAGAGAGAGAGAGAGAGAGAGAGAGAGAGAGAGAGCGGTCTGGCTTGCGCCCGTCCGTGTTGTTGTCGCGAGTCTGAACGACCAAAATAGGGGCGCGTCCCGGGGCGGCATCTCGCGCGACTGCGGCCCTCTCTCTCCCTGGCAGTGGGCACAGCTTCCCCGCGCGGCGCGCGCGCGGGCTGTGGCGCGCCCAGGGCCAGAGGCCGCCCTGCCGCCACAGTCGCCGTGCCTCCGGGCCGCGCCCCCCCTTTGCGCGACACCCGCGCCCCAGTCGGACCCTCTCCCCGCGCCGGCCTGCCATGGCGCCGCGCATGCCGCGCGTCCGCGCCGCCGCGCTGGCCACCTTGTTCGCCGCCGCCACCCTCGCCACCGCGTCCTCGGCCATGTACGCGGTCGACGAGGCGGCGGCGTTGGACGACCAGGCGCTGGGCGCGCTGCGCGGCATGGACACGGCGTCCGCGCCCCCGCCGCCCGCCCCCGTCGCGCCCCCTACCGACGCCGTGGACGAGGTGGCGGCCTGGTTTGCGCCCGAGTTGGTCGACAGGCTGAAAGGAGCCATGGTCCGCGTGCAGCCGGCCGGCAGGTAGGAGAGGAGAAGGGGGAGGCGGAGAGAGGCGCGGCTCGCGTTGCCAGCCTCGGCGCGCGAGGCCGAATATGGGGCCGTCTCTGGAGAGGAGAGAGGATGGCGGGCCAACGTCCCACCTCCGCGCCGCCCTTTTCCTCCCTCCATCATAGAGGCCTGTTCATCGACGACGCCGCGTCCGGCGTCGCGTCCATCGCCAACGGCGTCCTGCTCGCCGACGGCGTGGGCGGCGCGGCTGACGGCGCGCACCGGTTTGTTGCGACGACGTGGCGCGCGGTCAACCCCGGTTTTGCCAACTGCACGGTGACGTTTAGCGATGGGGGGAAGGCGGTGGCAAGGCTGGTGCGCTATGATCCCGGGAGGCCGGTCGCGATCCTGGCGGTCGACGCCGCCGCGGTCGCGCTGCGCCCCGGCGTCGGCCTCGACGCCGACCCCGCCACCGCCGGCCTCCAAGTCGGCGACCCCCTGCTCGGCGTCGGCCTCGCCGAAGACGCGCCGACTATTGAAACCCCTGCCGACGCCTGGTCGACCTACGTGGGCTACGCGTACGACCTGCGCGCCCCCCTCCCGCGCGCCGAGGGCGCCGCGTCGCCCCTGCGCAACGTGCGGGCTCTGGTGGCGCGCTCGCTGATCACCAGGCCGTGGCTGGCTCCTGGTGCCGGCCTGTTTGACGTGGGCGGCAACCTCGTCGGCCTGGACATCGAGGGCGACCTGACGACCGCCGGCGTCGGCGGCAAAAAGGCCGAGACGCACACGCTGCCCGCAGTCTACGTGCGGGACGCGGTGCGGGATGCGGCGCTGGAGCTGGGAGGGGGGGTGCGGCCGCGGCGCGGCGACGTGGGGGCCGCATTGACCCTGGTAAGAGACGGAGAAAGGGGGAGGGAGGGTGGGTCGATCTGCCCCCGCCTCCTACCACACCCTCCCACCACCACCCTCTTTAGATCCCGGTCGGCATGGCGGTCCAGTATTACGCCCTGGACGCCGCGTCCGCGCGGTCCGCAACCCCCACCACCGCGACGACCGAGGACGGCGCTGGCACCGCGCCCAAGGTTATCAAGGTGGTGGGGCTGGACGTGGAGAGTACGAGTGCGGGGCTGCTGGCGCCGGGGGATGTTTTACTGGCCATCGACGGCGGCGCGCCGCTCGGCGACGACCTGCGCGCGGTCGACGTTCAGCTGACCAAGGCGTTGATGCGGGATGGCATTGCGATAATCACTGTGTCCCGAGAAGGCTCTTCTCTCGACATTCCCGTCCCGGTCGTCGACCTCGACGCCGCGCGCACGACCCGCGCCGCGACGTTTGCGGGGTGCACCTTTCAGGACGTGCCGCTGGCCGTCAAGCGCAAGTATCAGCAAACAGGAGCTGGTGCTGTGATGCTGACAACCTGCTCCGGCGCGGCCGCGGCCGAGGCTGCGGCCGTGGCCGAGTCGCGCGTCGCTGCCGCGCGCGCGACCGCCTACGCCAAGCCGCTCGGGCCGGCTGCTGCGTTGTTGGACAAAAACCGGATGAAATCTGTCCTCATCGACCCGGGCGCCCGCCTCGCCGTGGAGCAGGAGCAGTTTCTGGACGACGAGTCTGCGCTCGAGGTCGCCGTCGGCGGCCCCAAGCCCGCGCCGTCGCCGCTGCTCGCGACGCTGATGCGCACGCGCGATGTCCAAGCCCCCGTCACGCCCACTCTCATCACCGCTCTCGGCGGCGCGCGTGTCGCGTCGCTCGACGACCTGATCGCCGCGGCGCGCGCGGTCGGCGCGTTGGCGGCTGCGTCTGGCGCCCCCGCGTCCACTTCTGTCTCGTTCAAGGGCATTCACGCTGGGAGAGGGTCTTTTCAGATGGTGGACAAGTTGGATTTGCCGGCGTCGGCGGCGGGCGTGCGGGAGGTCAGGTACGACCGCGCGTCGCTCCAGTGGCTGCCGGTCGTGGGCGCTGGCGCGACCGCGGACGCGGTGCAGCAGACGGCGGCGCCTGCTGCCATGACGCTGCCTTCTGAGGCGGCCGAGATTGTCAACGCGCCGGCGCGCAAGGCGCCGGCGCCGGCGGCGGCCGCCGCGACCGCCGCTGCTGCCCCACCAACCCCTGGCGCCAACGCCCTTTCCGCCAAAGCGATCCAAGGCATGCTCAACCCCCAAAGCAGCGAGGACGACGGCTTGCGCATGAGCGCGGTCGATGGGGACGACGAGATCGACGCCGCGGTCGGTGCGGTCGAGGCCGCGGCGGCCGCGCAAGCCGAGGACGCCGCGGCGTCGTCCACCGACTCCCGCCCTGCCCCCGCCTCCTTACTGGCCTGGCTCGCGCTGGCAGCCAAAGCGCGCGGCCCTGTGCCCGTCCACTCGAGCCAGACATGGAGCGCGGAGCGCGTGGCCGCGTTCAAGCGGCAAGCGGTCACCATCACCATCTACGATTGGTACCCGCTGGAGCACAACACGGCGGCGAGCAAGGTAGGAGAGAAAAGCGAGGAGGAGGGAGTGGGGTGGCGCGGCGTCGCCCGACCCTCGTTCTTCTCACCCCCCGCGTCTCCTCTCTAGGCCACCGGCTCCGGCTTTGTCGTGGACGCCGCCGCCGGCATCATTGCCACCAACGCGCACGTCGCGGGCGCGACGGTGGGCGGGTGGGAGGTGCTGTTCTTCGATGGGTCGACCGCGCCGGTAGGAGATGGGGAGGAGAGAGGTGGTGGGAGGTGGTGGGAGGTGGTGGAGGTCGAGCGCTCACGGCCAATCCCTCTGCAGGCGCGCTCCATTTGGTACTCGCCGCAGGAGGTGAGAGAGAGAGGGAGGGTGGGGAGAGGCTGAGAGGTGGACGCGCGCGCGTCGCCGCCGCCCATCTCCCTCTCCCCTCCTCCTCCTTGCAGGACATCGCGTTTCTCAAGGTCGACCCCGCGGCCATTCCCTACCCCGACGCGGTCGCCCCGCTCGCGTCCTGGACCACGTTCCCGGTCGACCGCGCGGTCGCTGACGGCGACTTTGCCCCCGTGCTCGCCGTCGGGTCGCCAGGGAGCTATCCCTTTGCGTGAGTCAAAATGGGGTGGTGGAGGGTGGAGGACGGGCGATGGCGGCCGGCCGGCGCGGGCACTCGACACCCTTCCCTCGTTTCTTTTCTCTTTAGCACCATGCAGGGCGTCTACCTGGGCGAGTCGTACCGCGCCACGGACGACATCGGGGGCCTGCGCGCGCGCAACTACATCAAGCTCAAGACGCTGATTCAGGTAGGGAGGGAGGAGTGGCGGTGGAGGAGGGGGTTGGACGGGGCGGTCGCCTCGCGCGCCTGCTGCATCCCCCCGACGGCCAAGGAGATCGTCGCGCGCGCATGCCACGAGCTCCCGTTCGCCCACCCCCGCCCTCCTTCTGCAACAGTCTGCGGGCGGCGCCAGCGGCGGCCCCGTGTTCAACGGCAACGGGTCCATCATCGGCATCCACTTTGCCGGGGGGACCAACGACGACGCCCGCTTCAAAGATTCAGGTGTGGTGGATGGAGGGAGAGGGAGAGTTGGGGGCTGGAAGCCCGGCGCTGACGCCCCCCCCTTCCCCCCTCTTCTCAAACAGTCTACTGGCGCGAGTCCCTGGAGGTCGCGGCCGACTACATCATCGACGCCCTCGACGACGGCGTGCGGGAGCTGAAGTGGCCTGCGCGCGGAGGTAGGAAAAGCGGAGAGAGAGGGGAGAAAGAGGGGGAGAGAGGGGAGAGAGAGGGTCACGGCGCGCCCCCGACCCTCTTCCCTTCCTCTTCAGCCCTGGGCCTGGAATTCGACCTCATCCCCATTCCGGATGCGGTCAAATACTATGGCCTGCCAGCAGCCGCGGCGGATCGGGTCGCGGGCGTGGTGGCGGCGGCCGCGGCGGCGGCGGCTCCAAACCCCGCCCCGTTTCCGCGCCCCGGCGACCGCGCGATTCTGGTCACCGGCGTCGAGCCCGGGGCGCCCACGGCCGCTTCCACCCCTCTGCGCCCCGGCGACGTCGTGCTCGAGGTCGCCGGGCGCGTCGTGGCGGGCGACCTGCGCGCGCTCGAGCGCGCGCTGCACACGCGCGCGAATGCAACCGTGCCGCTGACCGTCTACCGATTTGGGCAGAGGCTGCAGGTGGACGCACCGGTGTACGACATGACGGCCGACCGCGTCCAGAGGTAGGGGATGGAGAGGGGGGTGGCCGAGGGAACGCGTCGCCGATTCGTTCCAACCACTCCTCTCTTCTCCTCTTCCTCCATACAGGTTCGCCGTTTTCAATGGCGCCGTCATGCACGACGTTTCCGACCGCACGCGGTACGCCTACCGCACCCTCCCCGGCGGCGTGTTTGTCTCGCACCGCGCCGACGGCTCGTCCTGGCCGCGCTACCGGCATGCGGCCCGGCCGTCGAAGACGACGACGATGCAGGCGAAATATGTGGTGACGAGGTTGGATGGCAGCGCGACGCCAGACTTGGCCGCGCTCGTCCGTGTCGCCTGCGCCTCGACCCTCGACGCTCCCGTCGTCGCCGTCGCGCGCGACCTCCAGGGCGACGACTACCCCTCCGGCACCGCGTGGGAGATGTGGCTGCGGCCGCAGCTCGACCCGCTGCGCGTGTTTGAGTTTGATCAAGGGGGGTTGGTGTGGCGGCAGGTGAAGGATCCCTGCACCGGAGCGTGAGCGATGGACAGAGGGGGATGTGAGCATGGGCTTTGTGCATTCTTTCGGGCGTTTGCGGGTTAGGGTCAGGGTCAGGGTCAGGGTCAGGGTCAGGGTCAGGGTCAGGGTCAGGGTCAGGGTCAGGGTCAGGGTTAGGGTCAGGGTTAGGGTTAGGGTTAGGGTTAGGGTTAGGGTTAGGGTTAGGGTTAGGGTTAGGGTTAGGGTTAGGGTTAGGGTTAGGGTTAGGGTTAGGGTTAGGGTTAGGGTTAGGGTTAGGGTTAGGGTTA
>Ga0315288_10001204_pt1 | contig 33314 bp, 12 predicted proteins | sample YL17G11_20_MG_FD_203454 | JGI IMG/M metagenome (GOLD analysis project Ga0315288, IMG submission 203454) | Sediment microbial communities from Yellowstone Lake, YNP, Wyoming, USA - YL17G11_20 | ecosystem: Environmental > Aquatic > Freshwater > Lake > Sediment | place: USA: Wyoming | collected...
TCAGGTCCAATAGTCTATACTCTCCTAGATTTTTTCTGTAATTTTGTGCTCTAAACGAACAATCTCTTCAAAATATACTTGAGGTTTTGAGACACCCTCGTTAAGGGGGATTTAGGGGGGTATTCTATCAGAGTCTTGGTGGTAATGAATGCCTCGTCTGTTACCAATTTTCTACCGCCACGAACAAAGTGTCAGAGAAAAACTATAGTGATTCGTATGAATGCTTCGCATAACCTATTGATACACATAAGAAATTTTGGGGACACCAGTGGGTTCAACCCCTGTCCGAACTATCTTGGTACCTTTTGAGAAGTTTTGGTTAAGCTGAAGCTTGACACTCCAGAAAACCAGCTCCCAACATGACTTTCTTAGATCTCTCTCTAATTACCTCAAAAAAATAGAACCGTTAGAATCAAAATACGTAGATGAAAGAGACGGTCACCGCTTTTTCGTTTGCCAGGGAAGATGCAATTCATTATCATCATCACCTGGTATGAACACACAAAAACAGGCGTTATCGGTCTAACTGACTAAAATTTCTATCAGGAGAAAATAATGCGACGTTATTATATTTATTTCATAACCTTCTTGATGGTCAGCGTCAGTGAATCCTTTGCTTCCTCATTAGACATTACTTATCGAAATACAGGCATCAGTTTCGGCAACTCCAAAAGACTGAACGGAATCCGGCTCAATTTTATTGATAACCAGGTGGAGAAGATAAACGGTTTCAATTTCACGTTCTGGAAGCCAAAAGAAAATCCGGATGCGGTGATGAATGGCTTTGCCTTTGGACTGGTAGCACCAAACGCCAAAGAGATAAATGGTCTGGCTCTGGGTGGAGTGGCAGTGGTCGGCGACAACATAAACGGCGTCTCTTTTGCCACAGCGGGGCTGGTATCCGAAGCCATAGCGGGAATATCAATCGGAGGAGTTGGTTTATCAACTGAAACGTTAAAGGGTATTGCTATCGGAGGAGTCGGTCTGGCGGTTGACAATATGGAGGGGATAGCAGTGGGGGGTGTGGGTCTGGCAAGCGGGAAGATAAACGGCATGGCGATTGGCGGAGTCGGACTCACCTCGGAAAGCATCAACGGAATTGCCATGGGTGGCGTAGGATTGGCAGTTGAAGGTATGAATGGTATCGTGGTGGGAGGAGTTGGAGTTGCGGCTGAAGCGATAAATGGAATAGCGATTGGCGGGGTAGGTTTAGCCAGCAAAACCATAAAGGGTGTTTCTATTGGAGGAATCGGAGTGGCGAGTGAAAAGATAACCGGCATAACGATTGGCGGTATCGGAGTCGGGGCAAGCGACATAACGGGATTGACCATCGGTGGAGTGAAACTTCAATCGGAGAACTTGACCGGACTTTCCATAGGAGGGTTGTGCAGAATTAAAAAAAATCTAAGTGGCGTTTCTATCGGAATCCTCAATCTTACGCATAAGCTGAATGGCGTGCAAATAGGGATTCTCAACTATTGCGGAAACAATCCGAAGTTTTTGAGACTGTTGCCGATCATCAACGTGCATCTTGGCAGAAAGCACTGAGGATGAAGACTAAAGCAATGAGTGGGCAGACGTTGCAAGATTATAAATCCGCTCTCCGGTTCTTAATTGTTTCATCGCATCGACGCTTGAATTTTTCGGGGTTTTGAGTTATTTTCCTCTTGCAAAATCTTAATGGTTTGGTATATTATTTATAAGCGAACATTTCTATTTAAGCTCTTTTGATTTTTGATGACATTTAACTGCGGAGGTAAAAGAGATGATGAAAAAAGTGATGATCGGGGTGGTAATATTATTATCTTTGGTTATTTTAAACTGCTCCAAGAAGACCATAACCAATAACTATTATCCTTCACCCGATAAAGGAATCATCGTGGGGTATGTATATCCTTCCGGCTCGGAGGCGGTGATTTATGCTTACTTAGGGAATGAGGTAACGTCAAGTCACATTGATACCAGTGGCTATTTCAAGCTAACCAATATGTCCCCGGGTGGATATACGATCTCAGTGAAAGCAGAAGGATATATAGACTATTATGCCTACGTGTGGCTGCCTAGTGCGGTAACGGTCTCCGCTGGAACCATCACCCTTTCTTCCGTTCACGATTTGGTCCAGTATGCTTGGCCTTATGACGGAGCGGAAGAGGTGGACCTTGACTCAAGAATTCGGGTGAGCTTTCGAAATCAGATGAACATAAAAAGCGTAGAAGATGCTTTTCAGATAACACCGGAGGTGGAAGGAAACTTCTATTGGTATTCTGGTGGAAGATCAGCGTTTGAGTTCATCCCCAAAAATCAGTTTGCTGCCCACACCACTTATCATGTAACTATCGATTCAACTGCATCAGACACCGGAGGTAATAGTTTATCTAAACCTTACCAGTTCTCCTTTACCACTGTGCCGATTCGGATAATGTATACCTATCCACAGAACCAAGAAACCTGGGTGGATACTAACACCAATGTGTCGATCAGTTTCAATGCCGACATGGATGCGGAGTCGGTGGTTTTAGCATTCAAGATGGTGGATTCTAAACTAAAAGATGTGTCGGGAAAATTCTTTTGGAGTTATCGGCGGTATATGAGATTTGTGCCCGATTCTACTCTTACTCCCAATGAAACCTATACCGTCACCATCGATACCAATGCCAAGGCTTTGGCTGGTGGCTCCTTAGAGGAGTCTTATAATTTTTGGTTTAAAACCAGTCCGTATTGATCTATTAGAAGTGCAAAATCACAAAAAGCTCTTTTTCGGTTGGTAGAGGACACCCTGACCTCTACCAACTTCTTTTAAGTAACTCCAGAGAGATACTAATCTGCTTCTCTTCAGCAGGAACCACTTTTCTTTTTTAATATTGACACTTAGAAACCTGCGTATATATTCGGTGTAGTCAAAATTTCTCGACGAGCGGGAATGTAGATGCAGGCATGAACCATCTGGTTCATACCGCAGGCTTTAGGGACTGTTGAGAAAGTGGAAAAGACCGTCATTACGAGCGAAGCGAAGCAATCTCGCTTTATATAAATCAATGAGTTAGGGATTGCTTCGTCGTCCCGCAAAATGCGGGACTCCTCGCGATGACAGAGAAAGTTACTTTTTTGACACTACATAAAGGGTGCGGATACACTTGAAAAGAAGATTTAACAATGGCTAAACGTGATTACTACGAAGTATTGGGAGTGAGTCGGAACGCCTCAGAAGAAGAGCTAAAGAAAGCTTATCGTAAACTGGCTTTGGAATGTCATCCCGACCGGAATCCCGGAAACAAAGAGGCTGAAGAGAGATTTAAGGAATGCTCAGAAGCTTATGAAGTATTACGAGACCCGCAAAAGAAAGCCCGGTATGACCAATTCGGTCATGCGGGCTTGGGAGCCACTCCGGGATTTGAAGGGTTCGATTTCGCTACCTTCGATCTTTCCGATGCTCTACGTGCTTTTATGAGGGATTTCGGAAACTTCGGCAACGTCTTCGATGAATTCTTTGGCACAAACACAGCGAGATCTCGCCGGGGTTATCTAAAAGGACACGATTTACAGATAAGATTAAAGCTCACCTTGGAAGAGATCGCTGACGGAGTGGAGAAGAAGATAAAACTTAAGAAGCTGGAGAAATGTCACCAGTGTAATGGAAGCGGGGCGGAAAAAGGGACTTCCAAAAGCACGTGCCCTAAGTGTCAAGGCACGGGACAGGTGAGGAGAGTATCCCGTTCCTTGTTCGGAGAATTCATCAATGTAACCGTCTGCAATCAATGTGGCGGAGAAGGTGCGGTTATTGACCAACCATGCACCGCATGCCGCGGAGAAGGAAGGGTGGAAGGTGTCAGCACCATCGCCGTAAAAATCCCGCCAGGCGTGACCACGGGAAATTATATCCAGCTGCGGGGTGTGGGAAATGCAGGACCTCGGGGTGGACCTTCGGGAGACGTGATCGTGCTTATAGAAGAACAGGAGCATCCTATTTTACAAAGGCATGGAGATGATGTAGTCCATGAGATACTGATCAGCTTCACCCAAGCCGCCTTAGGAGACGAGATCACGGTTCCCACCTTAGATGGTAACGTCAATCTGAAAATACCGCCAGGCACTCAGCCAGGGAAAATTTTCAGATTAAAAGGGAAGGGAATACCGCATATTCATGGTTATGGAAAAGGAGACGAGCTGGTCCGGGTGTCGGTGTGGGTTCCCACGCATTTAGGTTCAGAAGAAAAAAAACTCTTGAAGGAGCTTTCTTCTCAGGAAGGGTTCAAACCTCCCAAAGGGGACAGAAATTTCTTTGAGAGGTTGAAAGATACACTGGGGTGGTCAACGGATTGAACAATGTCCGCAGTCGGTCGTCCGCCGTCCGCCGCTAAAAGCCGATTTGTTGAAAGGGGGATAAAGGGAGAGAGGTAAAAAGAAATTATTCCCTCCGCTCAAATGGTTAAAGAATATCTTGAAATTGAAATAATAGTGCCCCAAGTAATTACAGACCAAGTAAGCAATTTTCTTATCGAGTTGGGTTCGATTGGAGTATGGTCTAAGCCAAATGGAGACAGCTTAGCCCTGATCGGTTACTCAGCTTTCGAATCGGACTTAGAAGCTGTAAAAAGCTCAATTTATCATTATCCGGACGAGCTAAGAGCACTCGGATTTCCTGTGGGCGAAAACCGGATTGATCTGCGAAAGATAAAAGACAAGAACTGGATGGAAGAATCCAAAAGTAACTTCGAGCCGATCTTTGTCACCGATGACATTGTGATCATACCCAATTGGGATGGTTCTTCATTTCCTGATAAAATCGTCATTCGGATCAAACCCGGAATGGCTTTTGGCACGGGTGCTCATGCCACCACCCAGCTTTGCATGCGGGCTATTAAAAAATTTCTCAAAAGTGGGGATAGAGTGGTGGATGTGGGATGCGGCTCCGGAATATTAAGCATCCTGTCCGCCAAGCTGGGCGCCTCTTTTGTTCTGGGATGGGATATTGATCAGGATGCCATTGAAAATGCGAGCGAAAATCTTACTTTGAATCAGGTTGAAAGTTTAGTTGAAATCAAACAGGGAACAGTCAGCGCCAACATTCCCCCAGAATCCTTTAATCTGGTGGTGGCGAATCTCAATAAAAGGGAGATTTTCGAGTCCTTTGAGAAGATTAAGATGCAGATCAACGATAAAGGAGTGTTTATCTTTTCCGGAATTCTTAAAGAAGAGGAAAATGAGGTTAATGATTTTTTTCAAAAGAAAAGCTTAAAGAGCGTTGAAATCGTTCGTCAAGACGATTGGGTTTGCTTTGTGTGCAAGAAATAGGGTATCTAACCTCTCCCCCTTATTCCCCCTCTCCTTGCTAAGGAGAGGGGTTCACCCTGCCCTTCGGTCCTGCCTCGCACTGAGTGCGCTCGGCACGAAGTGAGACCTCAGGGTCGAAGGAAAGGGATTTCCCTCGATCCTGAGATCTTCGGGATCGAAGGACACCCTGAAGGGGATAGGGGGTGAGGTGCTTGAAATGCCCCCGCTTTGACGGGATCAATGATTCCGCTAAAGCGGAATACTCAATATTCAAAACTTTCATAAGATGATAACGAATTTCTACACCAGACCGGAAAATATCGTTCATGAGACTTTGACTATCGACGGGGAGGAGGCAAAACATATCCTCCAGGTTTTGCGGTATAAAACGGGAGACGTGATTTCCGTTGTGGATGGCCGTGGCACAAGATACAACGTCTTAATCGAAAAGACATCCGAAGAATATCTGCAAGGTAAAATCCTTTCATACATCTTATCGGAAAATGAGCCTATCTGTCAGGTCACCTTGGCTCAAGCCGTCTGCCGAAATGAAAGGATGGATTTTTTGATCGAGAAGGCAACCGAAATTGGGATTTCCTCCATTATTCCTATCTTGACTGAAAGAAGCTTGGTCAGAGTTAGCGGAGGCTTGAGAGAAAAAAATAAGATGGAACGCTGGAGAAGATTAGCCATTGCCAGCATGAAACAATCACTGAGGACAGTATTGCCGGAGATACAAAATATCATCAAGTTTGAGGAGTTTCTCCCCCGAATTGGAAATTTTGATCTGTGTTTGATCGCCAGCTTAGAGGAAGGATCAAAAAGCATTAAAATATGTGAAGAAATGAAAAAAAACAAAAAGAGAATTCTTCTGGTCGTTGGTCCCGAAACCGGCTTCTCGGCGGATGAACTGTCCCAAGCTACGACATGCGGAGCTATTCCTATAACTTTAGGCGCAAGAAGGTTACGAACTGAGACCGCGGGAGTGGTCTTCTTATCTTTAGTGCTCCATCAGCTGGACGATTTAGGGTAAAGACAGAAGTTGGATCAAGCATTCCCGCCTTAAGCGGGATGGCCTTATATCCGTTTAATCCTTCAGGCTAAGCCTTCAGGACAAGTCCGTTGACCTACTTAAGAAGCACCATCCTCTTGGTGTCTGAGAAATCTCCTGCTTTTATTTTGTAGAAGTAAACTCCACTGGATACCGAATTTCCACTCTCATCCTTACCATCCCAGTCTACTATATAAACTCCCGGTTTCATATCTTGATCTAAGAGAGTCTTCACCTTCTGCCCCACAATATTGAGGACGTCGATTTTAACATGGGTAGACTTAGGCAGGGTGAGCTGGAAATTAGTGACAGGGTTAAAGGGATTAGGATAGTTCTGGGAAAGGGAGAACTGGGAAGGTTTACCATTATCAGAGTTTAGAATTTCTTTGACATCCGCTGGTTTGTGAAAGTTAAAACATACTTTATAGTCAGCAGTATCCTCATGTGGAGTCCCAAGTCGGGGAATTTTTAATAGAGAAAAAAGAGTATCATCATATGTTACCCACATCAAGTTGTTCTGGGGAGGCCAGAAACAGGTGTCTATGCAGATCTGCATGGTATCGCTCATTTTAAAAGTCATGGTTGCAAGAAGCGCCTTACTTTCTTTACCCATATTGGGTTGGGTGGTGGGAACTAACCCAAGCCAGAAATGAGAGGTTCCATCCAGGTTCAAAATTATATTAGCCCACTCCCAATTTTCGCCCACGTCATCACCCATCTCCTTTAGTCTCAACATCCAGTTATGTGTAGTATCGGAGCCCATCACCAAATGCCGGAAAATACTCCGGGGAAGTGTGCCACCAGAAAGTATAGTTTTATTCCAATAGTTGCTCAAACTGCAATACTCGGTTGGATTGCTATGAGTGTAACACAGAGGAATAGTAAAACCAGCAATTGAGTCCAGGTAGTTAACCACATCGGTAGTGACATATATAGGAACTCGAACGAAATATGGTCCATTACCTTGAAGAAGAGTATCCGCAGACCAAGGCTCCACATACATGGAGTCGCAGATCCCTCTGTCGTGTGGGTCCTTCGGGCAGAACTCTTCACCCCAAGTAATGTTCCAGAACACAATGAAAATAACGAGACATAAAAATAAAGCATTTGTTTTCATCGGGTGCTCCTTCAGTTCAAATTCCCCTGTTTACATACGAATAGATTCGTCAAGTTACAAGCAAAACGCTCCTCTATTTTGTTCTCAAAAAAACGTTATTTTAACCAATCATATCTTCTGTATAAATAGTCGGTAAAATTCTTATTCTTCTAAATACATAACACATCTATAAATGAAAAAAGTTGGATATGGAACAGGCTAAATGGAGTTTTGAAAAAGTGTCTTATAATGTTTAATTAAAAGAATGGTTTTCGTAGGGATCCCACCATTGACGGGATGGCTGTCCGGCAAAGACGAGGCTTCGATACGCCCGCAATGACAATTACATCGGTAATCACAAAAAAGGCAGTCCCGCCCTCAGGCGGGACTGCCTTATATCCGTTTAATCAGTTGGTCCGCTTAATCCTTCAGGCTAAGCCTTCAGGACCAGTCCGTTGACCTACTTGAGAAGCACCATCTTCTTCATGTCCGAGAAATCTCCCGCTTGCACTTTGTAGAAGTAAACTCCAGTTGATACCGAATTCCCACTTTCATCCTTACCATCCCAGTCTACCTGGTAAACTCCCGGCTTCATATCCTGATCCATCAGAGTCTTCACCTTCTGTCCCACGATATTGAAGACATCGATTTTGACATGAGCGGGTTTAGGCAGGGTGAATTGGAAATTGGTGATCGGGTTGAAGGGGTTGGGATAATTTTGGGATAGAGAGAATTGAGAAGGTTTGCTCTCGTCTGAGCCTTGAATTTCTTTGACATCACTTGGCGTCGGGGGAATTTTAAAACATCTTTCATAGGAACTGTCAGGATGAGCACCGCCGGGAGGCGTACCTCCCATCCGGGGTTTAAAGGTTGCCCCTACATGACTTAGCCAGTTTATACTCATCTCGAATCTCGATGAAGGAGGCCAGAAACAGGTGTCTATGCAGACGTGCATAGTGTCCTCTGGCTTAAAGGTCATGGTTGCCAAAAGCACCCTGCTTCCTGACCCAAGCAATGGTTGGGAGGCAGGAATCAACGCGAGCCAGAAATGAGAGGTCCCATCCAGGGTTAGAATCTTGTTAGCCCAATCATACGGCCCATCTGGATCTTCATAAAGTCGCTTCATGAAAGAAGTATCAGAATCCATGGTACGGAAAATGCTCCGCGCAAAGGCGGTACCCGCGAGATTAAGAGTATTCCAGTAGGTACTCAAACTGCAATACTTGGCTGGATTGGTATGAGTGTAACATAGAGGAATAGCCATACCGGCGATGGAATCAATAGAATCCACCGGAACATCATGGGTGTAGTAGATGGGAACTCGAACTAAATAATAATATGGTCCAGTACCTTGAAGAATAGTATCAGCAGGCCAGGGTTCTACATACAAAGTATCACAGATGCCATTATCATTGTCATATGGTGGCACTCCGGGACACTGACCCCAGGCAGATGTGCCAACCGCTAAGACAAACAAAACCAATAAAATCAGAAAATCCCTTTTCATTTTATGGCTCCTTTTAGTTAAAGAGTTTTCTCTCCCCTAAAGAATTATTCCCTTTCCTTTACCTTTCCTCTTAAGCGCATAATTTATACACACTAGTCTACCTTTATTGCTTTAGTTTCAGAACAGCGCAACGAAGATGGACTCACATCTTGCCCAACTTAACTTTTAATTATTTTAGACTTCTCGACCACCTCCTCGAGACGAGTTTAAAAGACACACTTTATTTTCCCTTTAAACTATACGGAAACCAGTTAAGCTTGTCAATAGAAAAATTGAATTATATCCATTTTTTTCAGATTATTATTCTTAGGCGGCACTTTAGCCCTTAGTTATGGTTTGATGGGAACGAATAATATAAAGCTATTCATGAGGTGTTATGAGATAGAACCAATTAGATGGTTTTGTAGATCAAACATGGCGTCCAAGCAGACGCTTTCCCCAGACGGGAGGATGGACGTCCCCGTCTGAGCAGACAGATCCGTAGGATAGTCTGCCTGATGAATCCCTAATCAACCACCCTTGTGTCCCCTCCTTGTCTATAGAGGGGATTAAGGAGTGGTAAAAACATTTTGTAGTTTACCCCGTGATCCTTTCAATATCCAAATTCTCCAGGGGATTTCATAAATAGAGCTTATTAGATATCAGGTTAATCAACCACCCCTGTGTCCCCTCCTGGTCTAAGGAGGGGATTAAAGGGTGGTCAAATCGTTTAATCTTTAATAAGATTTGCTGGAAAAAATTATGGGATAGCCTTTGGGGCTATCCCATAACTTTCGATCATCTTAGGGTGAACCATGGTGGTTCACATCTCGAAATACAAGGGAGGGTATACCCTCCTGTTCTACAGGATTACGGGCAAGTGTGACACACGGGTGCTGGTCCGCCCTTGTAAACGTAAGTAATCAGGTAAACAATGTCACCCAGTGCGACCACTCCGTCATTGGTGAAATCCGGACACCTGCTCCATTTAGCAGCTGGCGCAGGTCCGCCCTTGTAAACGTAAGTGATCAGGTAAACAATGTCACCCAGTGCAACCACTCCATCGTTGGTTAAGTCTCCACATACGAAGAACTTTGGATTAGCCGCCACAAAAGCCCGAGCTGCAAGTATATTCGCCTGTAACTCAGCCAGTCCTTTGGTAGCTGATGGAGCCAAAGCTTCGATCATGGTGAAGGATGCTCTGGCATTAGCATTAGACCCAGCAGGTATCTTTGTAGCTGTGAAGACCTGGCTACGATCGACCACGGAATCCGCTCCCGATGGGCCGTCCTGAACGTAGCCTATGGTTGGATCAGCAGCAAGGTTATAAAGCTCTTGATCTATCCAGCCCCAAGGAGAGGTAGGATACAGATATTGGTTGTTCTTCACGTTGTGGGTCGAGTAGGGGACTGTAGTTTCAGGTCCAGGTCCGTCACCGTCAGCCAGAGCCATTCCAGCGTAGTAATTGCTATACTGAGGATGGTCTCCTGCTCCTACAATGCCATATCCTTTCTGCCAGGCGATGTCATTGGTGGCATCATATCCGGCCCGATTCCGTCCGCTTTCGCTCAACAGGGTATCATAAGGACAATCAATATCCATCGCTATGCCGATGTAAGTGTTATCATAGCTGGTGAAGGTGGGTGGTGAGGGCCACCAGGAAGGCGGATCTTTCCGTTCCACGGTTACGCATTTGATAACCGTATGCTTGAGAGCGTCTGGAGCAGTATTTTTAAAGAAGAAGATATCCTTAGACATCTCCCACCAATACCACTTGATATCCATGGGCGGCTCAAAATTATGCATAAAGACTCTACGGGTATATATAACATCTAAGTTCGCACCAGCTGGCGAGGATGTGTAGAATATATCTCGAGCGCCATTATGCTGATCGTTTCCACCCATGTATCGACCCACCAGAGTGTCGTTTGGAGTAGTACGAGTAGTAGCTACGATGGTTCCGCCCTGGAAGAAGGTGGCAAACGTATCCGGACTGGCTACAGCGGTGACGTCCCAAATTCTCTCCTGAGAGTTGACGTTGAAGTAACCCGCCAACACTCCATTGTCCAGAGAGTCATGAGTGGCAGGATCTTTGGGGCATTCATAATAATCATTCGCCACTACCGCCTGAACATGGATTTTCTCGATCTTTGAACCACCCTCATTGGTGGTGATAATGACGTTGCCGTCAATGATTGTGTTATTGCAGGCGCCAGCTCCGCTGATGGTGACGGTCACCGTAGCAGAGTCTCTGGGGTTAAGATTGGTGGTTGGAACGTTTACTTGAATACAGGAATTATCACTGGTCACACTGTATTGCAAGTTACAGTTTCCAATGCTGTACTCCCTGAAGGTTAAGGGTCTGGAACCACCCGGGGTGACCTTCAAGGGAGGATGATACCAGTCTGGCCAGCCATCCGGTGTGATAAGCTTATAAGCGCCTCGAGCTACACAGTTAACCGGCCATTCGCCCAGGTGCAGATACATCACCGGATTGTCCCGCCAGGCGGAGCCTACATCCTGAATAGCAGCGCCCGGATCCCGGTCACAGATATACATGATGTGCAGATCACCATTATACATGTTCTGCGCCATAGAGGACCAGTGCTCACTCACACAGGTTCCGGGAGCACAGCCCGGAGTTTTGGTTTTGGTCAGGTTAAACAGTGCACCCCAGGTCGCTCCAGCATCGTAGGTGCCGCATCCATAGATATCTCCGTTGGTGAAGTTGTCTGCGGCCAGATCAGAGGAGTCAAACTGGGTCCAGGTGGCAAACAGATACACCGAATCGCCTCCCGGATGATAGATCGGATCCTTAGCCGAGATGCACATCTTGCCGATGTTGGCGTTGTGTCCTCCTGAAGCAGCATCCCAGACCGCGCTGGTGATCATGGAGCTTCCATCCTTTTTGCTCCAGTGATACAACCGCGCATTCGCCGGCTGCCAATAGCCGGGGTTGGTAGGATCAAATCCTGCGGTCACATAAATTACGTGCAAGCTGTCCTTGAAGTCGTAGCAGGCGTTAACGTCATTGTAAGCGCGCTCATTGCCCGTGGTGCCAAAGGTGGTAATATGGTACACCGGAGGAGGCCAAGGAGTTCCGGCAATCCAGTCGTTACCGTTGTTCATCGACTCGATAAAGCACACGTCGGAGCCGTAGTCGCAGCTATTAGCCGGATCTGCGGGTTCCAAGTATGCGATAGCCACCCTCTTGGAGACCGGTGAAACTGCTACTACCGGGGTGATACTGCAGGAGGAATCAAAATAGCTGATGGGGGCAAAGGAGCCCGGACCGGTAACGTCATTCTTGACCGCATATCGCTTTGGTCCAGCCCGCCAAGCCTCACAGATTACGCTGTCGTTGGTGCCGAAATAGCATCGCTCCCAAGCCACCATAGTGGGTGCCCCACCGGCGGTGTTCCCTTCGGTCATCACCACGTGAACGTAATCTTTTCCATCTATAGCATTATACAGCACTTCTGCCTTGGGCCACATCCCCGGCTCGCTGGAAGGAGAACTAAAAATCCAATCCGGAATGTCCCAGTGCTTGGTGAAGAAGCCACCACACACCTGAGTGTCCTTGCTCAGTGTGGTGCACCAATGATAGGCAGGGCTACCTGGCTGGGATTTGTGATAAATGACCACTGACTCTCCGGTATGCAGATGAGACTGATTGGAGTATCCGGGCGTGGTAGTCGCACTGATTTCCACCGTAGCCGAACCCAGGTAACCACCAGAGGGGTCTTTGCAGTTGGCATACACGCCTCGAGGGACACCGGCAGCATAGGCTGCATTAGTATACATCCAGTTGAAATGCCGATAACCGCTGTTGGTTACCGAGATCTTCCGACCTATGGAGCCATTGTGCTGCATGTCATACCAGGTATCCCCGATCTGATCATGTTGGATTACGACGCCAGCTTCGGGGAGGATGTCCGTGCAGGAAAGCCGATACTGTTGACCACCCGTTGGATACTGAGGACTAGCGGGAGGAATGTTCGTCTCCGGTGCAGGAGCAAGCTCGCTAATGGGTCTGGGCGTATTCCATTTCATCGAGTTTTTGGTAGCAGAAAAAGCTCCCCCCGCCAGGAGGCAACAAACAAACATACACACAACTAACGTTACTGTCAATCTTTTTATCATTTTTTACTCCTTTCAAGTAAATAAAAGCTACTTGAAATGTATTTTTGGATGATTAGGTTAAAAAGCCCCATAACAGATTGATCTTCCGCTTAAAACCGGATATGGGCCCACCTCCTTTCTGTTAATAAAAGTTTCTCCCTCATCCCGTTTTTTTGGGGATAGGGACACTGTGAATAAGCTCCTCCCTGTGTTGGTTTAAATGATATGCTTCCCGACAAAATCTATAAGGAAAATCTTAATTACCGACGATGAGAGATTATGTCGTGAAGTCCTTTTCACCTCCTCCCGGTCATGAAGTCCCCCACCGGTTAGCAGGGGAGCTGAAATTTGCAAAGATTAATAGTTCAACAAGTTAGCTGTTTTCTTGGCTCGAACCGAAACCAAGCTCACCATTGAATGGATCTTACAATAATGATTGGGATTTCTGCCAAAGTAAGTGAAAGAGTTATTTCTAACCCTTTAAGATAAAGGAAGAGAAGAGAAGAAACTAAAGCTATTCCTTTAATCTTCAAAGACAAAGGCCGCTAACCATGTAACCATTATAATAAACGGCATAAATCCCTTTTTGTCAAGTATTTTTTTAGTTTTTTATCAAAATAATTTTATTTTTTTGGGATGACCTCCCTTTTGTTCCCTCCCTGTCAAGGAGGGGATTAAAGAAAAGTCTACCTTGGATCGGGCGGGGGTTTAACCCCCGCCCGAACATAGGAGTTAACCGCCCCTCTGTCCGCTCCTGTTTTAAGGAAAGGATTAAAGGGTGGTCAAAATAGTGGATGGTTTGCCGTTTCCCCCCATTTTTTGAACCCAAAAAATGCAATAGCATTTTTTCTGCTTCGCATCGACTAAGCAACACTAAGGTTTTCACAGCATCATGAAAGACTTCTTAGTGAAAACCAAGTGTTGCTAAGTCCGAATTCTGGATCTTGAGATCGGGATTAAACCCAACCAATGCATTAGTTCGCTTCTAATGCATAATTTGGGTTTAAGAGGCAAAAAACTTACTCTTCCCCTACTGCTCTGACTAACTCGATAAAATCAGCCATGTTTCCCTGCACCCCATCTCCGTTCAAATCCGAGTTAGCCCTCTGCCTGGAAGTAAGATTCTGGCTTCCTGCTATAAAATTTATGAAAAATATAACATCAGCGATGGTCTTTGGGTATCCATCGTCATTTACATCCCCATATAAGGGATGTCTAACGAATACGCTTCCCTCGTTTAAATCTAGCTCTGGAGGATGGATGAAGCTGGAGTCAGCTTTAATTAACCTGTTATCAATAAAGGGAGTTAGAGGGTTTTCAAAATAGCTAAGCTTCGTCTCCACATCCACCAGAAGATCCTGTGAGGTGACATTCATCTTGATTAAGCCCAGTGTGTCAGTCCCTGGCGCCAGAGGGGTAATATAGGTTGAATCCGGATGATGCCTTCTTGCGATAAGCCTGATCTTGCCCGCGGGTGTGATGTCATAACTGACGTATTGAAAACGAGTTAGTAATCTGATCGAGCTGCAGGTCAAAACCTGTTGATCATATTCCAAAAACATGTCAAGCCCCCCGATAGGGCTGGCGCTGGTCAAAACCAAATAGATCGGCACATCTGTTTGCCCAGGGTCTGCCGTCACATTAGAACTAAGAGTGATGGAATAACTCCCCTGAGCGAAACTTGAAGACGAAAACCCCCCCCAGCTTGATACCCCTACGAATAATATCGTCAAGAAAACCGTGAATCTAAACATATTCTTCTACCTGTAATTAATCATAAATTTGAAAATATTTTATCTTTGGTTCGTTTCAAAACAGTTGTTGCAAAGGATTCGAGGGTTCAAGGATTTAAAGGTTTTTTAACTCGACCTTTTTGTCACTTAAATCCTTTCTGCCGAAGGCAGATCTGCGTATGGCGGAGGACCCGATCTATTCGAATCATTATTAAAGCTTCAGATCTTGCCGAGACTCGAAATCATATTCTCACTTAGTCTGAACACATCCATACACTGGTGGATCGCCAGCTTTGTATAGGTAATTTATCAAATAAACAATATCCCCCAAATCTATTTTACAATCCCCGTTTGGGTCTCCTGAATTCATTGGGTTCGGAGGGACGTCGTTTTTGTACAGGTAATTTATTAAATATACTATGTCCCCTAAATTCAATTGTTTGTCACCATTCGCATCTCCGGGAACATAAAAGATCACGTGCATTTTCACCATCTCACTATCAGCCAAGAATCCATCTGAGGCAATGAAGTTAACGTAGTAAATGGAATCTTTCTGGGTGCTATCGGGAGTGAAAGTGAATAATCCTTCTCCATTTCCGCTGTCTGCAAAAGCTGAATGTGCAGGCAAACCGAGAGCGCTTAAGATGATGGTGGGACCGTCTGGGTCAGTAGCATAAATGTGAAGAGTGTCAGTTTTTCCAACTACCCGTATGATAGTATCAGATAAGGACACCAAAACCGGTGGCTGGTTTCCTGCATCGCCAACATAGAGCACCACTCTCTCACTGTCTGCTTTTCCCGTGGCATCCGTGGCTTTAAAGATTAAAATGTATACCCCATCCTGAAGGTAAGTGGGGTAGAAGCGGAATAAACCGGATCCATTCCCCGAGTCGATCAAAGTTGAATTTCCCGGATTGTCCCTCACGCTCAAAGTGATGTGGTCTCCGTCCGAATCTATTGCATGAATTCTGAACTTCAAGCTATCCCCTTCCATTACGCTCTTGGATCTAATGGAATCCAGAATCGGAGGCTGGGCAACGTTGGTGACGGTAATGGGAACCATCTCCATATCGGACGAATTCAAATCGCTTACCGAGATATAAATCGAGTAGACTCCCGCCTGGAAATAGTCGGGGGTGAAGGTAAACGATCCGGCTCCATTACCGGAGTCAACAAAGACGGTATTTCGAGGTAAAGGTGCGGCGGTGAAGACCAGACTATCACTGTCCACATCTGTGGCATGCACCCGGAATCGCAGCGTCCCTCCCTCAGCTACGGTTTTAGATCCAATGGGATCCAAAACCGGTGTCTGATCTACGTTTTGCACGGTGATCTGCACTATCTCACTATCTTTGACAGCAAGTGAGTCAGAGGCAATGAAGGTGACATAATACACTCCGGATTGAGTCCAATTCGGATGGAAGACAAAAGAGCCTGCTCCATTGGCTGAATCCACAAAAGTGGCATTAGTCGGCACATTCCTCGCGATCAAGGTGATAGGGTCATGATCCAAATCAGTGGCATGAACACGGAAGCTTAATACCTGTTCTTCAACTATCAATTTTGGTCCGATGGAATCCAAAACCGGGGGATGATTTCCCCATTCGGTCACGGTGATGTTGACGTCCTCCGTATCCGCTGGTCCAGACGGCGGCCTGCTTCGGGCAATGAATCGGACCAGGTATGAATGATTACCCTGATTGAAATCAGGCGAGAAGCGGAAACCACCTCGCCCATTGCCTGAATCCACAAAGGAGGAATTTGTCGGCAAGCCTACGGCTTGCAAAGTGGGTATGTCCACAGTGGATGAAGTGACCACATGAATATTTAAGATAATTCCTTCCACTATGGAAGTGTCATTTATAGGCGCAATATTCGGTGGCTCCGCAGTATCAAACACCCGGATCTGCTGTGATCTTGCCCATGCGGTATCGGCAGGATACAACTGGTCCACTACAAAAAGGGACTCAGTATAAACCTTGGGCTGGGGGTATCCTCCCTGATTGTAACCCGGGGTAAAGGTAAATAATCCCACTCCGTTCCCGCTGTCTATGAATGTGGCGTTAGCAGGTAATGGCTTCACATGCGGGACGGGGATGGTGCTATCCGGATCGGTGCCAATCACCTGGAATTGACAGGTTTGACCCTCCTTTACGCTGAATACCCCTGAATCCGGAAAGGCGGTTGCCACAGGATATTGATTCGAGTCGGTCACCGTTATGTCGACTTGCTCCCAATCCTTCAGAAGCGTGTCCACCGAGTCAACTGCCTCAAAGAGAGTATGGTAAACCCCTTGTGCATAGTAGTCAGGTCGATAAAGAAAACTGCCCGTGCCATTGTGGTTGTCGGTGAAGGTTGCGGTAGGCGGCAGATTGCTGGCTCTCAACACCGGAACATTGCTATCCGGATCTGCGGCTTTGACTACAAATGATAGCCAATGCCATTCCTTCACCGTTTTCGGTCCTATGGAGTCCAAAATCGGCGCTTGATTGCCTGCCTCGATGACGGTTACCTGCACAATCTCGCTGTCAGCTTTTCCGAGGTTGTCCGTAGCTTTGAAAGTTACTGCATATATCCCTGACTGAACATAGCTGGGTTTGAATCGGAATAATCCGGAGCCATTTCCTGAATCCACCAGAGATGAATTGATAGGGTTGTTCCTCAAACTCAAAGTAATCGGATTTCCTTCCGGATCTATGGCATGTATCCGGAGTTTCAAACTATCCCCCTCGATTATGCTCTGGGATCTAATGGAATCGAGGATGGGAGCCTGATTGCCTGCCTCCACCACCTGGATCATCACCTGCTCATAATCATTTAACTCTCCATCTGAGGCGTAAAAGGTAATCTGATACAATCCAGACTGGACATAACTTGGCGTAAAGAGGAAACTACCCGCTCCATTGCCAGAATCCACAAACGTGGCATTCTGAGGAATAGGGGTGCTGGTATAAAGCATCGGAGTGGTGCCGTCCGGATCAGTAGCATGCACTCTGAAGCTCAGAGTATGCCCTTCAGTCACCATTTTAAATCCGATGGCATCCAGGACCGGAGGCCGATCGGCTCCTTGAGTCACCGTAATCTGCACCCTTTTGTATCCGGATAATGGCGGGGCTCCTTCATCCGTGCAGAAGAAGATGACGGTGTCCACCCCTACCTGGGAGTAGTCTGGAGTAAAGGTAAATCCTCCCACACCTCCCCCGCTATCATGGAAAGCGGAATTGGCTGGCAGACCAGAGGCGGTCATGTGAAGCGGACCACCATCCGGATCGGTGGAATCATGTCCCACTACCCGGAAGTTGAGCGTATGTCCGGCCTGAACGGTTTTGGGACCTATGGTGTCGATAGTAGGAGGCTGGTTGACGTCTGTAATAGTGATTACGACGTTTTCAAAATCGCTGAGCGGAGGCGGATTACTCATGTCTATGGCGGTAAAGGTTACGGTCTCCACGCCCGCCTGATAGAAGGTGGGATAGAACTTGAACGTGCCATGTCCATTATGGTTGTCCACAAAAGTCGCATGATCGGGCAGATTACTGGCACCCAGCACGGGAATCGTTCCGTCCGAGTCGGAGGCGGAAACCGTGAATACCAGACTATCCCCCTCACGCGAGATCTTGGGGCCGATGGAGTCCAGCACCGGCGCATGATTTGACCACTCCATTACCGTAATCTCCACATTCTCGCTGTCTGCTAAAGAGGCATCTGAAGCTTTGAAAGTTACGTGATATATCCCGGACTGACTGCTATCCGGAATAAAAGTAAATGCTCCCGCTCCATTTCCCGAGTCGACAAAGGAAGCGTGCGACGGAACACTCGAAGCGCTCAAACTTATATGGTCCAGATCAACGTCAGTGGCATGTATTCTAAAACGCAGCGTCTGCTTTTCGTATCCGATCTTCGGTCCGATAGAATCCAAAACCGGGGCATGATTTCCAGCCTCGATCACCGAGATCTGGACTCTCTCGCTGTCAACTGTGCCGGAAGTATCGTTAGCGAGGAAGGTAACATAATATGTCCCCGACTGGGTGAAGTCCGGGGTGAATACAAACGAACCTGATCCATTTCCCGAATCCACAAAGGCACCATGGTTTGGAACGCCATAAGCTTGCAGGAAGATAGGCTCTATGTCTACGTCTACCGCATGAATTCTAAACTGCAGGGTGTTTCCCTCAACCACCGTCTTCGGACCAATCGAATCCAGCACCGGTGCATGATTGCCAGACTCAGTCACTGTGACTTGAACCACCTCACTGTCAGCCACAAAGCCATCTGAAGCAATGAAAGTAACGCTGTATATCCCCGATTGGATGAAGCTCGGTTTAAAGATGAATGAGCCGGCACCATTACCTGAATCTACCAAAGTCCCATTAAGCGGGACGCCTGAAGCTTGCAAAATAAGTGAGTCTAAATCCATATCCACCGCATGTATTCTGAACTTAAGAGTATCTCCCTCGACTAAGCTCTTCGACCCGATCGAATCCAGCACCGGCGCATGATTGCCAAACTCAGTCACCGTGATTTGGACTACTTCACTATCCGGTAGAGAACCATCCGAAGCAACAAAGGTAACATTATATATTCCGGATTGGCTGAAATCCGGATTAAATACAAACGAGCCGGCTCCATTGCCGGAATCTACCAATGTGCCGTGAAGCGGAACGCCTGTGGCTTGCAGAATTATCGAATCTGATTCTATGTCAGTCGCGTGTATCCTGAACTGCAGGGAGCCATTTTCAGCCACCATCTTCGGCCCAATCGAATCCAAGGCCGGCGCATGATTGCCAAACTCACTCACGGTGATTTGAACCACTTCACTGTCTGCTAAAGAACCATCCGAAGCTTTGAAGGTAACATGGTATATTCCGGATTGGCTGAAATCCGGATTAAACACAAACGATCCCGCTCCATTGCCGGAATCTACAAACGTGCCATTAAGCGGAACACCTGAAGCCTGCAAAATGATCGAGTCTGATTCTATGTCCGTGGCATGTATTCTGAATTGTAGGGAACTACCTTCAGCCACCATCTTCGGACCAATCGAATCTAACACCGGCGCATGATTGCCAGACTCGGTCACCGTGATTGAAACGACTTCACTGTCAGCCACAAAGCCATCCGAAGCAATGAAAGTAACGCTGTATATCCCCGATTGGATGAAGCTCGGCGTAAAGACGAATGCGCCTGAACCATTGCCTGAATCTATAAAAGTGCCATTAAGCGGAACGCCTGAAGCTTGTAAAATAAGTGAGTCTAAATCCGTATCCACCGCATGTATTCTGAACTTAAGAGTATCTCCCTCGACTAAACTCTTCGGACCAATCGAATCCAAGGCCGGTGCATGATTGCCAAACTCGGTCACGGTGATTTGAACCACTTCACTATCCAGTAGAGAACCATCCGAAGCGATAAACGTAACATTATATATTCCGGATTGGGTGAAGTTCGGGTTGAAAATAAACAAGCCTGCTCCATTGCCCGAATCCGTAAATGTGGCATTCAGAGGTATGTTTTTAGCTGACAACCTCACCGAATCAGCATCCGGATCAGAAGCGAAGATTCTGAACTGTAACGTCTGGCTCTCCGCTATAGTTTTTGGCCCGATGGAATCCAGTGCCGGTGCACGATTGACATTATTGACGGTAATAGAGACAACTTCGGAATCCGAAGAAGAACCGTCTGATGCGATGAACGTAACCTGAAATAATCCGGATTGGGTATAATCCGGATTAAAGGAGAATGATCCGGCACCGTTACCCGAATCAACGAAGGTGGCGTTAGTAGGAACGTTACGCGCTGATAAGACAATGGAATCTCCATCTATGTCTGTCGATTTAACTCGGAATCTTAAACTCTGTCCTTCATCGACGACTTTAGGTCCGATGGAATCCAACACCGGAGAGTGGTTAGCTACATTATTGACGGTTATCTGCACCATCTCTGAATCGGATAACACTCCATCCGATGCCATGAATCTTACGTTATACACCCCGGACTGTGTAAAATCAGGAGTGAATCTGAATGAACCCGCTCCATTGCCTGAATCGGTGAAACTGGCATGCAAAGGTAGATTTTCAACGGTTAGTCGGAGAGAGTCATTATCCGGGTCGGCCGCATGCACCCTGAATTTCAAAGTGTCCCCCTCCATCAACACTTTTAATCCAATACTATCTAAGACCGGAGGTCTATCCGTGTTGGTTACGGTTATCTGCACCCTCTCGCTGTCTTGCAGGGAGCCATCGGTTGACACGAAAGTAACCAGATAGATTCCCGCCTGATCGTAGCTGGGATTAAACGTAAACGAGCCTGATCCATTTCCCGAATCCACAAAAGTGGAGTTGGTGGGCTTATTCCGCACCAGAAATGCGGGGAAATTCCCATCCGGGTCAATGGCGTGAACTCTGAATCTAAGAGTTTGAGATTCAGCCACAGTCTTGGGACCAATCGAGTCTAATACCGGCGCCTGATTTCCCGCCTCAATTACCGTTATGGTCACCACTTCAGAATCCACCAAATTCAAATCGCTGGCTTTGAACGTCACGTGATAAATCCCCGATTGAGTATAATCCGGATCAAACTCGAATACTCCCCTTCCATTGCCGGAGTCGGTAAGACTGGCATGAGCGGGCAGATTTAACGCAGACAGGATTAGCGAATCACCGTCCGGATCTGATGCAGTAACGATAAATCCCAGATGTCCTCCCTCAATTACGGTTCTCGGACCGATGGGATTCAAAACCGGCTCACGATTGACGTTATTCACGGTTATCGAGACGATCTCAGAATCTATCAAAGCACCGTCGGAGACTTTGAAGGTCACATAATATAGGCCAGCCTGATTATAATTAGGGTTGAAGGTAAATGATCCGGCTCCGTTACCCGAATCAACAAACGTCGCATTAGTGGGAACGCTCATCGCGCTGAGAATTACCGAATTCCCATCCGGGTCAGAGGCATGGATGCGGAAACGTAAGCTTCCTCCTTCATTGACATTCTTGGGTCCAATCGAATCTAAAACCGGTGCACGATCAACGTTATTCACCGTGATGACAACCACCTCGCTGTCTTTTGCAGAGAAAGTATCCGCCGACGTGAAAGTGACATGATAAACTCCAGATTGGGTATAGTCCGGATTGAAAACCAAAGAGCCGGTTCCGTTACCCGAATCTACAAAGACTGCATGGGTAGGAGTGTTTACCGCATGCAGAATAATCGAATCACCATCCGGATCAGCGGCATGTATGCGGAAGCTTAAGCTTCCCCCTTCATTTACATTCTTAGGACCAATCGAATCTAAAACCGGCGCTCGAATAACGTTATTGACCGTGATCTGCACCACTTCACTATCTACTCCACCCAAAGTATCGCCTGTTTTGAAGGTAACATTGTATATCCCGGATTGAGCAAAGCTCGGAGTGAAGACAAAGGAACCAGCACCATTCCCCGAGTCGACTAAAACAGCATTCAAAGGAACATTCAAAGCGCTCAAGACAATAGAATCTAAATCTACATCCGTGGCATATATCCTGAATCTTAAGGTGTCTCCCTCCGCTAAACTCTTTGGTCCTATCGAATCCAAGACCGGCACTCGATTAACGTTATTAACTGTTATCTGCACTATTTCACTGTCTACTCCACCCAGAGTATCGCCTGCTTTAAAAGTAACATTGTATATCCCAGATTGATTAAAGCTCGGAGTGAAGACAAAAGAGCCAGAACCATTACCGGAATCTACAAAAGTAGCATTCAAAGGAATATTCAAAGCACTCAATATAATAGAATCTAAATCCAAATCAGCGGCATGTATCCTGAACCTTAAGGTATCACCCTCCGCTAAACTCTTTGGTCCTATCAAGTCTAAGACCGGCGCTCGATTCACGTTATTCACCGTGATGGCAACCACCTCGCTGTCTTTTGCAGAGAAAGTATCCGCCGACGTGAAAGTGACATGATAAACTCCAGATTGGGTATAGTCCGGATTGAAAACCAAAGAGCCGGCTCCGTTACCCGAATCTACAAAGATGGCATTAGCAGGAGTGTTGAAAGCATGCAAAATAATCGAATCCCCATCCGGATCAGCGGTATGTATGCGGAAGCTTAAGCTTCCTCCTTCATTTACATTCTTAGCACCAATCGAATCCAAAACTGGCGCTCCATTAACGTTATTGACCGTAATCTGCACCACTTCACTGTCCACTCCGCCTAAAGTATCGCCTGCTCTGAAAGTGACATTGTATATCCCGGATTGAGTAAAACTCGGAGTGAAAACAAACGAAGCGGAACCGTGTCCTGAGTCCACAAAAATAGCATTTAACGGAACATTCAAAGCAGTTAGGATAATAGAATCTAAATCCATATCCGTGGCATGTATCCTGAACCTTAAGGTATCACCCTCCGCTAAACTCTTTGGTCCTATCGAGTCCATAACCGGAGCTCGATTAACGTTATTCACCGTGATCGTTACCACCTCGCTGTCTTTCGCAGAGAAGGTATCCGCTGACGTGAAAGTGACATGATAAACTCCTGCCTGGGTATAGCTCGGATTGAAAACAAAAGAGCCTGCTCCGTTACCCGAATCAACAAAGACAGCATTGGCAGGAGTGTTTACAGCATGCAGAATAATCGAATCACCATCCGGATCAGCGGCATGTATGCGGAAGCTTAAGCTTCCTCCTTCATCAACATTCTTAGGACCAATCGAATCTAAAACAGGCGCTCGAATAACATTATTCACCGTTATCTGCACCACTTCACTGTCTACGGCACTTAGAGTATCGGTAGCCTTAAAAGTAACGTTGTATATTCCGGATTGAGCAAAGCTCGGAGTGAAGACAAAAAAGCCTGCTCCATTTCCCGAATCCACAAAAGCAGCATTCAAAGGAACGCTCAATGCGCTCAAGATAACAGAATCTAAATCCAAGTCACTAGCATGTATCCTGAGTCTTAAAGTATCTCCCTCCGCCAAACTTTTAGGTCCTATCAGGTCCAGCACCGGCGTATGATTGCCGAACTCCGTCACCGTTATCTGTACTACCTCACTGTCCACCCCGCTTAAAGTATCACCTGCTTTCAAAGTAACATTGTATATCCCGGATTGAGCAAAATTCGGAGTGAAGACAAAAGAGCCAGAACCATTACCGGAATCTACAAAAGTAGCATTCAAAGGTATATTTAAAGCGCTCAGAATAATAGAATCCAAATCCAGATCCGTAGCATGTATCCTAAACCTTAGAGTATCTCCCTCTACCAAACTCTTTGGTCCTATCGAGTCCAACACCGGCGCATGATTGCCATACTCCGTCACCGTTATCTGAACCACCTCACTATCCACCCCACCTAATGTATCCGTAGCTTTAATAGTCACATTATATATCCCGGATTGAACAAAGCTCGGAGTGAAGACAAATGAACCTGATCCAGGTCCTGAGTCTACAAAAACAGCATGCAAAGGAACATTCAAAGCGCTTAAGATAATAGAATCTAAATCCAAATCACCTGCATGTATCCTGAACCTTAAGGTATCACCCTCCACCAAACTCTTTGGTCCTATCGAATCCAAGACCGGCGCTCGATTCACGTTATTCACCGTGATGGCAACTATCTCGCTGTCTTTCGCCGAGAAGGTATCCGCCGACGTGAAAGTGATATAATAAACTCCTGCCTGAGTAAAGTCAGGATTGAAGATAAAAGAACCGGCTCCGTTAGTCGAGTCCACAAAGATGGCATTGGCAGGAGTGTTTACAGCATTCAGAATAATCGAATCATCATCCGGATCGGTGGCATGTATGCGGAAGCTTAAGTTTTCCCCTTCATTTACATTCTTAGGACCAATCGAATCCAAAACCGGCGCTCGAACAACGTTATTGACCGTTATCTGCACCACTTCACTGTCTACTCCACCTAAAGTATCGCCTGATCTTAAAATAACATTGTATATCCCGGATTGAGCAAAATTCGGAGTGAAGACAAAAGAGCCAGAACCATTACCGGAATCTACAAAAGTAGCATTCAAAGGAACATTCAAAGCAGTCAAGATAATAGAATCTAAATCCAAGTCACTAGCTTGTATCCTGAGTCTTAAAGTATCTCCCTCCGCTAAACTCTTAGGTCCTATCGAGTCCAACACCGGCGCATGATTGCCGAATTCCGTCACCGTGATCTGCACCACCTCACTGTCCACCCCACCTAAAGTATCCGTAGCCTTAAAAGTGACATTGTATATTCCGGATTGAACAAAGCTCGGAGTGAAGACAAATGAACCTGATCCAGGTCCTGAGTCTACAAAAACAGCATGCAAAGGAACATTCAAAGCGCTTAAGATAATAGAATCCAAATCCAAATCACCTGCATGTATCCTGAACTTTAAGGTATCACCTTCTACTAAACTCTTTGGTCCTATCGAGTCCAAGACCGGCGCTCGATTCACGTTGTTCACGGTGATGGCAACTATCTCGCTGTCTTTCGCCGAGAAAGTATCCGCTGACGTGAAAGTGACATAATAAACACCTGCCTGGGTATAGTCGGGATTGAAGACAAAAGAGCCTGATCCGTTGCCTGAATCTACAAAGATGGCATTAGCAGGGGTGTTGACAGCACTCAAAATAATCGAATCACCATCCGGATCAACGGCATGTATGCGGAAGCTTAAGTTTCCCGCTTCATTTACATTCTTAGGACCAATCGAATCTAAAACCGGCGCTCGAACAAAGTTATTCACCGTTATCTGCACCACCTCACTGTCTATTGCACCCAGAGTATCAGTGGATTTGAAGGTAACGTTATAAATACCGGATTGTGCAAAACTCGGAGTAAAAACAAACGAGCCGGAACCATGGCCTGAGTCCACAAAAACTGCATTCAACGGAACATTCAAAGCTCTCAGAGTAACAGAATCTAAATCCAGATCCGTGGCATGTATCCGGAGCTTTAAAGTATCGCCCTCCGCCAAACTCTTGGGACCAATCGAGTCCAGCACCGGCGCATGATTGCCAAACTCCGTCACCGTGACTAAAACCACTTCACTGTCTGCTTTTGACGAAGTATCTCTGGCAATGAATGTAACAGAATATACACCTGCCTGATTGAAAGCGGGTGGGAAGACAAACGATCCTGATCCATTTCCCGAATCGACAAAAACCGCATGGGCGGGGACGTTCAGTGCGCTTAAAATAAGGGAGTCGCCTAGCGGATCTTTCGCATGTATCCTGAGCCTTAAAGTATCTCCCTCTACCAAGCTTTTAGGACCGATGGAATCCAGAACCGGAAAGCCGGTGTAAAGCTGTTCAGACATGGTGATAATCCGGGCATTTCTTATATACACCGTTTGACTCCCGGAGCTGTTCTTACTGAAATCCACCTTCAGAGTCTCCGGGGCGCCATTCCAGCTGAAAACCCTGAAGCCCATAAGAGGCAAAAAGTCGGTGCTATCCTTTAGCACGTCTATGAATTTATTCTGTTCCTGTCCATTCAAAGTCCACCTGTTTTCAGGAATCACCGAGGTGTCGGGTATGGAATTCAGATGGGATCTGCCCAATACTAGATAAGAGCCGGGTTGAAACGGAGTGTGCACGTGCGTCAACCGGTTCACCCAATTGTCGGCTCCGTTAGTGGTGGAATCTAACCCCAGCTGTTCCCCCTGGCTGAAATCATTGAATTTATTGGTCAATCGGATTACCGAGATCCGGGGACTGGTGATGTCGGTGGCGGCATCCTCGTCCGAATGGGCTTGAAGTCTTAAGGTGTGAGCAGAAGCGGAGAGATTGACTATCCTGGCGGAGAAATATGACACTTTATCCGAAGTGCTCTTCCCTTCCATGGTAGCCAAGTCCCAGGTGGTGGCGCCATCCAAATCCACCCGGCACTCACCGCTGTAAATAGTGGAATTGGGCTTCAACTCCACGGAGGCTAAAACCAGATAATCTCCCGCCGTAGTGGGAGTGACGCTCACGGAAGACGCATTCACCCAATTGGTATTCAGATTCAGCATGTTCATGCCCAGAGTGGTGCCATATTCCATTCCGGTAAGCGGGAGCAGAGCGATTCTGGCTCTTTTTATCCGGGCAACAAACGAAGCGTTGTTGGTGGCATAAGTGATCTTGATGGTATCTCCCGCAGTGAGGCTGAGAATCGAATGAAAAGCAAAATCTCTAAAGCGGCTGGAGCCGTCAAAGGTTTGTAAAGAGTAATCACCAATGGCGGTGGAGTTGCGCATCACTCTACACAAAGCAAAGGAAGCCGTATCATTAATTCCCAGCTCCCAGGAAGCCATAATCAGATGATAGCCACTGGAAGCTACCACCGTCTGCACCTTGGTCACATAGGAGGTGCTGGTGGTGGTCGTCTCCGTCTCACTTTCCACATACTGCCAGCTTCCCCAGGCTGGAGAGACTACAGCTGACAGAAAGCCAATAAAAACGAACGTCAGAATAAAAATTCCTCTCTTCATCTCTTTCATCCTATTCAATTAGAAGTTCCCATTAAAGAGAGTGTTTTCTTGGGAAACACTCATAAATTATTGAATCGACACAAATTTTCGTAACCTTAAGAAAAGCAGACTATTGCAGACAGATTTTAATTAACGGGTCATGGCGGGAAGTCCTCTGTCTTTGGCAGAGTTCTAACTGAGTTCGGTCAGGTAGATACATACCCTTCTGCATATGTTTTAGAGCTTACGCCCAAATGGGCTGAGAATACTCATTCTTGTTCGGGTGGGTGGTTTATTCCCCACCCGATCAACATCCGTTTAATAGATTCGCCTCGCTCACTACAAGTCCGTTCCATCCGTTCACGGTGAATCCGTTGACTACTTCATCAGAACCATCTTCTTCGTATCCTGAAAATCTCCGGCATGGAGTTTGTAGAAGTATATGCCGGAGGCTACCTGATTGCCCTGTTTATCCTTTCCGTCCCAGGTTTTATTATAGACCCCCGGAGTCATCGGCTCATCCACTAAAATTCTCACCACCTCTCCTAAGACATTATAGATCTTCAGGGTGGTGGGCAAAGCTGCTTTGCCGTCCTTAGAGCTGGGGAGGGTAAACTTAATGTTAGTAGTAGGATTGAAGGGATTAGGATAATTCTGGCTCAGCTCAAAAGCTGAAGGCACTGATGGCGATTGTCCCTCCACCGGAATCAATACAGCTTTCTCATCGGAGAGCACCACTTGCTTTAGCTCAATATTGAGCTCATCTCCAGCACCTGGACTAACCGTAACCGGGAGGGAGAGAATGTTCCCAACACCTGCGGAAATAGGCTCATTGGAGAGATTGTATAACACCAAATTCAGCTCTCCTTTGCCATTGTCCCGATATTGCACTATGAAATGTCCGGATCTGTCGGAGAGCTGTGGCTTATGGAAAGAGACTTTGTTCGGATCGTAATCTATCCGCAGCTGCGCTCCCGCCACCGGCACCTGCAGATCAGCCATCACCTTGACGTCTCCGGAGCTTCCCGGCAGTAAATCCTGGCAATCCAAGCTGACTTTTGCCATAGGTCCGGTATAGATAGGAGGAGATGGACCCATCCATCTTCCCAGGATGATGTCTATCATCGCTACCAGATCACCCACATTGATCGTTACATCCCGGTTTATGTCTGCGGCTGAGCTTTCTCTGGGGGTAAAGGTGATTTCACTCAGTATGTAAGCCACCAGCGTAACTATGTCTCCCACATCCACCATTCGATCTAGGTTGACGTCTCCGAACATGTCGATGGTAAGCTTTCCATTGACCATCACTAAGGATTTGGAAGCAGAGCCCGGATTTATCGCTTCTCTGGCATTCTGCAGCGTTATCGGCACCTCCACGGTGGGTGCATCCGAGTGGACGGAGAAGGAGACGTATACCACCGTATCCAATCCTGCCGGTATGGTCTGACTGGCCAGTCCAAAAACCAAGACTGTGGCTTTCCCCGCACTGTCTCCCAAGTTGGTATACATGGAGAATCCGCTGATGGCGTCCGTGCCCACGATGGAATCAACGTCCAGCTTGGTGTAGTCCCACCTAAAGGTGTATTGAAATCCATATATGTCCACTGAATTGGAAAGCCAAAAAGGAACCAAAATCCCGGTGCTTCCCGGCACCCCTCCCTCGTTGCTTCCGGCGATCAACATATCTTGAACCGTATTTATAATCCGGATGGCTACAGTTTTAGTCTTCTCACACCCGGGTGAATCTTTCACTTTGAAGGTGACATATCGAACAATCGATCCCCCGGTGACCTCGGAGAAGTCCGGGGTATAGTCAAACGTCTGGGTAACCGAGTTTACGCCGGTTTTAGTTTCAAAATGGTAAATCGACGCTACAGGAGGTGGCGGGCTAAACGAGGATAAGGAAAGCTCGATATGGTCTGTATCCACGTCTGTGGCGGTGACGCTGAACTCCAATTTCTGTCCTTCGTTTACCTGAAAGGAGTCGGGAAGTGCGGCAATTACCGGACAGTGATCACCCGGTGTTCCTCCTCCCGCTACAGTAAAGAGCCCACTTGTGACTATAGGCCTGTAATCATTTATCCCTATTGTATCATTAATCATAGTAGCGTAACCACCAGAGGGTGGAATGGAGGGATCCCACTCTATGAAGTTAATTTTGGTCGTGTGTCCTGGTGTTGCATTCGAGTCGACCACAAACTTGAACCGAATTATCGGACCATATCCACCTGCGGGAAGACAGATATACGGGTCAGAATACAGGTAAATGTTTGCCAAGAAGCCGAATCTCAACGTATCTAAGTGGTTATTGTTAGTTGATCCTCCCCAAAACATGTACCAGGTTGAGTCGGGGTCGTGGTACGTTCGGTTAGTTTGATATCCATCTATGCTAAGTGTGGTGCAAGGTGGAGGATAACAGACCGAAGTGTCCCATATCTCTAGAACTTTGTAAACCGGAGAGATTAGAGAAAGAGAATCTATTTTCAACAAAAAGTTAACCGCTGCCACGGGAATGGTATTGGTCAGGCTGACCGTAACCCAGAAAGTGTCCCCCGGTGCGGCTGTGGTATCAAGAACTTTCAAAGTATCATTGGGAAGCTCTATGATAGATAAAGCTTCTTTACTATCTTTCTCACCGGCAAAGACCTTTTGGTTACCGATTTCGGATAAAAGTGAAACATTAGTTTTTGAATCAGGGATAGTAGAATGAGAACCGAATTCAAGGAAAACACAAACTATGAAGAAAGAAATTAATACCCCTGCGAAAACTTTCAATCGGCTTAGCTTATTTTCTGCAAATTTCCGTCTCATAATCCTTATTCCTCCATCGTGAGGTTTATTCTCTTACAGACTTGTCGTCAGTCCTTTCACAGTCGGTTTTTCTTTTTTCTTTATTTGTAAAAGCAAGGTCTGTGCCCAGCTTTGATTGTCTCAGCTCGATTCTGAATAACACTCTCATTTTTTCATCTCTCACTAATTTTCTGTCTTCCAAGCCGTTATACCGCTCATAACCTCTTGAATTTTTCTGATTTATTACAATCAAATCGCACTTTCGCAAACGGTTTCACACACTATGCACTCTGTTGCAAAAGCTCCCGTGCTTTTGCAGTTAGTATGAAATTCTTTTCAGCTCAAACCAACCTGATGTGCGGGTCGGATGATGGTCATCAACCAAATAAATTAACAAACCAAAGAGTTCTGCGGTCAGGAAAGAAGTTCGTAGGGGAGTCCCTTGTGGACCCCCGCTTCAGAACGATAACGGGAGGGGACAAGCCCCTCCCCTACAGACACCTTTCCGTTTGTAGCGATAATTAGTTGAAGACCTTAATCCGACCCATACACTCCTCTGTCCGAACGTATAGTTCATCGTAAAAGAACCATCTTTTTAGTCTCTACATAATCCGAAACTTTTAACTTATAGAAATAGACCCCACTGGCTACCTCTTCTGAGTTTTCATTCTTCCCGCTCCAAACTCGATTATATTCGCCCGGGGATTGCTCTTCATCCACCAAAGTCTTAACCATCTGTCCCACCACGTTATAGATTTTCAGGCTGACGTGCGCCAGAGCATCCCCCCCCACATAATATTTTATGTTAGTCTCCGGATTGAAGGGATTAGGATAATTCTGATATAGTTCATATTGGCTGGGCAAAGAATTATGTTCATATTGTTTCTTAACCCCCAAAAGCTCTCCTTCCGGGCTGGCTAAAGAAATCCGGATGCTATCATAACCTTCTCCCTCAAAACTGAAAAGGGGAGAGTCTCCTTTGGGAAACAGTTTTGCATCCGGGCTGATTATCAGCACTCTAAATTCCTTTCCCACCTGCGAAGTATGTAACTCCAACCCCTGTGCTTGAGGAGACAGTTTTACGTTTTCAATTCTTAAGCTATCACCTTTGAATACCACCACTGCCCCGCTCACTTGAGCATCCGAATTTGGATCCAAAGGATCGGAGTCAAGCCATATCGACTTGCCGGAGTCGTCATCCTTGATTTTGACCACCACCGACTCATCGGAGGTGACGGTATCCGTTCCGGGGACGGGCTGTTGTTGCAGAATACGATTGATTAAGTATATCAGATCGGAAAGAGCAGCCATTCTTCCATCCTGATTCACGTCCGAATTGATCATCTGCTGTAGAGTGAGCGTAACTCTTCCCGAGAAATACGCTGCCAGCTTAACCGCATCCGCTATCTCAAACGGGAATCCGTTTTGATTTATGTCTCCAATAAGGGTATTATCCGGGTTTAACCACACTCCTCCTGAGATTAAATCAATTTTCTCCTGCAGGATAAATTTCCCTCGAGGAGTGGAAAAAGTGTTATCGGTGAAATCAGATGAAGAGAATTCAAGCGGGAGAAAAAGCCCGCTCATATATGGATCGGTGGCTACCCTGAAGCTGAGATTAACGATGACACCGGAATCAGCCAGAAGCGGAGTCACCGGCACCTGGTTGGGAAAATCAGCGATTCCCACTATTTTAATCACCCGATAAAGTCCTAAGTCTTTTTCGCGACAAACAAAATATTCCCATTTTTCCGTCCGACAGCCTTGCCGGGATGCTCCCAGGAAGGTAAACTCCGTCGGATCGAACTTCACCAAAAGCTCCATTCCGCCAATGGGATCGGAATTCACTAATTTTATGGGAACGTCAACCACGCTACCCAAAATCGATTCTTTCACCCCCAGACTCAAGCTGAAGGTAGAGGATTTCAACACCATTATATGAGTTTCTCTTACGCATTCACCTCCCGAAAGATCAGTGGCACGAAACGTGATGGTCCTAAGTCCGGTATCAGCCAATGGCGGTATCCATCGGAACATCCCCGAGCCTGGCTCAAAACTAGCACCAGATGGAGCGTTTAGGGCTTGCACGGTCACTTCTTCTAAATCCAAATCCGTCGCTCTTACTTGAAATACCAGCTGACTCCCTGCGGCCACCTCTGAGGACTCAGGCAAGATCAACTCGGGATTTCTGTTTACGTTTTTTACATTTATTACCACTCGCATTTGAGAGCTTAAGCTTTCGTCTGAGGCTACAAAGAAAACTTCAAACGGACTTTTGGCTGAGGACTGAGGACCAACATATTCCGGCACCCAGAGGAAGCTGGCTCTTCCATTTCCCAGGTCCGAAAACAAAGTGGTGGGAGGGGCATTCAAGGCAGAGAGCATTACAGATTTTCCATCCGGATCGGTGGCATGAACGAATACCTCCAAGGTTTCTCTTTCAGACACGTAACAGGTGAAGAAGGTGTTGCCCTCAAAGTATCCTCCGGAGAGCTGTGGATCCTCTGAATCCGGCTTACTGACAAAGCAGTCAGCGATCGGATCAAAGACCGGAGGAAGATTTTGAGACAAACAGGTCTTGACGCCAAAGGATAGTATCCACCCCACGCACAAAAGCAATGATATGTATTTCAAAAACAGTCCCTTCCCCATAGTAAGCCCCGCAGTTCTCTAACTATTTAATATAACGCACAATTATCTTTTTCAAACCAAAAAACCGCAAAAATCATGCCTGTAAACACTTTTTGTTCAAAAAGTGAGCAAGATGTCCGCCGTCAACTGTCCGCCGTCCGCCGCAAAAACCTCTTAAATGCCATGATAGGCGGACTAAATTCTCCAATCTGTTCCATCCGTTTAATCTGTTGGGAAATCCGTTGGGAATCGATTTCCCCAGACATCCACGATCTAAATAAAGAAATCTGAAAGCTGTGGATTGTGAACTGTCATTGGTTGTCAGCAAACAAAAAAAATAGCCGTATCTACCTTTTTCGGTCGATCGGCTTTGACTGAACATCCACATCCTTTTTGGCATGGCATGCCAAAACAATTCTATAATGGGTAGTTTCTTTTTTCATTGCTAAGCGCAACCTCGCTTTAGGTTTCACTCGTTACGTTAGCAATCTTTCTTCTTTTCCTCCTCCTTCAAAAAAGTTAAAGAAGATAAATGGTTTAAGACTTTTTAGAAAGCGAAGTCCCCCACTAAGGGGGACTTCGCTTAAAAGAAGCTACAATGAAGTAAATTACTTCATCATAACCATCTTCTCGGTTGCAGTAAACTTGCCAGCAGTCAGCTTGTAGAAGTAGACGCCGCTTGCGACCGAAACTCCAGAATTATCCTT
>Ga0315288_10001208_pt1 | contig 33246 bp, 49 predicted proteins | sample YL17G11_20_MG_FD_203454 | JGI IMG/M metagenome (GOLD analysis project Ga0315288, IMG submission 203454) | Sediment microbial communities from Yellowstone Lake, YNP, Wyoming, USA - YL17G11_20 | ecosystem: Environmental > Aquatic > Freshwater > Lake > Sediment | place: USA: Wyoming | collected...
TTTTCTCGAGTAATAAGTTCTCCTAGTTCCATTTCAGTTCCCTTTCAAAAAAGAGGAGGCGAGCAGGGACTTGCGCTACCTGTGCCTGCCGTAGGTGGAGTGATTACCACGCCGGGTGTGCTACTCTTACACCACCGCCTCCCCCTAATTAACAATCCCTAAAGCCTCCTCCCACGCTAAAGGATCATCCTCTTCTTCAATATCTTCAATATCTGGAAAACTATTTCTTATGTTTTCCATGTTTCTTTTCCTTGTCATCCTCTTCTTCCCCCTCTTCCTTATCGTCATCTTCCTCTTCTTCTTTATCATTGTCATCCTCTTCTTCCTCCTCTTCCCTTCTCTTCTTTTTATGTTTATCCTCCTCCTCATCTTCTTCAGATTTCCCTGAGATAAGCTTCTTTAATTCCTTAACCTTTTTCTCGAGGAAATCTTTATCAACCTCTTTTACGATTTCTTCTTCAAGGTTATGGATCTCATCTTCCCATCCATCATAATCCAATATAGTGGATTTAGCTCTCACCCGAATATCATAGGAAGTATTAGTAAACGTAGTCCCTTCCCTGGTGATAATAAGATCTCTTCCTTCTTCAGGATCAGTAATATCTCCATAATCCTCATCCTCCAAATATCCTTTTAGAGTTCTCATCATTTTGTTGCTAAATCCATAAACTTTAATCCCTTCAGAAACTCTATTTCGATCCAAAATATTTACATAATATTTAGTCACAGGTCTTATCTTTGCAGTTAACTGTTGTTTTTTCTCACTTCCACTTTTAGCAAGTTCCTCATGGTAATCACAGATGGGACAGCTCTTTTTTCCAAACATAAATAAGCAAGGATAAGCCATTTCCCTTGCTCCACCTGCTCTTTTAAATCCATAGTGGAGAATGGCTTTAAAAAAGAATACAGCTTTCCAGGGGACAATCCTATAAACATTTTTCCCCTCTTTAGGAATAGCGAATAGCCCCTTTCCCACCTCATCTAAAGCTTCTCTTGATTTTTCTAAATCCGTCCTCGGTTTCTTACCACCTTTGTCTTTGTCCTTAGCCATTTTAATTACCTCCTTTTTGAATTATTTTTTAGAGATTATTAATCCTTTTCCTCCCAAGAATTCTATTTACTTTTTTAAAGTTCCATCAATATTAAGAAATTTATTCATAACACAGTTCTTTTTATGGATCAAATGATTCCCGGGCACACCTTTCACCCCATAGCGATAACCATATTTTCCATCAATCCAGCCCGTTTCGTCACAAGCTATACATTCACCTTCTAGAAAACCCCCATGATCTTCTGTAACAACAACTATCTTCTCTATATCCTTTTTTAAAGTAATTTTCATTATAAAATTCCCCCTTTTTATATTAAGAACACACTACTTCAGACTTTAAAACCAGAGAGGAATTCTCTGGGATGGCTCATGCATGAGAATTAAAATAAATAAAAGACTACTACCAATATTTCTTTATAAATACTTTAAAAACTAACCTAACTGCTGCTTGTCTCTCCCTTATTGTATCAAAACTTTCTTCGGCTCTTGACCTTAGCTTTTGTTGAATAAATAAAAAAGAATCAATTATAGTTTGGTCCTCAGAAGCCTCAGAGACAAAGTCAAAATATTTTTTATTCACTACTATTTTTTCCATTTTACTACCTCCTTTTAATTTATTTCTTTAACCTCTAACCAATTAGGACCTATACTAAGTTTAGCCCTCAATGGCACCTTAAGCTTAACTCCATATTCTTCCAGCCCAGGATTTTCCATCCTTTTCTTTACTATTTTTATTACGTCCTTCTCTTCCTCTGGATAACCACAAACTCCTATCTCGTCATGGACATTTTCGAAAATTCTAGATCTAGCCCCCTCTTTAATTAAGTCTCTAAATATTTTAAACATAGCAACTTTAACTATATCAACAGCCCCTCCTTGATTAGGAAAGTTCACCCCCTGTCGGATTAAACTTCTTCCAATTGCAGTTTCATTAGTAGCCCCAGGAAGTCTTCTTACCCGCCCAAACATATTCACAATCTGCTGATTAGTAATTATCTCAGATTCTGATGAACTCTGCCAATCTTCAGTCCCTGGAAAAGCTTTATAAAAATTCTGAATATACTTAGCAGCTTTCTCCTTACTGCAGCCTAGTCTTAAAGCCAAACCATAAGCACTAATCAAATATATAATACCAAAAGTTACTTTTTTAGCGTTCTTTCTCTCATCCTTAGTAACTTTATCCGGGGGTTTCTCTAAAACTTCAGCAGCGATTGCTCTATGAATATCTCCCTTCTTTAAGTATTCTATTAAAGCTTTATCTCCACTTTCATGGGCTAAAGTTCTTACTTCGATTTGTTCATAATCTCCAGTTAATATAAATCCTTTTGGATCCACAGGAACAAACAACCTTCTAGGATTTATCTCTCTTGGAAGATCTTCTCTATCTCGAGGGATAGTTTGCAATGGGGGATCCTTACAAGAAAGCCTACCAGTTACAGTACCCTCTTCATCACCAGATTCAGCACCGATCGCTTTAACCTGGTTAAATACTGGATGAACCATATCTTCAGAATCCAGAAACTTAGATAGATTATCCAAAAACTTACTCTTAATTCCAAATAATTTTTTGTACTCAATAACAGCATCAACGGCTCCCTTTCTTTTTCCTTCAAGCTCCCCTGATAACTTTGAGAGAATCTCTTTCCCCCATGATTGGACTCCTTTCCCCGTATTTTCTGGACTTCTTATTTTCATAGAATTAAAATATTCTGTAAGCTGCTTATTTGAACCTGGGTTAGCAGGAATATTAGCTGCCATCTTCTTTATCTTCTTTGTCAATTCGAAATCTAAATCATTTAACTCTTTAGTATCAATTTTTATTCCATGAACTTCTGCTGAAATCAATACCTTCATCATATCCATATCTATCTTAAAAGGGATTTCAAGGTGTTCATTTGTAATTTTCTTTGAGAATACATTGTAGAGTCTCTTAGTAGCGTCTGCATCCTTTAAATTTCTAATTCTTAACTTTTTTATAGATTCAAAATCTTCTTCAGTCTTCCATCTTTCCATGGAAGTATTCATAGTCGCTAAATGTTCTAGATCTTTTTGAAGGTAGTTTTCATCAAGAACATTAGAGGCTATCATCGTACAGAAGAAATCATTATCTGGAAGATACCTTTCCCGGATATATCCCTCTTTCAAGCAAATTTTTAAATCTGATTTTAAGTTATGTCCTATCTTCAAATAAGAAGAATTTTCTAAAAAATCTCTTACTGAACTCTTGTATCTTTCTGGAAACTCCATGAAATAAGCCTCTCTAGCTTTTGGAGAAAAGGCCATTGTTCTAACTGCTCCAGTTGGAGTATCCCACTCCAGATCAAGAGCAACTTTAGAGGGCCACTCAGGAAGAGATTTAATAGTTATATCTTTGTATTTCACAGGTTTTCCATTTCCATTAGCAACTCCCAGAATATATCTCTTCAAATCATTTCTAATTACTTTGGTAAGAAAAGGCCTTCTAAGAGCAGCTGCAGGATGATATGTGGAATAAACTTTAATTCCTTTATATTCAAACACTTTCCCTCTCATGGTTTCAATTTTAAAGTCTTTATCCCCATAAAGCGCAAGTATTGCTGTTTTACCCATAGCAATAATCCTTTTCGGCTTAACATACTTTATTTCTTTATCTAAAAAGTATCTACAGGCTTCAATCTCTTTTATTTTAGGAGTACGATTATCAGTTGGTCGGCAGCGAACAGCATTTGAAATAAATAAAATTGCTCTATCCAACCCGATTGAAGCTAAAATTTTATCTAGAAGTCTTCCTGCTTTCCCAGAAAAAGGTTTCCTTAAATCCCCTTCTCTCCACCCAGGACCTTCTCCAAGTAACATAGTATCAGCAGGGTAGGGCCCATCTCCTATTAGACAAATACACTGAGCCTCCTTATGTAAACCACAACGAGTACAATCCTCATCTCTTATTATATCAAATAATTTCTTCATGATTTATCACAGCTTCCTTTTTGTTAAGAAGTGCTTCAGCCCATTGAACACTTTGGTTATACATTTCTTTTATTAACTTTTTTCTTAAACTCTGGGCAGCTTCCACTACAATCCACCCATCCCCTTTCCATTCTTTAATACAAGTATGCCATAAGTCCTCTCCTTCATCAAACCAGAGGCTTATTTCAAAATTTCCTACTAATTCTGATTTCTTACTTAGTTCATTCATTTTATTAAATCCATATATTTAGAGTTTAAAAACTTCAATTCCACTATTCTCTAAGTAATTAATTGGAGAAATATCCCAATACTCCCTATCATAAATTACTTTTTTTATCCCTGAAGCCACTATAATCTGAGCGCAACTAATGCAGGGGGCCATTGTCACATAAAGATCCGCTCCTAAAATTTTCACTCCATTTCTAGCTGCAAATGAAATTGCATTGGCCTCACTATGGATACCTCTCATGCAACTCCCAGTTTTTTCATTAATAATACACCCCTGATCTAAACAGTGCGGTAGTCCTTTTGGGGCTCCTACATATCCTATGGACAAAATTCTTCCCTCTATTGAAATAACACACCCAACTTTGGCTCTTAAACAGGTTCCTCTTTCTGCCCAGATCATAGCTGTTTCCATTAAACATTTTTCTCTACTAGGTCTTTTCATCCTCACCCTCCAGAAAACTTTTAGCAAGTCGCTTCGCTGCGCAATACTTAAATTCTCTTTTTCCATCAAGGACATTCTCTATTAAGTCCCAAGCCCACTTTCCTAACTTAGGTCTTATATCCTCATTAAACACTTTAGAACAGACTCGATAAAATGTTATCACATGAAAATATCGAGTGTAAACCTTAGTAAAATAAAATTCCACTTTAACTCTATTAACATTCAAAGATTCCAAGTAAATTTGAAAGAAATCCCTTAACAGAATCAAATCAGCTAAAAATTTAGTAACTCCTTCTGTAACTCGATAATATATGTTTATCTTTTTCAGCTTTCCTCTCTCAAATACACAGGTCATTGCAATCAAACAGAAGTCTCTCATATTATTAAATCTTGACTTTTCTTTGAAGCCAAACCTAAACAAGAGAACAAACCCTTTTTTCTTCCTTTGGATTTCTTTAAGATTCCGATTAAACTTCTCAACTTCACTTGGATCTATGTAAATACTAAGCCAATTCTTTCTTTTATTAATTCCTCCCTTTCTGTACCCAATATCTGAGAGATCAAGATTGAAATCTCCCCAATTACAAATAGCTTGAATATCATACTTTTCAGAATTCTGCCCCTCATTATAGAGAAAATAACAGAGATTCTTCCACATTTCTAACGGGGTAGTTATCATTTCTGCTTGATCTTTTCCACAATAAGGGCAGAAGACTCCATCCTGTTTACCTTTAGGACCTACTACCCATAAATCCCAACCTTCCTTCCCATCATATCCACAAGAACAGGAACTCAAAATATCCTCCTTCTAATAAATCCAATCAAGAGTAGGAATTCCCTTAAATCTCTTGTAGAAAATAAACCAAGCATAAGTAATCATTCCTCTAGGCTTTCCATATTTTGGATGATTAAACCTTACCCTTTTTGAAAAAACATAAATATTTTTTAGCCTCTTCTTAGAATAAATAAGATTATACCTGTTAAATCCTTCTAAAGATGAAACTCTTAAAAATAAAGCTACTTTATTTCTAGTTATTTCAAGAGAATGTAGAATAAAATCATTTAAAATATTGTAAGGGGGATTTGTTACAATATTATCAACAGGTCCTTCCAAATCAAAAAAATCTTGTCTCTTCCCAAACCCCCTGAATACAATATCTGAAGAAATAACTTTAAATCCTTCCCTTATAAGAATTTTAGAGATTGCCCCAGTCCCACAGGCTGGCTCAAGAATTTCCCCCCTAAACTCCTCTTTCTCTAAAAGTTTTTCTACTACATAACTAGGAGTTTCAAAGAAATCCTCTTTACTAAGATTATACTTTCTACCAATAAAACTAGGAACTGGCACTAAAATATCCTCCTCTTCTCATAGTCTTTTCTAAATCCGTGAAGACTTCCAATAAAATGGGTGAAGTTATAAAACTCTATCTTTAAAAGATTAGCTATATATTGTCCTAATTTAATAGCCAACCAAACGTCAATTGGAAAATGGGCATAGAAATCACATGACCTCATAGTATAAATAAGCATAAGAGAATCTTTTCCAGAAATTTCTCTTCTAAGAAACTGATAATACATTGAACAAGGAATACGAGCCTTGCCTCTTAAATTTTTAAGATCTTTACAAGAATCATATATTGTTATAACACACTGTCTAGATCCTTTAGCTTCAGACAACTCATTAAAAATAAAACCAAGTTGCCAATATATTCTCTCTGAATATGTGTATGAAAACTTTCCTTCTTTCAAAAACTTTCTCCAATAGTCAGCTCTCCAAGCCCAAGAATTTCCGGGATTTAATCCTAACCCATAAAATCTATCCTCTAACTCAGCTTGTGAATAAAGCATAGCAGAAATACGATCTTCTTTATTTTCAAAGAAAAATCTAAATATATCTTGTAAATCATCAAATCGAGTAATCATATAGGAATATCCTGGAAGTTCTTTTGAATCATAATCAGGATTATTTCTTACAGCAATATCCTGGACCGTAGGAGCTTGATTTTCTATCCCCATTTCAAATAAATCTCTCTCTATCTCTTTCACTGCTTCTAACACTGAAGAATATATCCTCATTTTGAACTCCTTTTATTTAGAGTTATTACTAACATAGTTTTATTCTCTAAAGCAGATTGAATTTTATAATCTTCAGGTTTTTCAAAAAAGAGATTAAACTGCTTCAGAAATCCTCCCCACATTGCTCTACAAACCCCCCTTCTCTCAGAAATCTTTAAACCCCCCCTTTTATCACAGGGAACTAATCCTATTTGATTGGTTTCAGAATCAAACAGAAATCCAATAAATTCTGATCTTTTAAGATACTTCAACCAAACATTAACAGAAAACTGAATCTCTGATTTTGACATTCTAATTACATCAGTTGGAAGAATCTTTCTTTTTACTTCATATCTGATCCAAGCCATCTTTATTCCTCCTTCTCTTTCTCTTTTTTCTTATATTCAATTTCTCTCATCAACATCCGGTCGAAATCACATTCTACTCTTCTTAAGCTCCTTCCTGAAATATATCGACTAGAAGCTGCTACAAAAATTCTTGCTATTCCATCCTCTTTCTCTTGAAAATCCTGATTTATAGTTAAAACTAATGAGCATGTTCCTGCCTTTCCTATTTTAGCTTCTTCAAGGTCCTCAATTGTAGCTACCTTTTTACTAAGACTTTTAGCTGTAAGCTGAGACGCAGTCCAAACAGGTATTTTGAATTCCTTAGCAATTCTGCGTAACCCTTGAAATATAGAAGTTAGTTCAAACCTTTTCTCCTTATACTTCTTAGGAGGAGACATTAGATCCGCATAATCAGCTATTAAAAGATCAAAGTGATCACTTTTAATATAATTTCTTATCTCATATAAAGTTAATTCGGGACGATCCTCTATTATCAAAGATCCCCCCAAACTTTTTATTTTCTTAACTGCCCTAGCCGAATCCTCAAGATTTACTTCTTTATAGGGTTTTCCTAAAATTCTCCCATCTAATCTTAATGCGACCCAGTCTGCGGGAAGCTCCAATGTAAAATATAAGATTTTTCTTCCCTGAATAAGAGCCGAGTAAGCTGTATTTATTAAAGCCCATGTCTTTCCCTTTTTAGGTGTCCCCGCCCATAACCCTACCTCCCCTGGATAAAGAAAAATTCCTTTAAGTGGAGATTCAACCGCTCCAGGAGAGTCCTTAACCTTTGAACGGGATATATTTTCAAAAAAGTCATACCCTTTTGTTTCTCCAAATGACTCTCTAATCTTTTTAGTTGTATCTAAAGCCTCCTCCACTGGATCCAAAGGCATAATACCTTTTTTTCCAAGATAAGGCATAAACTTTTCTAAAGCATCTTTCCATAAATTCTTTTCGAGAAACTCTTTACAGATCCCAATTAGAACCCCTCTATTGGAAACTCTTGAATTTCTTATCCCTTTTAGAAAATCCTTAAATGATCTTAGGTCCCCTTTACTATATGAGGAGTCTGAGGAGAGATAGAGATGGATCTCTTTACATTTTAGTTTTCCATCTTCAGGACACCTCTCCATCAGCTCCTTTACTGAAGAGAAAATCACCTTCCCATTTTCGGAGAGTGTCTCTTCATTGATAAATGGAGCTAATTTATTATAAAATTCTTTCTCTCTGAGATAATTTAATATAGTAAGTTCCAGGTCCATCAAATGACCTTTCTTATCAATTTTTCAATCTCAGAATCATCCATCTCATCAATATCTTTTTTAGGAAGAAATATAGGAATTACAGTAGGACCTTTAATCTTTTTAACACAATGAATTATATCCCCTGGAACATCAGAATCTAAAGCTAATATCACTTTCTCAGAAAATGATTTAGTGATTGATTCACTTTGCTTATCTGAAATACTATGGCCTAGAATAGCTGCTGAAGGAATAAATCGAGAGGCCTTAACCATATCGAAAAAGCCCTCAACTATTATTCCCTCTTTTACTTGGCCCCTGAAACTTTTAAACAGGGGCTTATCCCCACAGGATAAATACTTACAGGGATTTTCAGATTCTAAGACCCACCTTCCCTGATAAAAAACTAGATCCAAATCCCCTTCATTAATACCCTTCTCATAATAGCAAAATATTAATCTACCAAAGAAAGGATCGTTCAAGTCAATAGTAAATCCTATATCATATTTAACCTTATCCACATCTATTATTCCTCTTTCCCTAGCATACTCCATAAAAATTGGGAAAAAATCTTTTTTAGATTCATGAAGAGAACAGTAGTCTTTTGGGAGAGAAATATTAGAGGCACCTAAAAGTTTATTTCTATCAGTAACTCTTTTGTAGATGGATGAGTATATATAAAGGTTGGTATTCTTTGGGGAAGCATCACAACGGAAGCAATGATAAATTCCTTGATCAAGATTTACATATAAATGGCCTTTTGTATCTGAAGTTCCTCTCCTCTCCTTACAGAAGGGGCATATATATCGGAGCTCTTTCCCATTGGCCCTTTTCCCAATTAGCTTTAAAGTTGAGAGATCAAGATATTTCATCTTTATCCTCCTTGATTTTAATTGGTTTTATTTCAACCCACCTAACGTTTTTAAGTGGAGGTCGTCTTTTATACCAGGGCATCAGGTTATATTCTTGCTTAAATCTTCTCATGGTAAATCACTCCTAAATAAAATCTGGTCTCTTGAAAACTTAAGATATATGATAAGATTATCCACCACCTTTAGAGCCATCTTATCACTCTTCAAGGGTTGGTTGAAAAATAGATAACCCATTTTTAACCTTTCAGCAAGGTCTTTAAAACTCCATTGTCCTTGTATTAAAGATAGTTTCTTGTTTGGCATGAGTATCCTCCTCTACTTTTTCTCTAATTTTTCCATTTAGTTATTATATATGCCACTCGATTGACAACTTTTATAACTTCTTAATTTTATTAGATATTTTTGTTCATCCAATTCTTCTAAAAAAACAAGAAGTTGTAAACGACTGAAAAATTTTGCTTTACTTCTTAGGCAAAGGACCAAAAAGCCTAATAGTATCACCAAGCCTAAATTGCTCTAAAAACAGCTAAAACTGACACTTTTTGTAAAAAATCACTTTTTGATGTTCAAATCTTGTTAATAACCCTCTGGACCAAAATCACCAAAAAGCCAATAATTTCGGACATTTATGAAAAATCCACTTTAATACCTTCTTTTTTCAAAAACCGGGCATGCTTTTTCCATATATAACAGTGTCTTCTAAAAAAGGAGGTAACAATGGAAAAAGGAACTAAAAAAGAATTACTAACCTTAGATTGCGAAACTGCGGGAGGTAGAAAGGTAAAAGTTATTGGAACACCTACCAAAGAGGAAGGGTATGGACGTGGTTTTAGAGAAATTGAGGAAACTACACCTTACGGAACTAAGAGAAGAGTCGTTCATCGTTCAATGCTAAAGCAGAAAGTAAATGGTGGTCGACTGGTGTGGATCCACCATTACTGAAGATGAGATATACCAATGGAAAGATTCCATAATTTGTAAAAAGTGCTATGAAGGTAAAACAAAATGAAAAGAGCCAAATTCAACTCAGATAGGAATTGTAGCCATTGCCTCTTCTACCATGGGATAGATAAAGCACCGGATGATTCTGTTATTTGTGGAACTTGTATTAAGGACCATAAAACCAACCTTATTAAATATCATGGCGTAACTTGTGAGGATTTCAAAGAGAATCCAAAGAATCCAGTTCCCCGCTATAAGTTAACAGAGGAAGAGAAAGAAGCCAGAAGGCAAATCAGGGGATCCAGAAGACTAAAGGGAGATAGAACTAAGACTTCCATCAAGGCCTTCAGAAATCCGGAATATTATAAGCCTTTAAATATCAAAGCTCCCTTGATTAAATCAAAAAGAAAACAACAGAGGTTCCACCAGATTCTATCCGATAATAAAGAAGTTAAGAAATTAATGGACCAACTATTTGCTCTTCCTAAAAGATCCTCAAAAGAGGGAAGGAAGATCCGAAAGGAACTAAGAAAAATTGGATTCTATCTTAGCAAAAGAGGAGATGACACCAGATGAAAAAACCCTACAAGAACAATGAATTTTCTCAGGCCAGGAAATGTGGTAGCTGTAAGAAACCTCTGAAGATGAACTTACTCCACAAGATACCTAAAGCAGAATTCTGCTATAGGTGTTTTTACCCTTTAGAGATGCTTAGGAGAGGAGTCAGAGTAACATCAGCTGGAGCTTCCTTAGTTGGATATATCATAATAATGGCTGGAGTAACCGCAGCAATTATAATGATATATTCACTAGGAGTATCTCTTTTTGGAGGAGCAGTTAAATCTCTATTTGACTCAATAGCTAATATCGTTTTAATTCCATAAAAAGGAGATCATATACTAGTTATGAAAAATACCTTGCCTGATTTAGACAAAAAGAATCCTTTTTATTCTGATAAGGCTATTAAGTATTGGAAGGAACGAATGGAAGAAATAACTAAAGAGGGAGAATCAAGAAGAATAGAAAAAAATAGGGAGGAGCAAAATGTCCAGAAAAAATAAGCACAAGAAAGAGATTAAGGAGGCTAGGCAACTAACTGCAGAGGGGGGCTGGGTAGTAGGTAAAAATGAACATATTCAATGTATAGTCTGTGGAAAAATTATTAAACCAGGGAGGGTTTATCGTAGAATTCCTCCTGATGAGAAAATTCCAGAATGGCGTTACTATCATGTTCCAGAATGCACTCCAGGAACTGAGGCCTGGAGACAATTCCATCCAAGTCATCTCGCCGAATTAATGATGGAACAAAAGGAGGTGAAACAGGAAAAACGCCTCAGACGGCGGATGAAAAGGATGGGCAAACCTCTAACAACAATGAAAGGAGAACTTATCATGACAAAGAAAGCTGGAAAGAAAGGTGAACACCTGAAGCCGATGGAGCCAGTTGTGATCCCTGAATCCATCATTAAGAAACAGACAAAGGAAGTCCAGAAGCTTCTGAAAGACCTGAATGCTCTGAAAGACCGCTCCTCAAAAGAGGGAGCCACCATTCGGAAGTCATTGAGAAAAGCCGGATTCAAGCTTTCCGACTACAGGGAGGGAAATGGAAAGAAAAAGGAAACTCCTCCCCCAAAGAAAGACAATAAGAAGAGCAAAAAGGAAAAGGCCGGCGGGGTAGAGGATGCAGAGTAATTCCTCCTACCATACCTGAATAACCTAGAGGGAAGAGGGGGAGATTCAGCCTCCCTTTCTTCCTTTTTTATTTGAAAGAGGATAAAAGACATGATTAAGAAATTGTTACAAATAGTTCTAATAATTATAGTTCTATATGCCATAACCAGCTGTAAAGAAGATGGGTCTTCTCAGTCTTCACCAGATACCTCTTGGAGTAGTTATCCAAGTAGACCTTGGACAGCAATCACTCCTGCTGGGATTAAGCTCGTTACAGATATAACCACCATAGACCAGTATGAAGTATTCTGGCAAGGAGATTTCCATTGGGAGCAGATCGATTGGGAAACCTTAGATAAGGAATTTAAGATTTGGAAACAGTATTACTGTTACGAACTAGATTGGGATTGCAAACATGCTATCCCATCAGACCTGACAGTATATATTAAACCTTGGGATAGTAGATGCAAGGATGAAGAAATACCCGACCAACCACAAGAAATCTGTGAATATATAAATGGGGAGTGGCAGTGTATTGATGGATGGTATTGGGAACAAGTTATTTATTTCCATTTAGGAGATGATCCTGGTATAGATCATTGTCGCATCAGCGATGATGATCTTTCAAGTATAACTTATGTGGCTTTTCAAGAAAGTGCTTATTCACATGAGCTACTTCACTTCTTTCAAGATATGTCTGGATTATCTTTTAGTGACACCGTATCTTTACCATCTACAATATCTGGTTATAACATAATCCTCCCCCATGAAGAGAAAAATTCTGAAGATGAAGAAGATAATAAGAAACAATAAAAAGGATCTTAAAGGGAGCTAAAGATGAAAGAAGAAATAAAATGGAACTGGGATGTTAAAGGAATTCCAGTTATAAACTTTGATAGGAACTGCTCCCATTGTATTAACAGCAGGATTAAATTTTGTCCTAAAAAACAGAATGAGCTTTTAAAAGATTATGCTGGTATCTTCTGTAAACATTTCAAAGAGGATCCTAAAAATAAAGTTCCAATCTCTATTATCAATATGGAAGATCTATCTGGGTTTGGGGTTTCATACAACTCAGAAATAATAATAGGGATATTTGCTTTCTCAGGAGAGGAAGAAAGCCATGACACCTACTATTTTTATAGAAGGGAGATGAGGACAGGAGATCAAATAGAAAAATTATTAAAGGAATTAGATCTACTTAAAGGGAAAGGATCCTCCTCAGAAGCTAGGACTCTGAGAAGAGAATTAAGAGAACTTGGATTTCACTTAAAACCTAAAAAGGAGGTAACAGAAAATGATACTCTGCTATAATTGTTTTATTAAACTAGGGGGGGATCCTCTTTATTGGGATGGAATCCCATGTGATGATACTAAACAAGAAAAGTGTGAACAATGTGGGTTGGTAGGAATATATGTTAGATTTACTTCTATCAAGAAGAAGGACATAAAATTAAAGAACCAAAAACTTTAGGAAATAAAATTGAGTAGAAATTATTAAGCAGGATAGGTCCTCTAATTTTTTAATTTGGAGGACCTATTTTTATGTCCAGATATCTTCTTAAAATATGTAAACAATGAAGGTCCTTTAAAACTATACTTTTAAATAAGTGAAAACTACTTGAAGTAATAGATTGAAGTTGGACTCTGTTTAATATTAGTAAACAAAAAGTAAACTCCCTCAAACTTAGAATTAAATTTATAAAAAATAAAATAAAAAACTTCTAATTTTACACTTCTTTAGACCTCTTCTTTAAAAAAACATCCCTTATATATAGATCTATAGGTATATTAAACCTATTGAGACCTATAGAAATAGATTAGCTACCTTTAGAATAGAATAACTTAGCTATCCTTATTATTTTTAGAAATATAATTAAGAAGATAATATTAATAAAAAATAAGATAGCTTAACTAACTTTAGAATAGAAGTAGCTAAACTACTTTCAGTATAAAAATAAAACTCTTTTTTTATTTTTATCTCTTCTTCAAGAATGTAATTTAAAATTCTTCCAGTCAGTTTCTTCTTTAACTTCTCTTCCGAAGATTACCAATTCTTCCAGGAAATTTAATCAACCTTAATAATATTATTCTTGGATTTTTTTCAATAACATTTTATAAATTTATGATATACTATATTTTCGTAACCAGAAAAAGGGTAAGTTCTAGTAGTTTAAAGCCATCCAAAGAAAGAAAGGAGGACTTTCATGGCAAAGCGAAAAGAAAGAGACCTTGGGTCCAGCCTCGGAAAGTTTGTTGAGGACAAGATTGAAGATGTCATTGATCAGAGACAATCTGAAGAGGAAATGTTAGATCAGGTTGGAAGAGAAGATACTGCTCTGAAGAAAATTATTTCTACTTTTCCGTCCTCAGAAGGTTATTACGGAAAACTTTATAAGATGCTTCCTTCAGGAAAGATGGAGATGAAGCACCATTTCATGGCTTTGGAAGAATTGAATGACCCAGAAATTGAGGTGGCTGAGTTAGCAAAGGAAAGAAGATGGGGATCGGGAGATTATAAGTTAAGAGTTTTCAAACAGGGAGAAGCAGGATGCCAAAAAGGTTTAACTATGAGAATTGATGTCCCCACTGAAGATAGTTCAGGAAGAGAAGTTTCTTCTAACCCTCCACAACAAACCCTCGCTGAAAAATTAACTGAACTTTCTGGAGTTATTGCAACTGTAAAAGATATTCTTCCTAGAAGTGAACCTACTGACAGCCGAAGGATGGGAGAAGTTCTGGCTGAAACTTTTAAATCAGGAGTTGAAGCAGTAAAAGGGGCAGTAGCTGATAAACAAGGAGGAAATGGAAGAAGTACGATTATTGAACTAGTTACTGTCTTGAAGGAACTCGGGCTTGTAGGGAAGGAAGAAAAGAAAGTTAATGAAGTCGAGCTTGTAGAAAAGGTTCTCAAAAATTTGAAGGATATGGGAGCTCTGAAAACTAGTGAGCCAAGAGATACACTTTCAGATCTTATAAAACTCAGGGAGACAGGGCTTATCAAGATGGCTGGAGAAGATAAAGAGGATCCTTTATCATCTCTTGAAAAGATAAAATCAATGATTGAGATTTTTACTCCTCTGATTAATCCCACTGGAGAAAAAGCTACTTTTTGGAATACCTTAGCTCCTCATATCCCAAAATTTATTGAGAATTTGGCTTCTCCATTCAGAGATTATATTGAACTTAGGAAGATTGAATTACAACAGAGAATTGGAAAGCCTCTTTCTTCACCTCAGATTAGAAGACCTTTGGTAGCTCCGGTTCCTCTACCTCCTCAAACTGAAGGTTCACCCCAGGAAGATATTTCTATCCAAGAACAAAGATCAAATGTCCATCCAATTATTGCTGAGATAATGGGAGCAGTTGCAAGTAATGATCAAAGTTATTTTTCTAAGCTTCAGGAGTTAATCATTCTTTTCATAGGTCCCCATGTTATTCCCGCCTTAGTTTCTGGAACAGTTTCAGTTGATACTTTTCTTTCCTTAGTTTCATCTTCAGCCTATGGTGATATTTTTAATATGCCTGAATCTAAAACCTACTTAGAAGCATTTATTGAGTGGGTTAAGAATCAGACTCCTTCTCAGGAAGCAGTAGTAGCTGGAAATGGGTTTATCCCCGTTAAGTGCGATAAATGTGGAGATGAACTTGATGTATCTATAGAGGATTGGAAGACGGATGATAAAATCTGTGATGAGTGTGGTGGAAATTTAAAAGAAATGATTCAAGTTCCACCTGCAGCTTAAAATAAAAATAGAGAGGACGGTGATTTTTACGGGAAATTACTTTAGAAGTCCAGAAATGCAAACGGGCAGTGGATTCAGATGTCAAAATTGTGGGAAGCTTCTAGCAGTAAAAGTTAAATCTCCCTGTGACATATCTCTGAAGTGTCCACGGTGCAAAGCTTTTATTTCATACAAGTTAAGAGAACCAGTGCCTTGGGTTAAGAGGGAAGAGAAGGCTGAGGAAGCTCCTGTGAAATTATGAATTGGAATATTTCAAAACAGGTGAACCATCCAGTTAGGGTCGAGTTTCTAGGTGTTGGAGAAGAAGTGACTCCTAACACGATGAATAAGATGAAGGATATTATCAATTCCTCCATTAAAGATTTTTATGTTCGGAGGTGGGCTGAAAAAATAGTTGAAAATGCTGGAAAAGATGATTACACCAAAGTAGATTTTATTTATAACTTCCTTGTTAGTCATGTTAAATATCTCAAAGATCCCCACCACGTAGAACTCTTAAAAACTCCAAAAGTTAGTCTTCAGTTGTTAGAAGTTGGAGAGACTCCTTCTCTTGATTGTGATTGTATGGCAATCTTGTCTTTATCTCTGATTAAATCTATTGGTATTCCTGTTGCTTTGAGAGCAACTTCATATAAGCCAGATGGAAAATTTTCCCATGTTTATGGGCTGGTCTTCATAAAATCTCAGGGGTGGGTTCCCTTTGATCTTGTTAAGTTTCAAGGATTAGGTTGGGAAGCTCCTAACATGATCAGAGTATTGGATATGGAGGTGTGAAATGAGTAAACTTTCAGAAATTAAAGAAATTTTAGGAGAGCATGATATTATAGATATTTATAAATCGGGAAGAAGTTTCTCTGCTCACATGAAGATTTTTGGGATAGGTGCTTCTCTTTTATCTGAGTTAATAGATCTTGGTCTTATAGATATAGTGATTTATAGAGGAACTCTTAAATTTAATTTTTATCTTGGGGGTAAATTTTAAGGAGATTTGAAATGGACTGGGAAGAAGAATTAGAAAAATTAGCTGATCTTTCATCTGAAGAGGTTAGTGGTAAGCTAGGAATTTCAACTGAAGCGGCTGATCATGTCCATGATGCTATTGCAGATTATTTGGATGGTGTAGATGAACCGGAAGAACCAGAAGAAGGGGGACCTGAAGAGGAAGGTTAATCTATGTATACAAAACCAAGAGGACTTGGATATTTAGGAGCAATTCTAACAAGTGGGGCCATACTGAAATCTGGTAGTCAGTATACTTTTACTTGGGCTCATGGACGGTTCTTTGAATATAATACTGAAGCCTGGATAAAAGAGAATCTTCTCTATCGACTCCAGAATTTTGGAGAAGTAGTATCTGCTACTAGGCCTCTCTTCTCAGATCATTGGGTGATTGTTATAGTTCCCACAATGGATGTTAGTGTATCAGATTGGGTGAGTGCTTTTGATACTTCATGGAAGGATATGGGATATGGAGGTGCTTCTCTTGTTCAGGTAGAGGGAGGAGTAGTTTCAACAGCCCCAGGTGGAGTCCAGCAGATACTTCCAGAAATGGGAACTATAGTTGGAACAACAGCTGCTTCAATTTTAAAGCCTCTACTCCCTTATGTTTTAATAGTGGGAGTGGGTTATCTTTTGTTAGTAGGAGTTATTCCCAAGATGATTGCTAAGAAAACATGAAAGAGGAGGCCTTATGTTGTCTCTGAACCGCGGGGGAATGCTAGGAGAAATAGAAGATATAGAGGCTAGAATCCAAGCTAGAATTGGAGAGTTTCTTGGTGGGAAAGCTAAATTACTTGAAATGCAGAGGTCTTCTATTTTGACTATCCAGAGTGAGGCAACTAGGCTGTTAGGATCTCAAATTGAGCTTGAAGATGCTCTTAGTAATACAATTACCCCCATGATTGACCGAGCTAAGCAGGGATCTTATTCTGTCTCTGATATTCTTCAAGGAGGGGCTTTTTATTATCAAATGGATTCTCAGATTAGTGATGTTGATGACATTTGGAATCAGTATAAGGGACTTGCCCCACAGGAAGCAGGGATCCTCTCAGGATCAGGTATTCTTCTTCTTTTAGGAGCTGGACTTTTATTTTATGTATTTAGAAAGAAAAGGAGGTAGTAAAATATCCTTATAGAGAAAGTTCCTCGGAAAGAAGCTGAACATATAATTCGGAGTTCTGAGTTGTTCTCAGATTTTATAACTGATTTCTTCTGGTCTAAGAAGTATTTGGTGGGATTTAAAAATAGAGTTCTAGTTGGGTTTATTCAATATGATTCTGGAAGGGAATTTTTGGAAATTTCATTTATAGAAGCTGCAAGAGGATTTAAGAGGAAGGGGATTGCTACAAGTCTTATGGTTGCTTTATTTGGTCTTTTCTCTCCTGAGAAACAAATGACTATATACAATTTAGGTTTGACTAGAGAGGGAAGAAAATTTTTCAAGTCTTTCTTTAGAGATTTTTCAGTTAGAGAAAATTTTCCCCATTGGGATTTTAAATATTTTTAGAAAAGGAGATGATTATAATGGCAAGGAGAGTAAGAGAAAGTAGAGCACGATTTATTCATGAGCCACTTCAATCAAAAAAGAAGTTTGATCCTAGGTCCTTTAGGACAAAAGTATCAAGAGCTCATCGGATAACATTTGGATGCCCAAAAGGGAAGTGGAGTCCTACCTTGGAAGAATGTAAAGTTCCCGTCCAGATTCAGAAAATTCTTCACCCTATGAAGGAAGCTATGTTATCGAATCCTTGTCCTCTTTCAAATCCAAAAAAGAAAAAGCCAAAAGAAAAAAAGTGGATACCTATTTATGGGCGAGGGATAAAGGGTAAAAAGTGGAAGCCAATTTATGGAAGAGGAAATCCTATTCCTACTGGGCTTAGGAGAAGGGAGTCATGGAAGACTGGAAGAAAATTGGTAACTAAGAAAAAATTTGATGAATTAGTGAAAGATACTCAATATAGATATCGTATTCCTGAGAAAGAAGCTAGAGGCTGGATTAGAGAAAGATATACAACTAGCTTAAGAGAGAAGATCTTTGAAGGTTGGGGAGACCCCAGAGAAATATCTTCCTCTCGTAAAAGAGAGTTAGTTGAAAAATTTAAGGGAGTTTATCCAGGAATATATGCTAAATTTAAAGGAAGGATAAGATTAAATCCTAAAAGAAGGCCTTTGATTGAAAGAGCTTCTTACTATAAATGGTATGTAGGATTTAAAAGACCTAGGACAGCTAGGGTTTTTACTTCTAGGACTAAACCCACTTTAAAAACTCATGGGTATCTTTTTGATTTCGTAACTGGACCATTTGAATCTAGGAAAGAGGCCAATAGATTTAAAGTTCATTCGGCAGTTTAAAAGATATGCTAAAAATTCTTCCTCTCAAAAAATGGAAGGTAACCTTTGCTGATGGCTCTTATGTAATTGTCGATGCCAGAACAAATTGGGAGGCTGTTAAGTTAGCAAAGCCTCTATCTCGGTTTACTACAGTTCATGCGGCTCTAGTTATAGGATGGAACCGAAGAATGATGAGGAAGAATGTTGCTATTACCTCTGAAATGGTTAAGGGAGCAAAGGGGGAAGGATCCAAGCTCTTAGAAAGGCTTTCTAAGATAGACAGGAATTCAAGTGAAGCAAGAAAAATTAGAAGGCAGCTTAGGAAGTTGGGAGTTAGTCTTTCAAAAGCTGTTTCAAAGGAACACTTAAGAAAAAAAGTTTCTGAAGGTGAAAGAAGAAGATATATTAAAAAATCTCTTGAAACTCCCCTTATGACAAAGAAACAAAGAGAAAAAGTACTTAGAAAAAGATTAAAAGAAGAGAGAGATTATAGGAGAGGGAAAAAATTGGGGATTGGAGAAGGGAAACATGATCAGGTTTTAGATACAGCTGAAGTTCTTGTTAAAAAAGTTGGATATAAATCTAAGCCTGAATTGGTTAAGAGATTAATGGAAATTTATCCTAGGCTTACTGAGGAGAGAGCTAGGGAGATTGCTTATAACGTTTTAATAAAGAAGAATCCTAGAAAAGGTCTTACTTCTATTAGGAGAGAACTTCAGCTAGCAAAATTTAGATTTAAGAGTATGCTTCCTGGTCATCCTCATTATAAGATGGTGAAGAATCTGATTAAAGAGTTGAGAGAACAATACCATAGATTGGGGGGGACTAGAAGATATAATCCTCCTGCAGGAGCTACTGAAATCTACGGAAAGATCTTGGCAATAGAGGCTCAAAAAGGACCTAATTCAACTTTTCCAAAAGAGAATTTTAGACATGAATTTAAACCAGGTTCTAAGATCTTTGGATTGCCTGATGGTTCAATTTTAATAAAAGGGAAAAAGAAGCTTTGGAAGAAGTTTAAATATTAAAAGAGGTAAAAATCTATGCAAATTGTTAGCATAAAGGTTAGAAAAGTAAAAGATTTAATTTTATTCTTAAAACAATTTAGTCCTAATTTACCTTGCGAAGGAGTATTTGCAGATGACATTTATTCTAAATTGACTGCTTCTCTTGGTTATGACCAGGATCTTGAATCAGAGGTGATTTATTTTGAAGTAGCTGGAGAGGCTTTAGCAACTTTATAATGAGAAAAGAAAAGATTTAAAATATTAGGTTTCAGGGGGGAGGTGGAAATTATGGCGATGGAATCATTTTTGATTAACCCGTTGAGGTTAGGAAAAGGCAGAAGGCGAATTCGACGTAAACGAAAAGGTGGTCTTCCAGGTAGACTCTTATCTCGTATGATGAGGACTTATGGTCCTAGAAAAGGGATGAGTGAAGCTTGGAGGTCTTTTAGACGTGGAGTTCGAAAGAATGAACCTGAATATAATCCCCGGTCTGGTGTTAGACGCCGACTAGGGAGAAATCCATTTGGAGAGGAGGTGATGATTGTGGGAGCAAATCCAAGACGAAGACGTTTAAAAAGAAGGATAAGGCTTGACAACAACCCTAGAAAGAAAAGGGTGCGTAGAAGTAGAGTTCGTGCTCGAAGAGTGGGATTGATTGGGAGACTCAGAAGGAGATTTAAGCTGAATGAGAATCCTAGGAAGTATCGAAGACGTCGGGTAAGCCGTGGAAGAGCCCTCATGCTGAGGGACAATCCTAGACGGTATAGAATTCGGCGTTATCGAAGCAATCCACGTAGAGGTAGAGCTCGGGCTGCTGCTCTTCCTGCTCTTTCTATTGCAAGACCGATGTCTATTCTAATGCCTGTGGCAGTTGGTACTGCGGCCTATTTGGCAACTGAGAAAGTTCCAGCTATGGTCGGAATGACTACTACTCTGCCTAGGCTTGGAGTGAAGGCAGCGGTTGGGGTTGGTGGTGGTATGCTGATTGGAAAGTTTTTGGGTAAGCAGAACGGTGCTGTTTGGTTGATTGGTTCTGGTATCAATCTTCTGAATGACATCCTCAATACCTATGTCTTTAAGACCACATTAGCTGGTTTTGGAGCATTCCCTTATTCCCGGTTTGCAGAAGCTGGTGGAGGAGGGGTAGGAGCTTATCCAGGAGAGGTTTCTGAAGGATACCCTACAAGTGAATCTTATCCAATGTAAGAGCTAAGCTCTTTTGTAGTAGAGGTCTTTGTACCCACCTATTTTTTCCGTAGTCCTTGAACTCATACCATAATGGAATCTATGTATTCTAAGATTGTAAAGAGATCTTTGAATTCAAAAAGAGATGCATCCTTGATGATCTAAGCAAAATATGAAAGGAGGTGAAACATTATGTCACCCCAATTTGGACAAGTAATTCCATCTGATCCATTGAGGGCTCAGCCGTATCGTACACAAAGGGCAGAGCTTCCCGAGGATCAACAAAGCCATAGGTCCTCGTTAAACCCTACTGTATCGGTGAACATCCAGGAACTGGATAACCCCGAGGCAATCCCAAGAAGAAGTAATTTGGGCGAGTCCGTAGAGAGTATACGTAGGGCAGTTCAAAATGAACTGATGATGTATTCCGAGCTCCAAGGTAACTTGGAGAACTATGTAGAAATACATGGTCGCCTGGTCCCGAAGGAAATAGTTTCTTATTTGGCGGGTTTTTTTGATGGGGAAGGCTGTATAGCTTCTTCATCTAGAAAAGCTTCAAATAGGTCTTCAAATATCTTTTTGAAAATGAGTCAAGTTAATCATATAGGAACTTTGATTCTTTTTCAAGAAATTTTTGGAGGAAATCTTTGGGAGGTTAGAAGAAGAACTTCTATGGGAAAGAAAGTTTTTTCTTATAGGGGATCTCCAAAATCTCTTAGCCAAGTAGCTATCTGTAAACTATTTCCTTACTTAAGAGTTAAAAGAAATCAAGCTTTAGTTTCCTTATCTATTTTTGAGTTAGACCAAAAACTTAGAAATGGAAAAAAGAGTGGATTCAAAGAGTTTAAAAAGTCTGAGGTAAGGAAACAATTATTTGATCTTTTGAAGACTCTTAAAAGAAAAGGGCAGGTTGAAGAAGTAACAGCTTAGTTATGGCAACCGTTGTACGACAGGTGTCATTTTGTAACAGGTACGACTCAGCTGGCGTTCTTTGCTCAGCAGAGGGGCTCGATAGCAACGTTGGTCACTTTTGGTGCTAGTGCTGCGAAGGTTAAGACTTATCGTGACACTAACATTGATAACGCTAACGTGGTTCCTACGAAGTTATTCAAATTTGTAGGAATGAGTATTGCCTTCTGCTCTGAGAATGAGGATCACCTTAACAATCCTCTTGATAGGAGCAAAATCCGAAATGGTGGTTATTTTACTTTCAGGATTGTAGATAAGGATATTCTTCATCTTCCGATGATCTCAATTCCTGAACTTAACCCCATTATTTTTGGTACAGCTCCCACTGGATGTGCTGTTGGGCTTAATCAGGGAATTTATAGGTTCCCAGTGCCTATCACACTAAATCCATACGAGAACTTCTCAGTGACGCTTGATTTTGATACAGCGATCACTGTGACCTCTGCTCATGATATCTATGTGATATTGCACGCCTTCATGCGGCGCCCTACGTAATCTGTTAGTCCTCCATGTCCCTCCTTCCCGGTTACGGCCCCTCCGGTGCTTTGCTAAAAAAAGGGGCCATGCTATCTTACTTTAATTTTTAGGAGATTGTTATGAAACAGATGAAAAGAGAAGAGGTTATTAATAAGTTAGTTGAAGATTCCGCCCAGAATTATGTGGAGGATATTGGGGTTATTGCAGATCTGCTTAGATATGGACATGATGGGTTTGAAAATTATACTAATAAGCAACTTGAAAAAGAATGGGAAGATGCTTATTATAAGAAAATAAAAGTGGTTGGTGAGAAATAAAAAAAGAAAAAGGAGGAAAAGAAAATGTGGAAAGAACTTTTTGTTTTTGGAATGAATGTTAACTTGGCTGGAGCAACAGGAACTGTTTTTACTCCCACTCAGATCAGAATTGATTCAGATGCTGACTTTGAATGGCAGAAAAATGCTTATGTTTCTACAAGTCCCCTTATTAAGCTCAAATTCCGAGATGATTCAATGGGAAGGTATTTAACTAAAAATCCTGTTGATATTCAGGGCATTGCTGGTAACCTTATTGGGACTCCTTTTATCTGGGGAAGGCCCTATGTTATCCTAGCGGGGACAACCTTTACAGTTGAAGCTTCTGACTACTCTACTGCACCTAATACATTAAGATTTGCAATGCATGGTGCAAAGATGAGGCCAGGGAATTCCCCTTGGGATAGAAGATTTCGGGCTTTAATTCCCTTTGTATATTCGACAGGAGCTATTACAGTTCCAGCTAGTGCTTCTCTTCCAGTGAATATTGAAGTTGATATGGATGCCCACTTTCTCGTCCAGAAGATTACAGGGATTAGAACTGGGGCTTGCCTTATTGAATTTAAGGAAGCCTCGAGGGATCGGGACTGGCAGAATATTCCAGTCCATTTTGATAGTATGGTAGGAAATGGGCAGTTTCCGAATGTTGTTTTTTCTAATCGGTTTATCTATCGGGGATCAGTTATTGTTGTCAATTTTACTAATTTAACCGCAAACCCCAATCCAGTGGAGGTCATGATAGCAGGAGTGAAACTATATGAATAATCAAAATAAAATTAGAGGTTTACCACCGGATCTTTGGCCAAGACGAGTTGGACCTGGTCTTTCTGTAAGAGAAGGATATATAGGTTCAGAAATTCCTACGCTCCCCCAGGGAAGAGTTCCTCCTCCATATTCTCTGAACTCCCTCTTTATAGGGAGGGGATTTAATAGTCAGCGGGTGACTGTTGGAGTAACTCCTACCCAGCTTATGGTTTCTGAGTATGCCTGGCCGTATGTGATCTTTAATCCCTCCCGAAATGTAGGTCTGACTGTATCAGGGACTGTCTTTAATACAGTTGTTATTGGTCAGATAGTAGCTGCTGGAAATACTCAGGCTACTCCAATAGGAGTTGCAAACTATCTTAATGTACATTTGTTCCTACAAGGAACTGTAGCGGGACCCGCGACTAATTTTACAGTAATCATGCAGGTTAGAAGTCCAATTACAGGAATATGGACTGATGTCCAAGTTCTTTGGGCTTTAGAAGCAGGTGTCTATGCTCTTTATGCTAATATTGCGATGATGGGAGTTGCAGTTGATTTTGCAGTAAGGTGGACAGTTGATGCGGGTACATCTTTTGATGGAAGTGTTTCTTATACATTGAAAGATGGACTTCCAGGATCTTCTAGTGGATTAGCTAAAACAGTGTATCTTGCTTCAAATCCTGGAGTTAGTCTTATATCTGGGTTTCCTATTCTTGAAGGGGGAAGACTTGATGTTTTAATTGGAGAGAATGTGGAACTTTGGGGAATAGCTGAAGTACCAGTTCCTATTAATATATTTAAGTTATAATGGAGGAAGAGATGAGGAAACATTGGAGATTTTTAACTATAATAGCAACACTTTTAGCAATAGGTCTTTTTATTGTGGTTGCTGAAACTCAAGTAACTCAAATTACTCAAAGTGTTGGGCTTGGGCTTTTAGGAGGATCCAGTCCTGCAAGTTCTCCAACTTATCGGTGGAAAGATGTGTCAGCAGGAACTACAGGGACTACAGGGATAGCGGCAGTAGGGTTATATGCTTATAGCCTAGAGAATCTTGCTTGGAAGGCTGCTTTAAAATCAACACATGAAGATAATTTAACAACTAGCTATGGGTTAAATACAGCTTCATTCCTTTATGGATTTGATGCAGTGGGAGCAAATTGGGATAGAGTTCATATTGATTCTTCTGGATACCTTTATGTTACAGCAGTTCCCTCTACTCAAGTTTTAACCACTCTTTTAAATGCTGTAGCAGTCCCTACAGTTGGAACAACTCTTGATACAACTTATCTTCTATCTAAACATACTTGGGAGATTGTAGTCACGGGAGCTCCAGCAAATGAAACTACAAATTTAGAGGGATCTATTAATGGGACGACATGGTATATTTTAGATACTTCTATTATAACAACATCAGAAATGAGACATGTAGTAAATAAACCAGTCCGCTATGTAAGAGGAAACTGTACTGTGCTTCCAGGTGGAACTGTTACTGTAAGATATATAGGAGGAGGTAATTAATGAAGTCTAAGATATTTAAAATATTATTGCTATTTCTCTTATTACTTCCTTTCTTGCTTTTGGGAAATGTTTCTAGTGATGTTACTGTTTCTCTACGAGTTCCTCCTTGTTTCATATCTCAATGGAAGACTAACAACTCAGGTTCGTCAGCTGCAAATCAGATTACCCTTCCTTTGGATGTTGGTGGAACATACAATTTTATCGTGAAATGGGGGGATGGAACACAGGATAATATTACTGTATATAACCAGGCAGAGATTACCCATACGTATTCTACGGCTGGAACATATACAGTAATGATAACAGGTACTATCATCGGGTGGTATTTTAATAATACAGGCGATCGCCAAAAACTGTTAAATATTAGTGCTTGGGGAGCTCTAAATTTAGGCAATACAGGGGGTTATTTTTTTGGTTGTTCAAATCTGACCATTACTGCAACAGATTTGCCTGATCTTTCAGGAACTACTAATATGAGTAGTTGTTTTCGGGGCTGTTTGAAACTTACAACCATTTTTCGCATGGGAGAATGGGATGTATCAAGTGTTATAAATATGAGCTCTATGTTTCAAAGTGATACTCTATTTAATCAAGATATTGGAGGTTGGAATACATCAAATGTTACACTTATGTACTCTATGTTTAGTGGTGCTGTCCTATTTAATCAAGATATTGGAAGTTGGAATGTATCAAATGTTATAAATATGTTTTCTATGTTTATGAATGCTATTGCATTTGATCAAGATATTGGAGGTTGGAATACATCAAGTGTTGCAAGTATGACTTCTATGTTCCAGGATGCAAGAGCATTTAATCAAGATATTGGAGGTTGGGATATAACAAGTGTTACACAGATGACTTCTATGTTCCAGGATGCAAGAGCATTCAACCAAGATATTGGAGGTTGGGATGTATCAAATGTTACACAGATGACTTCTATGTTTTATGGAGCATCAGTATTCAACCAAGATATTTGGGGTTGGAATGTATCAAACGTGATAGATATGGGATCCATGTTTAGAGGTGCCATTGCATTCAACCAAGATATTGGAGGTTGGGATGTATCAAATGTTACATATATATCTGGTATGTTCTCTGGTGATACACTATCTACAGCCAACTATGATGCTTTATTAATTGGATGGGGAGCTCAGGTGGTAGTAGTTGGCCTTGAGTTTGACGGAGGTTATAGTACATATACCTCTGGTGGTGCTGCCGAAGCAGCAAGAACTGTGCTTACAGACGTTTACGGGTGGATCATATTAGACGGGGGACCTGTTTAATATATAAAATAAAGAAATAAGTTTGGAATTTGGAAAGTTAGGAGGAGTTAGAATGAGAAATTTTCTAAAATACCTTTTAATATTAATTTTAATCTTTGCTATGGGGACCTGGCTTTATGCTCAGACTACTTCTGTGGTTGGAGTTTCTTGGACTCTTGAAGTAAATGAAGCGATCACAGGGGTCTCAGTAACAGAAGGAATAGTGATTAGGACTGGTTATATTAATCAAGTTGGAATGACTCCCGCTCCAGCAGTTTCTCCTGCAAGTCAGGGTAGGATTTATTTTGATTCTGTAGTTAATAAGTTTGAAGTATCAGAGAATGGAGGAGCTTATGTTCCTCTAATCCCAGTTGGTGGAGGTGTTGGTGGAACTGGGGCTGCTGGTCAAGCTACCTTTTGGACTGGAGTTGCAATAGTATCTGGAGATAATAATTTCTGGTGGGATAATGTTACTAAAAGGTTAGGGATAGGAACCAACGCTCCTGCTTTTTCTATTGATTTAGTTGGAAATATGAGAGGAGTCTATACAGAGGCAGCTGCTGCTGTTGATGGGACTCGTTATTTTCAGTATACTATTAATTCATCTAGTGATCCAGCAGCTACAGCTGAAGTGACCTCTCTCTATGGATCTTATAACTGGACGGCAGGAACTAATGGAGTTTTTACTGTTAATGGGGTTGAGGGAGCAGTAAGATCAAGAGCTAATGATGAGGCAGGAACATTCAGAGGGGGTTACTTTAGGACATATATAGATACTGATACTGATCCAAATGCTTCTATGAGGACGGCAATAGGTCTTGAAGTTTCAGCCAGAGCATCTCGTTTAGGGGGTCCAGAAGCTATAGCAGAATCTGGAACAGCTTTTGTAGGATCTAGGATATGGATGGCCCCTTATTTTACTGATGCTTCTATTCCAAATATCAATAACTCTCATGCTCTTTGGATTCTAAATGAAACTCCAAATGGAGGAGCTTGGGAAAAATATATTGATCGAGCTATTACAATAGATGCTACTACTTATGGAAGTGGTTTTAATTATAACTTTTATTCAGATACCGGAAAATTTTACCTAAATCTGGATGGGACAAAAGCAGGATCAGGTCTTGTAAGTGGGGAACGATCTACAGCATCTGGTGATAACTGGATGTCTGTTCGTGCTTCTGACTACCGAACTCTTACTTCAAACCAGGTTTACAATGGAGCTTTCTTCCGATATGATGTAAGAGCAACTGTTCCTGGTGCTCCACAATGTGAAGTAAGAGGTTTAGAGGCAGTAGGTTCAACTTATGTAGCAGATGGAAATCTTCTTTCACTTTTCGGTGCTGTGCTTAGGACTTTTATCCAGCCTGGAGTTACTGCCTCAGCTAAAACAAGTATAGGGGCTGAAATCTCAGCAAGAGCTTCATTTAATGGAGGTGCTGAATGTGAAGCTCTTCCTGGTACAGCTTTTGTAGGAGCTCGTATTTATATGGCTCCATACTTTACTGCTGCTACATTAGACAATATCAATAATTTCTGGGGATTATGGATTTATGGTGAACATGCTACCAGACGAAATGCTGATGCTGCTATTAAAATTAGTACTGCTGGAGGAGGATTTACAAATGATATTAATTTTCAGAATGGGTCAACTTTCACAGATCTTCTAGGTGGATTAAAACTTGTTAATAATGTTGGAGGAACAAATCCAGCTCTCTATATTAATGAACAGACTTTAGGATATGAAATATTTAGATTAGAGTCTGTATCAACAGGAGATGATCCAAACTATCGAGCATTTCAGAATAGAGTAGCTACAACTGATGCTACGGTTACTGCTATTCATACAATTGCTCTAAATGATGATAGTGTTTATCTAATCCATGTCTATGTTGCAGCAAGAAGAACAGGAGGGACTGGTGGAACTGCTGGGGATAGCGCTGGTTATACTATTATTGGGACTTTCAAACGATCTGCAGCAGGAGTAGCAACTCAAATAGGGGGTACTATTAAAACATCCCAAGAAGATCAAGCTGGTTGGGATACTGATTTTGCGGTTTCAGTGAATGATGTTTTAATCAATGTGACTGGTGCAGTCAATAATAATGTGACGTGGCATACAACAGTATTTTTAAGTAACCTGAGTTCATAAAGGAGAAAGTATGAAACTGAAAGTATTTAAAATATTTTTATTAGCTTTTTCAATTTTTTTAATTGGAACATTTATTTATGGCCAGTCTAGTAATATGGAACTAGGTCCTTTGGGAGGATTCTTGTTTTATAATATCTCAGGGACTAATTATGAACGGGATTTTATAAAGTGGGATACCACTGTTATTACTTGGACAGCAAGCGTTACAAATAAAGCAGAGTATAGAAATACTATATCCGCAACTTTTCCTTCGACTTCATACGTTGCTTCTTTTCCACAAGGAACAACTGGTCTATTAACTGTTCATACAACTGCACTTTATCCAATAGGAGCTGTTCTGTCAACAGACTCTACATCAAACTCAACTATGTCAATTACTACAAGAGGAACATTTGCAGCGAGTATTCTAGTCTTTCCACCAATAGGAGCTACAACTATTGGTACTTCTACTGTTGGTGCATCTATTCTATTGTTTCCTCATAGTTATGGGGATGGGGCTACTTACGAAACTTCATTTAGTTTTAAAAATAATGGAACCACAAGTTGTCAAGTGCATATCTTTTTTGAAGATGATAGTGGTAACATTACTGATCAATATATAGATCCTCCAATTGCTGCAGGGGCCACGGTGACCTGGCTTGCATCTGATTATGATCCTTCAGCTTATGATAAAATATTTATGATAGCTGTTGATGATGCTGGGGACCCAATACACTATAACTGCTTGACGGGTTGGGCTACTGTGACAGAACCTGGAGTCTCTTATATATATAATGCGATAGAGATTAAATCTTTAAAAACTGTTGTCTATGATCCCGCTGACCCTTACGTAACAGTAAATTTTGATGGAATTGACTATGATCAATTTCCAACAGGTTTTTCAGGTAAGTGTATATCTGTCACTGATAATGCAGTACAGAAATTTACTGTCGCAAGATTTATAATGGATTTTGCTGGTACTGCTGAATTACTAACTGAGGTTCATGGTGAAGTTACAAAAAATATCTTTAAGTATGGGACAGAAGCAGCTGGAAGTGGAATAGTTAGAGAAACTGAGATTAAAGCAGACATACTCTATAGTTATAATGTCCAGAAGTATGGAATTACTCATACTATCACTGCTTTTGCTGATTATAGCGGAACTGTAGCTGGAACAGTATTAGTTACCTCTGCTACTCATAATCTACCAGATGGAACATCCACAGTAATAATCACGGGAACTACTAATTACAATGGAACTTTCACAGCAACAAAAGTGGGTGCTAATACTTTTTATATTACAGATACATGGGTTAGTGATGATGCTACTGGAACCTTCAGAACTGACTCAGATTATGAAAGAATGTATGGGAAATGGGACTCTAACATCTTTAAGATTGGGACTGAGAAAAGTGGAAGTGGAACTTTAAGAAATTTGTCGATTACTGCTCCAACTGTGGATTTAGGATCAAGTAATTTAACAATAACAGGTTCTATTGCTGATACTACAAATAGAGTCACAAAAGGGTGGTTTACTAATCTTGAGATTACAAATAGTCCAACAGTAAATGGAACTGTTATTAGTGCTATTTATGCTCCTATTGCTTCTCCAACCTTTACTGGGATAGTTACTAATCCAATTATTATTTTCAATCAGCAATCAGCACCAGCTGCTGCGGTAAATGTTGTAAAGGTATGGGCACAGGATTATGCCGCGGGGGATACAAGACTTTATTTTCAATCTGAATCTGGGAATCCAATTATTTCAGGTAAAAATGAAATACAGTTCTACAATACAGCAGATATAACTACCAATTATGAACGTGCCTATTTCAAATGGGATTCCAATGTCTTCAAAATTGGAACTGAAGCAGGTGGAGGGGGAGTAGTAAGAAATATACAAATTGGTGGTTCTGAAGTTATTGTTCCTGTAGGTGGGTCTATTCAAGCTGCTATTAATTATGCAGTAACACAAACACCTTCAGCGACTAACTTATGGACAGTAGTAATATCGCCCGGGGTTTATACTGAAGCAATTACGATGTCCCCCTATGTTAATCTTATAGGTGGTGGGACAAGAGGTAGCGTTGTTATTTTCCAAAATGCGGCTGATGTAATTACTCTCGCTGACCATGTAGAAGTCCAGAATCTTACTGTGAGAACAGGGACAACTGGTGACATTCATACTTTTATTGATGGGGGAGTAGCTTGCACAGCTAAGATTTCAGATGTGGACCTTGAATCCACCTATACTGGAGTTGGAGGTTGGGGAGGGCTCTATATTACAGGAGCTGGAGATTATACTCTTGACAGAATTTATATTCGTAATACTGCAACTGCAGGAGGAACAGGAGACCAAGGGTTTGTTCTAATTAATGGTGTCGCGGCAACAGCTAGAATTACAAATTGTAATATTTATATGGCGGGAGCACCTGGGAGTACTTCATCTAAAAGTATTCTTGGAATAATTGCTCCAGCTGCTGCTACAATAATTAGTAGTGGAAATAGATACGATGGTGACGCTTTTTGTAATACGTTTTATGCTGAGAGTGGCACAATTATTAGCACTAATGATTCTATTCTTACACAATATGGGGATCAGATAGATCCCTCTGCTTCGGTGACAGCTGGAAATCAGAAACTTATAAATACAGTTGCTAATGGTTCAGTTGCAACAATTATGACTAACTTGGGGCCTACAGGAGCTCAAGCGACTATTCAAGGATGGATTCAGATAAAAGATTCAGGAGGAACTACAAGATATATACCTTATTGGTAAAAGGAGTTTATGGTGCCACCACCAGATGTAAGTGGAATAAAAGTAGCTGATGGATCACAACTGAAATATGGGTCAGTTTTAGATGGCCAAGTCTTGAAGCGTGTAGGAGATACAATTATTGGTATAGGAGCAGAGCCAATTCCCCCTCCTATATCACCAACATTGTTTTCCGAGAATTTTGAAACTGAATGGATTGTTACTGATACATTTACACAAATATTTTTGGAAATTTTTGAATCTGGTTGGTTTATTAGTAATTCATTTAATTCTTTATTCATAGAAAATTTTGAAGGAGTGTGGTAAAATGGCAAAAACAGATTGGTATATAACTGGAGCAGGGGGACAGGCAGTTATTGAACAAGGAGGATCAAAACGATGTCAACTTTCTGGTTCCAAATTAATGCTGTGGAATGGAAGAAGTAATTTAGTCAACTCTGAAGTAATTGCTTTAATTTTAATGGCAGTGGATACAAATTCTCGTGGGGGATTAGTTTTACGTTCTGATTTGTCTGCTAATAACTGTTACCGCCTAAGAGTTTTTGGGCCAAGAACTTATTATGTTCAAAAAGTTGTTGGAGGAGTAGTAACAACTCTTTCTACAATACCTTCTTTGCAGCCATATAATATCTTTGTTAAGACTCGTTTTAGAGTAGATGGGTATCAATTATCTGTTGAAGAATATATTTCAGGAGCTTGGGTTTTAGTTACTGTTATAGTAGACACAGAACAATCTATCCTTTTAGGATATGCAGGTCTTTATGGAGAATCAGTGAATACTAGTTATTCTTTATTATTTGATGATGTTCAAGTTTCTGAGGGGATTTAATATGAAAAATGTATACTGTGAATTACATAACAATTTGATTATTATTCTTGGACCAGGAGAAGAAGGAGTTTTCTCTGATAAGATGGAGGCAACTGTAGTGGCGTATGATTCTAAAAAGAAGCCTTATCTTAAAAGATTTGTTATTGGAAATTGTGATGATGACTGTCCTACAGTAAAGGAAATATTTAAAGTTTGATATAAAGGAGGTGATAAAAGATGAAGCTAAGTGACCTAAAGATTGTCCATGTGATTTTAGTGATCGTGACTCTGCTATGGATCTATTTATTTATTGACTGGCAGATCACAAAGTATCAGCTTAATTTTGCAATGTGGCAGAAGGATATGATAGGGGCAGTTAACAATTTAAATGAGAGGCTGAGAGGTGCTGAAGGAGCAAGAGGAATTCCTTCTCCCCCTCCACAGGTTCCTCCCCCGGCTCCAGTTCCTAAGAAAGGGCCATAAAGTGGCAAGACAAGTTGAACCTTTAGAATATTATATAAGAGATGAAGAAAAAGCTGTGGAAGAGTATGCTCAATTAGCTGAGGCTCTATCTGACCATGGGAGAAAGGATTTAGCTCACATAGTTTTTAATATTATGGTACAAGAGGATCAGCATAGAGTAAAGTTAGAGCAAATTCAACAAGCTCTCTTAGGAAGAAGAAGAATAAAGTAAAGGAGGTGATCTAGATGAGTCCTAAACTAATCAATATTATTACAAACGTGATAGGCGCTCTGTTATTTCTACTAGAGCCTATAAGAGCGTATCTGGCCTCGCAACCCTTTAACTGGGTGACTTTTCTATCATGTATAGGTATGGCAATTATTGCCTACTTCACGAGCAAAAGCACGCTATTTACGCAGCCAACAAAGTGAGAATTCTATGGATACAGAGTCTATTGGAAAATTACTAGGGGGAGTATTATCTAGTGGAGTTGCTGGAAATGTCTCTGCGGCTATTGCTGAAGGATTAAAGCTGGCAAATCATCTAATGGAGCCAGATCCTGCTAAGCGAGCCAAAGCTAGACGAGACTATTACCTTAAGCTGATCAGTTATATTAAAGAGGTTCAAAATGCGAATCAGGATGATGTTTCTAATCTTGTTGCTGAGTTTACTAAGCTTCTGGATGAGTAGTTGTGTAGCTCTACAGAAGATA
>Ga0315288_10001209_pt1 | contig 33204 bp, 32 predicted proteins | sample YL17G11_20_MG_FD_203454 | JGI IMG/M metagenome (GOLD analysis project Ga0315288, IMG submission 203454) | Sediment microbial communities from Yellowstone Lake, YNP, Wyoming, USA - YL17G11_20 | ecosystem: Environmental > Aquatic > Freshwater > Lake > Sediment | place: USA: Wyoming | collected...
GACCGACGGTTTGGCCGACGACGAACGGGAGGTCGCGGCCGCACTCGACGCGCGGGACAGGTCCCCCGATGCCCCCGTCTCGGAGCGCCTGAGCGAGCTCAGCGCCGAGGTCGCCCAACTGCAGGACACTTTGCGCGCGAGCCTGGGCGACACAAGCCTGTACGCGGACCGGGGCCTCTGGCGGAGTAACGGCTCGTATTCGGTCGGATCGCCTGGGCACACGATCAGAGAGACATTCAGTAGCGACGCTTCCGCACATGGCCACTATGGCCCGTCGCAGCGTGACATCGTGGTCGCGGGCGCACCAGCGGCAGGTGTGGCCGAGCCCGGTCTTGCCACCTACGAGCTGGGGCGGTCAGCGGCTCTCCTCGACCAGATGGCGCGCCTGGCGCAGGAGCTGGATGAGAAGGCCGCCGAGCTATCGGGCGAGGAGGCCATACGCCTGCTCGATGAGTTGAGGCAAGCCATCGAGAAGACGCGCGAGTCGCTCCAGGCGGCCAGGGACGCGCTCTTGCCGACCACCCCCGGGGCAGCGGTGATCCACTGGGAGCTGCGGCCGGCCCAGGACACGCTGGAGCCGTTCGCCGGGATCGGCGCCGCCGTGGGGATGGGGAAGGGCGGTCTCGGTGGGAAGGAGCGGGCGGTGGTCCGCCACGTGCTCCCGGGCGGACCGGCCGCGGCGGCAGGACTCAGACTAGGCGACGCCATCGTCGCCGTGGACGGCCAGGGCGTCGGCGACATACCAATCGACGAGCTGGTCGGCATGATCCGCGGCGACGAAGGCACGGAGGTCGCCATCACCGTTGAACGACCCGGGGCGGATGGCACGCTCGAGAAGGTGGACCTCACGATGACACGCGCGAAGGTCTCCTTCGACACCCCTCCCTCTCCGCCGCGTTGACCGGTCGTGCCATGCGGCGCCACTCGGCTACTGCGGGATGAGGGTCACGCCCTCGTCCAGCCGAACGGTGAACTCCGCCAGCAGTCGGGCGGCGTTCTCCACGTCGTCCAGGTGCAGAACCTCCGTCGGCGCGTGCATGTAGCGCAGCGGGATCTCCACAAGCCCCGTCGCCACTCCGGCACGACTGATCTGTATCACGTTGGCATCGGTACCGGAGGCGTGAGGGACGCCGGCGAGCTGGTAGGGGATACCCGCCTCTTCGGCGGCGTCGATCATCCGCTGCACGACGATGTGGCTGAAGTTCGCGCCGCGGGGAATGACGGGGCCCTTGCCTGTCTCCTGATAGAGCCGCTTCGGCTTCGCATCGTCCGGCCCATCACTGGCATGGGTGACGTCCACGGCAACCCCGACGTCCGGATCGATCCCGAAGCAGCTCGTCTTGGCGCCGCGGAGGCCGATCTCCTCTTGAACCGTGGAGACGGCGAACACTGCCGCCCTGGGCTCCATCGCCGTGAGCAGGCGCAACGCCTCGATGACGATGAAGGTGCCCACTTTGTCGTCGAAACACCGACTGACCGCGCGGCCGTCCCGGAGCAGCTCGAACCCCTCGCCCACAGTGACCGGGTCGCCGATCCGGACTAGGGACTTGGCATCGTCCTTGTCCCTGGCGCCGATGTCGATCCAGAGGTCCTGAACCTTCGTAGCCGCCCCCCGCTCCTCGGGCGTCATCATGTGCACCGCCTTGCGGGCAATGACTCCGCGCACGACGCCGCTGGCCGCCTGGATCGACACGCGCTGGCCGAGCAGGTTCGCCGCATCCCACCCGCCGATCTGGTCCACAGCCAGGAAACCCTTGTCGTCGATGAAGGTGACCATGAGGCCGATCTCATCACAGTGGCCGGCCAACATGACACGGGGCTTGCCGGACGGGTTGAGCGCGGCGATGACATTGCCGTGAACGTCGGTATCAATGGCCTCGGCGAAGCCGCCCGCATACGCGCGCACGACTGCTTGCGCGGGCTCCTCGAAGCCCGACGGGCTCGGCGTGTCCAGCAAACGGTGCAGGAACTCCAGTGATTCCGGGCGCATGGTGTCCTCCCACAGTGGCTCTGGCCAAGCCCCGAGGCCCGGTCCGGCCCAGGATACCGCAAGGCGACGACGGACGCTACTCTCGGTCCTTCGTGACTCCCGACGCGTAACACAGGCCGAAGACGATCGCCGATGCGAGCGCGATGGCTGCTACCGCCAGCCCGGGCGACATGATCCGGGCCAGCGCGAGGACCGTGCAGAGAAACGCCACGCCCGCCGTGGCTAGCGCTGCACAGTCCAGCACGGGCTGGGCCGGGAGCTCCCACCGCATCAGCCGGCTGCTGCAGCGAAAGCATCGCGTCACATGGGCGTCATTCTGCGCACGGCAGACGGGGCAGAGCCATACCTGGCCATGCCGCTGCCGCTGGGCCTGCATCGCGATCTCATAGTCGTGCCGAACCTGCATGTCGTGCGGCGACAGGCGCATGGCCTCGAGGTAGTGCGCCACTGCCTCATCGAAGCGGCCCAGCTCGACGTAGGACTTGGCGAGGTAGCCATGGGCGCCGGCGTTGCTCGGGTCGAAGTCCAGCGTCTTGCTCCACTTCGCGATCTCGCGGCCGGCGTATGCGGCCACGGCGCGGTAGCCGAGGCGGTACTGCACATAGGGGAGCGCGCCACAGGCGAGTGCCAGCCCACCGCCAATGATGTACCCCAGCGCCGTGCCCCAGCAGACGATGACCCCGATCGACAGCACGAGCACCAGCACGCCGAAGGAAGCGGCTTCGCCGAGGCTGAGCGTGCCGTCGAAGAACATCCGCGGAATGTGCAGCAGAGCCAGCAGCAGGCCGGCAAGGCCAACGCCCAGCGCCACGAATGAGCTCGCGTTGAACTGCGGGTCCAAGATCGCGCCCCCTCGGGAGACCATTCGCGCCACCCGGCTATGCGCATTCGGCGAGCGCCGCCGAAGCCCTTCCGCCGACAAGGCGGTTTGCCGCCACTTGCATGGACGCTCGGATCGCCCACCGGTCACGTGGGTGCGAGGACGACAACACTCCGGGGGAGAACCGTCCTCTCACCGGCGCCCGGGTGCCGCGTTGTAGGGCGCGGACTCGTGCCGCGCCTCCCCGCGGCCCGCGTGTGCGCAACCTCGTGCACCTGAGTGCTTCCGGCGGTGGGTCGAGCGGCTGGTGGACCACTACTGCCTCGACATGATTCCCGCGGTCGGCTACCGGGGCCCGCTCTCACCGAGGCACCCAGTTCGGCCAATGCCGGGAAGAAGGCTCAGCCGGATGGGGTGCCGGAATCTTCGGTGTGGTGAGAGGGAGAGGCTATGGGTTACCTTCGGATCGCAGGCATGTTCATCTTCGGCATCCTCGTCATGGGCTTTGTGTTCCTGATGGCAGTGTCGTTCCTCTTCGAGGGGGCAGGGCATGCCTCGCCTCTGGAGTGGGTGGGCTATGGGATCCTCCTATGCGTCCTGGGAGGCGCAGCGGTTGCGATGATAGCCCGGGCTGCCAAGGCCCTTGGTGAAGTGCGCAGATCGCCCGGGCAAGAGTGACTAGGTCTGGCGGAAGATCGCCTCATCACGATTGGGTGAGGAGATGGCCTGTCTGCTTCGAGGAACTGACGAACCATGGAGACCGTCCTCGTCGACACGCCCGGCCCGGGCCTCGGTCCCCTTCTCCTCATCCCTTCCGTGTCTTCCGTGTATTCCGTGGTCCCCCGCCCGCGCTTCGCAGGACTGCAGCGCCACTCGGCCGAAGCCACGCCGCATGACCCCCACCGACTTCCAGCGCAAGTGGAAGGGCAGCCGGCTCTCCGAGCGTTCGGCCTACCAGCAGCACTTCCTCGATCTCTGCGATCTCGTCGGCCACCCGAAGCCCGCGGAGGTGGACACCACGGGGAAGGAGTTCTGCTTCGAGAAGCATGTTCAGAAGCAGTTCGAGGGCGACAAGGGCTTCGCGGACGTGTGGATGCGCGACCACTTCGCACTGGAGTACAAGGGCCCGCACAAGGACCTGGAGGCGGCGCTCCGCCAGCTCATGCTCTACCGGCGCGACCTGGACAACCCGCCGCTCCTCGTCGTATGCGACACAGATACCATCCGCGTCCACACGGACTTCAACAGCACCGCGAACACCACATTCGAGATCACCATCGACACCATCGGCGACCCGGAGAGCCTGCGGGTGCTCCGTGCGCTGTTCTTCGACCCGGACTCGCTCCGGCCGGGGCGCACGCGCTTCCAGGTCACCGAGCTGGTCGCCGAGCGCGTGGGCTCGGTGGCGCAGTCGATGCGCGCTCGGGGCGTGGATCCGCAGCAGGCCGCGCACTTCCTGATGAAGATCGTCTTCTCGCTCTTCGCCGAGGACATCGGACTCCTCCGGCGCGCGCTCGTTACGTCCATGCTGCAGAAGACGGTCGACAAGCCCGACGCGCTCGACAACACGCTCAAGCAGCTCTTCTCCGCGATGGCCGACGGCGGCCTGCTCCTCTACGAGACGATCGACCACTTCAACGGCGGGCTCTTCGACGACGATGTCACCGTGGTGCTGACCTCGGACGAGATCCGCATCCTCGCACAGGTCGCCGCCGACGACTGGGCGCAGGTCGAGCCCGCTGTGTTCGGGACGCTGTTCGAGCGCGGGCTCGACCCGGCGAAGCGGAGCCAGCTTGGCGCACACTACACCTCCCGGGAGGACATCCTGCTCGTCGTGGAGCCGGTCGTCATGCAGCCCTTGCGCCGGGAGTGGGAGGCGGTCCGCCAGGAGTGCGATGACCTCGCGCGGAAGGCGGAGGACGCGGCTCGACGTCAGACGGCCGGACGAAGGGATGCCTGTACCTCCCGGCGAGCGGGGAAGCCCTCTGGCCGGAATGTCACGAACCACTGCACTCCCTGTGAGCGGATGTGCGGTGGGCCACACGCTAGCGCTCCGGCCCGTTCGAATGCACCAAGGAGTGCGCCGTCGCACGGGGAAAGGAGACGCCGAACCGTGACAGGAACAGCCCGCAGAGGCCCCGTCCCTTCTCCCCATGCCTTGGGAAGGGGCTCCGCCGCCAGTGCACTCCGCTCTGGGCACGGGCCCCCCACACAGGGCGCCTACGCCTGGGCAACGTCAGCAGGCCCTGGCCCTGGCCGCCGGTGGGCGGCAGGGGGTCGCGGGGCCACCGGCACGGGGCGACGGGAGCTCCCCCGGCACGCTCGACTACGCAGCGGAGGCGGAGACAGATGAAGCAGATACGGGTCGATGTGCAGAATGACCACCTCGCCCGCATGGCTGCGGTGAGGAAGCCGATCCTGGCGGTCGCGGAGCTGGTCTGGAACGCTCTCGACGCGGAGGCGACGGAGGTCCGCGTTGAGCTATCGGAGGGCGAGCTCGGTGCCCTCGAGACCGTCTCGGTCTGCGACAACGGACACGGGATCGCGTACGACGAGGCGGAGCCTGCGTTCAGGAACCTCGGCGGGTCCTGGAAGTCAAGCGCTGGACGGTCGCGAAGCCGGCAGCGCTTGCTCCATGGGAGGGCGGGCAAGGGCCGGTTCCGGGCCTTTGCTATCGGCGGCGACGTAACCTGGGAAACGCGGTACAGGGCGAACGGCGTGACCAAGGCGTACAGGATCACGGGGAGTTCTCCCGATCTGGCCACATTCGCGATAGAGGACCCGGCAGATGCGCCCGCGGCGGAACCGGGCACTACGGTCATGGTCTCGCGGATTGACAGGAACCTGCCGTCGCTCCGAGGCCCGGCAGCCCTTCAGGAGTTCACGGGCTACTTCGCACTGTACATGCATCAGTACCCGGGTGTGCAGATCTCATACGACGGTGCCGCCGTCGACGCGAAGTCAGTCCAGGCCCACGAAAGGGAGTACACGGTCGGGCCTGTGACCCTGAGCGACGGGAGGACGGAGGCCGCTACGCTGATCGTGGTGGAGTGGAGGGTGGAAGCGGAGAGGGCGATGTACCTGTGTGACGCGGCCGGCTTCCCCATTGAGCGGGTGCCACCGGGTATCCACGCGCCCGGGTACCAGTTCACGGCGTACCTCAAAGCAGAGGTCCTGCGGGAGCTCGAGGAGCAGGGGCGACTATCGCTGGCGGGACTGGATCCCGATGTGAACCTGCTCCTGGTGGCGGCAAGGGAGCGGCTCCGTGAGCACTTCCGACAGAGGGCTGCAGGGGCGGCAGTGGACCTAGTGGCACGTTGGAAGCAGGAGCGGGTCTATCCCTTCGAGGGCGAAGCGTCCACTCCCATCGAGACGGCGACACGCCAGGTCTTCGACGTGGTTGCCCTGAATGTAAGCTCCTACGTGACTGGGTTTGAGGACGCCGACGAGAAGAGCAGACGTCTCTCATTCCGCCTGTTGAGACAGGCCTTGGAGAACAGCCCCCGCACGGCCCAGCGCATCATTGCCGAGGTGCTCGATCTGCCACAGGACAAGCAGCGGGACCTGGCCGAGCTCCTGGAGACCACGTCGCTCACGGCGATCATCAATGCAGCCAAGACCGTCGCTGATCGGCTGGACTTCATCCGATCCCTCGAGGTCATCCTGTTCCGTGATGACCTCAGAGAGAGACTCCTGGAGCGCACCCAACTCCACAGGCTCCTGGAGAGCTACACCTGGATCTTTGGGGAGGAGTTCGCTCTGACCGTCAGTGACAGGAGCCTCACCGATGTCCTCCGGAGTCACCTTGCCCTGCTCGACCGCGATGAACTGTGCCCCGAGCCTGTCCGCCGGTCTGACGGGTCGATCGGGATCGTGGACCTGATGCTCTCTCGCTCGGTCCCGCAGCCGCGAGCAGAGGAGCGGGAGCACCTTGTCGTGGAGCTGAAGCGTCCGAGCCAGCCCATCGACGCCAGGGCCGCACAGCAGGTACAAAGCTACGCTCTTGCAGTGGCCGAAGACGAGCGCTTCAGAGACACCGCGACGCGGTGGGTCTTCTGGGCCCTCTCGAACGATGTCTCCGAGGATGTCCGGCGGCTCTCGCGCCAACGGAACAGGCCTGCGGGCGTCCTCTACGAGGACGCGGACCAGCGGCTTGTCGTCTGGGTGAAAAGCTGGGGCGAGGTCATTCAGGAGTGCAGGGGACGGCTTCGCTTCTTCCAGGAACACCTGGAGTACTCACCCGGTGACGAGATTGTCCTGGCCAGGCTGCGCGCGATGCACGAGAAGTACCTCCCGGCCCTGGCCGTGGGCGGTTCGGTGTGATCGCTTGCCGCGGGACTCGGGGGATCTTGGGGTTCCGGTGCGGTCACGGCAAGCGCCGTGAAGAGCAGCCAGCTGCGCTATCCGTGGCGTTCGTGTGACGTCGTCTGCGGCTGTCTCCTGTCCCTCCAGCGGGCAGTGCGCGTGTCCTCCCGCGCCCACCCCCTTGCCAGAACGTCACCGCCGCCGCACGGGGGCGTGCGTGCCCTTGGTGCATTGGCCGCTTCCGACCGAGAGGATCTGCCACGACTCCGCGGCCGCCCCAACCCAGATGGGCACTACGCTGACTCCCCCGTCGGAGAACGACACCTGCCAACAGGGAATGACTCAGCCGATCACCCCCCTTACGCCATCGCTGGTCAGCACGCCGCTGGTGCTGAACAGACGCTGGAGGCCGTCGGGCCCGAGGGTGAGCTGGAGTGGGTCACGCAGCTTGGCGTCTACCATCGCCACGAGGGCCTCGGCCTCCATCAGGCAGACCTCATTCACATCCGTCTCCATCTTCACCATCCGGACCACGTCGTCGTAGTCATCTCGAAAGGCGCTTGAGACCACGACATAGTAGATGTTCCTCAGAGATCGCCGCCGCTTCAGCTCTCGGCTCTGCGTGGTGATATACTCCCGCATCGTGCGGTCGTCGGTGCCGATGCTGTAGCCGTCCGCACGCATCTTGGCGTCCCAGATGACGGCATAGGAGTTGTCCGTCTCCAGTGCCAACCCATCGGGCACACGGCCCTGCCCCTGTCCGAGCAGCTTCGTCTCATACCCCAAGATCGTGAAGGCGGCGTTCACGCTCTTCTCGAAGGCACGGTCCAGCGTCGTGCCCGACGCCTTGGCCGCCTCGACCAGTGCCGGATCGTTCCGGGCCATCGCTGGGAGCACGGCAACGATGGGGGGAACGTAGCTCTCAGGTAGCCGGGAAGCCTCCTGTTCGGGCTCCACCATCACCGCCGGGCCCGCGGTCGACCGCTCCTGATCCACGGGCTTCGGTTCACGGAAGGGCTTGCGGCCCTTGTACCAGAAGACGTGCTCGACATCGTAGAGCGTGAACGGTCGCCCGGCGGCCTCGCCGAACAGAGTGGCCAGTTCCTCGTGGATGTGCTTGAAGCGGATGTAGTTGTCGGGGAAGTCCTCCGACGGCTGCCAGAGATTCAGGTCCACCATCGTGTTCACTGCGTTCGTGTAGTACACGGGCCACGTGTCACGACCCTGAATCTGCCAGGAATAGGAGACGAAGAACGGCACGCTCCCGCCCTTCGGCCTACCGTGCTTCGTGCCCCCGGCCTCAACGTGTTGCTCGCCGATCCGGCGGATGTAGCTGGCGAAAGTGAGAATCCGGCTGCGGGCGATCTCCTCGCTGGGCGGCACGGCAAGGGCGGCCCGCAGTTCGGCGTCCAGCTCGGCGGGCTCGGTGGCGACGTTCGAGGCCATATTGAAGAACATCTGCCCCTTGATGCCCTTGAAGCCCCAGTGTTCGTGCCGCTTGTTAATGCCGTCTACCGTGGACTTGAACTCAGGCAGCGGCGTGTCCCCGGAGAGGTAGGCGGCGAGCAGCGGCGCAAGGTGGCCGTCGATCACTTCGATGCGGTCGGCATCCAGTTCCACGTTTTCCTGCACAGGGGTCCGTTCGTCTGGACCGGCGGGGGCGTCGAGGTACTCCCGCATCACCTCAACGGCTCGTTGCTTCTGTTCCGCAGTCAGCTCAGCCATCGGCCATCCCCGTCCCCTCGAACGTCGTCTGGTTCCCTCGAGGTGTTCAGCCCGCGGCCGCGCCCCTCCTCCCACTCGCCAACACCCTGGCCATGACGGACACGAGGGGGGAACGGGGCTACGCCGGATGGCGCCTCATTCAGCCCAAGCGGGGAGGCCGGGGACTGTCCCAAGCGTAGCGGGCGGACTGTCCCGGTTTCCCCGCGAATGCCGGCAGGAGCCTGGTGGCTACCCGCGGCCGGCTCCGGACCGGGACAGACCGCGAGGGTCAGTCCCCGGTCCTCCGCCCGGGCGTCCTGGCGCCCAGTGAAGTGCCATTCGGGACGGAGCCCTTCCATGATGGCCGACTCCATCCCACGACGCCGCCGTAGCCCCGACCTGACTGCCGCGTCACGAAGGAATCCAGCCCAGGTCGCGTAGGTGTCGCCACGCGATCAGGATGTCCGCCAGCTCCCGCTCCCCTAGGCCGTGCGGCCGCACACAGGCCAGCCCAGGATGCCCTCCACCGGGTCAATGGGGGGCCGAGCTGCCGGGCGGAATCTTGGGTGCGGGGGTTTACTCCAGGGCCGGATCGGGTATAATGCCACTGTAGAGACCCGATGTGGCACTCTGGTAGTGCCCCACCTGGTCTCTTTTTGATTCCAGGCCCCGCACTCTCGCCGCTAGGGCGTGGTCCAGTAGCGGGGTGGCATCTTGTACTCGCCAAACCGCGTGCTGGGTTCGTCATCCCCCTCTGTCGGCAGACTCAGGTCCTCTACCGTGCTCTTGACCGTCCGGTACAAACGCTCCACCGCAGCTTTGTACATCGCCGGCACGGTCCGTTGATAGGCCTTGATCTCCCATTACTGCCGCACTATGCCCACGAAGTAGTCGGCGATCTGCACCCCGGGTGTGAGTGCCGAACTCACGAACAACGGCGTCTCCAGCAGGTTGGTCCACAAACGCCCCTCGTGGTGCTTGTACAGGAAACTCGCGATCGCGTTGCTCCAGCGTGCGTCCGCCCGTGGCGAGCGGCTGTCGAACACGATTGGGGCCTTCTGGGCGGGCCGGTTCTGGCCGACGTATAAGTTGGCCCGCTCCAACAGGAATCGCACGTAGAGCGGTAGGTGCTCCTGGTCGATCGCCTGCTCAGTTGCGGGCCGCTCCATGACGATGAAGAAGCTGGCAACCGGAAGGTTGGCCGCGATGTCCACCACGCTCTCTAGGTACTGCCACTTCGCGGGCTGTCGTCGCTGCGTGCGGGGGTTAAGCAGTGCCGCAGCCTTCAGGCGCTTGTCGTTGTCGGGCATTCCCTCAAGCCCCAGTAGGTCGCGCCGAAGATTGTGCAGGGCCGACATCAGACGGCGCGTCTCCGTCATCGAGATGACCACGCCTCCCAGCACCGGGCAAGGCACAGGGTCGTGAGGGTGCGGGTGCCCACTCTCGTCCACGAAGAAGATCATGTCGCGCCCGCTCCTTAGGTCTGCAGTGGTGCATCATGGCACACGCGCTTCTTGGCCTGGGTGCGTGTCTTACTGCTTCCCCCACGCCTCCAGGATCAGGCGGCGGGTGCGGTACCCACGGAGCCGCCTCTCTTCCTTCTCCTTCGGGCCCCGGAACGTCTCGTCGGGGAGGCCCTCAGCTTGCCCGGCGGGTAGCAGGTGCGAGTCCGAGGAGATCGGGTCTTCCCACATGCTACTCCCGCCATCCGGGAAGGTGTCCCTTTCGCCGATGGGCACCAGTGCCGGCGATTGCCCGTGGTGTTTACAAGGCTCCGTCGCGGTTCCCCCGACACGGGCGTAGCCGCGACCTGACTGCCGCGTCACGAGGAGACCCAGCCGAGGGCGCGTAGGTTTCGCCACGCGATGCGGATGTGCTGCGGTTGCAGGAGCCGCCGCTTCCGGTCGTTCCAGGCGTGGACTCTGGCAACCGCCTCGTCTTCAGCCCGGCCAGGGCTGGGCTCCACACGAGCTACCCAGTGCACCGACGCGAGCAACTCCATACCGTAGGGCGTCTCGAAGCCCTCGCCAACTCGCGTGGGCTCCTGAGCCCACGTAGGCGCTTCCCCGCGTGGGCGCGAATAGCACTACACGACCGTGCTAGAGGGGACCTCTCCGTCGCACCTCCTCGAAGGGTGATGGTCGGTGATCGATCCGGCGCTGTGGCTCCTGCTCGGACCGCCGGGGGCGGCACTGGTGACCGGCCTCGCGTGCCGCCGATACGCCGTGCTGCTGTGGCTTGGGTGCCTGCTTGTCGTAGTGGGGTCCCTGCTCCTCGTCTCGCCGAACCTGCCACTGCTGCGGGACATCGGTCAGATGCTCCCCTACCGGGAGTATCTGCAAGTCCTGTCCCTGACGGCCTCCGTCCTGCCGACGGGCCTCATCCTGCTCGCCGCCGGGCTGTTGCGGTGGGGCCGAGCGCGGAGGGAAAGACGGCGTGCCGCGAAGGGCGGCTCGCCGCCTGCGGGTGCTTCGGGGTAAAGGGGACGGAGCCCTTTTTCGTCAGCGCCACACGCAGGTCATCTCTTCTCGGGGAGGGAGATGGAGCCCTCTCATGGGTGGCAGACCCCGTTCCCCCACCCGGCCGCAGCCGCGACCTGACTGCCGCGTCACGGGGAGATCCAGCCGAGGTCGCGTAGGTGTCGCCACGCGATGCGGATGTGCTGCGGCTGCATGAGGCGCCGCTTCCGGTCCTTCCAGGCGTGGACTCTGGCAACGGCCTCGTCCTCAGTCCGCGCAGGGCTGGGCTCCACACGGGCTACCCAGTGCACCGACGCGAGCAGCTCCATGCCGTACGGCGTCTCGAAGCCCTCGATCACTTCGACCACCCGCTGGAGGCGCGCCAGCGAGTCCCGATTGTGCGCCAGGAACGCCTCAGCCGCCACCAGGTTGCCCCGAGCTTCGCCGGTACATCCCGCGCCCCATCACACTGCGGCCTGGATACGCACCGGAGCCCGCGCAGCCCCGGGGGCAATCTGGTCAGCATGGACGCTAAGCTACAGTATAGTAGCGAGGGGCGAGACAGAGCTGACGCGAGTCCACTGAGGACGAGGTGAAGGGGATGACAACGCAGTTGGAGCGTAGAGTTCTCCTCGTGGGGATCTGCCTCTTTGCTGTGGCGGCAGTCGTGGGATGCGGTGCGCAGTATGCGGGACCAGCGCAATCCCACGGGGATTCAGCGGTTCGGACAGAGGGGACGCTTACCCCTACGCCGGGCCGAAGCATCGTGCTGTTCGTAGCGGGAGCGAGGCCGGAAGCTAGACGTGCGGCAGTGGCAGCCGCCGGCGGCCAAGCGCTACTGGACCTCGATCTGGTCAACGGGCTCGCGGCACAGCTTCCCGAGGCGGCGGCCCAGAAGCTCGAGCGACGCGCGGACGTGGTCGCCGTAGTGCCGGACTACCTCCGCGAGGTGAACGCGAAGCCGGCTGGCGTTGGCGGTGGCAAGCCCGGCAACGGCGGGGGCACCTTGCCGCCCCAGACGCTCGAGTGGAATATCGACCACATCGACGCTGAGGTCGCTCAGGCCAACGGCATCAGCGGGCTCGGCGTGAAGCTCGCCATCATCGATACCGGCCTTGCGAAGGGCAATGCCGACCTCGCGGTCGCCGGCGGGTACAACGCCACGGGAGCCGGCAAGCCGACCGACTGGGTGGACAAGTATGGGCACGGCACGCACGTCGCCGGCATTGCCGCAGCGGCGGACAACGCAACCGGTGTCGTCGGCGTAGCGCCGGGCGCTTCGCTCTATGCCCTTCGCGTCATGGATCGCGGTGGCTTCATCTACGACTCGTACATCGTTAACGCCCTGGGGTGGTGCGTCTCAAACGGCATCGACGTGGCGAACATGAGCCTGGGCGGGCCGCAGTACAGCTCCGCTCTCAAAGACGCCTGCGACTCGGCGGCTGCGAACGGGATCGTGCTGGTGGCCAGCTCAGGGAATGGCGGCAGCGCCAACAACATCGGGTACCCTGCCGCCTTCGACAGCGTCATCGCTGTCGGGGCAACGGATGCTAGCGACCAGTTGGCGCTATTCTCGGACTACGGCCCGCAACAGGAGCTCGTGGCCCCAGGGGTCAACATCCGGTCCGACTGCACTGGCTCGCTCGACGGGTCGATCTACGACGGTGACGGCGCCGTCAATGGCTTCGCCATACTGTCGGGCACGTCCATGTCTGCCCCCCATGTGGCGGGGGCAGCGGCCCTGGCGCTGCAGGCGGGCTACCCCGACGCCCGGGCGATCCTGCAATCCACCGCGGTCGATCTGGGTGACTCGGGACGCGACGACCTTTACGGCTTCGGCTTGGTGGACGCGCAGGGAGCAGCGGGCGTGCCGTAAGCTGCCCCATCGCGAGGCAGGGCGATCAGGCGCTCAATCCGGCGGCTCAAGCGGTCGGAAGTGGCCCCAGGAGCGGACGGGGGATGTCTGGACCTCGCCCGAGGGGTCCACAACGTACACCCCGTCGGCAGGATCGGTCGCGACGCCGATCACCGAGGGGAGATGGTGCGCGGCCTCCAGAGCCTGCGTCACCTCTGCCACGCCGTCCTGCGGAACGGTGAAGAGGAGCGCGTAGTCCTCCCCGCCCTGGAGGGCCAGCCAGGGAGCGCGATCCTCGCCGAAACAGCCTACCAGATCCGGCGACACCGGCAGAGCGCCCATCTCGATCCGGAAGCCAACGTTACTGGCGTCGGCGAGCTTCGAGGCATCCCCGTGGAGGCCGTCGCTCACATCGATCATCGCCGTGGCGCGCCCCGTCTCCGCGATGACCTGGCCCGCTCGGACGAGGGCCAACGGGTTGTGGAAGGCCAGCTCCAGCCGATGGGTCGCGCGCGAGTCCTCGAGGCGAGGCTTCGGCCGGCTGCCGCGCATGAGCGCGGCCGTGACGTGCGCGAGTCGGTCGTGGTACTCCAGAGCCGGCTGGTGCGTCGTCACGGCGTGCGACATGTCCCACATTGCCCGCCGAGCCTGGTACACCTCGTGGCCGCCCAGCGCATCGCCCAGCCATCCCACCACCATCAGGGCATCACCGACGCGGGCGCCGCTTCGGCGGACCAGCCGCTCGCGCCGGACCTCGCCCAGCACGCTGACGGAGAGCACGAGCGGCCCGGCCGTCGAGACCGTGTCGCCGCCCACGACGGGGATGTCGTAGTGCGCGGCCGCGCGGGCCAGCTCGTGATAGATGCGGTCGACCACGGCCAGCTCCACATCGGGCCGGGCCGCCAGCGATGCGAGCGCCGCCCTGGGGGTCCCGCCCATGGCCGCTATGTCCGAGAGGTTGCTGACAAGCGTCTTCCAGCCGATCCGCGGCGTCTCCATGAGGAAGTGGGTGCCCTCCACGCTGGTGTCGGTCGCGAAGAGGGTGACCTTGCCCCCCGGCCCGTCGAGCGCGGCGCAGTCGTCACCAATCCCGGCCAACACCCAGTCGGGTGTCGCGGGCAACATGGCCGCCAAGCGCTCGATGAGACGGAACTCACCGATATCGTCGAGCCGCAAGGACCCCACTCCTCAGTCGGCGAGATGCAACGACATTAGGTCGAGCTTGCTCCGCAGGCGAAGGATGGCTTGCGTATGAAGCTGGCAGACACGCGACTCGGTCACGTCGAGGACCATCCCGATCTCGCGGAGGGTCAGCCCCTCCTGGTAGTAGAGGGCGATGATGAGCTTCTCCCGCTCGGGCAGGCTGTCGATGGTCTCGACGAGGATGCGCTTGCGCTCCTGGCGGTCGAAGAGCTGCTCGGGGCCGGGAGCGCGGTCGGCGACGTCGTCAACGGAGAACAGGCTGCCATCCGGCGTACCGTCACCATTGTCGAAAGAGACGATGGTGATCTTGGCAACGTCCGAGAGCAGCCGCCGATACTCGTCGACGCTCATCTCGAGCTTGCCGGCGATCTCCTCGTCCGATGGGGGACGCCCCAGCGCCCGCTCCAGGGCGGCGATGGCCTCCTCGATCCGTCGAGACTTGTCGCGGACGGAACGGGGAACCCAGTCCTCCTGCCGCAGGGCCTCGAGCACGGCGCCGCGGATCACTGAGATGGCGTAGGTCTCGAACTTCACGCCCCGCCGCCGGTCGAACTTGTCCACCGCGCGGATGAGGCCGATGACTCCGTTGCTGATCAGGTCGTCGCGGTCGACGTGACGCGGCAGCTCCACCATGATGCGGCCCACGACGTACCGGACCAGGTGTGCGTACTGGAGGATGAGCTGCTCCCGCTCCTCCGGCGCCATCGTCTTTCGGTATTGCTTCAGCAATGCGCCAACCGTGCCCGCGGACGCCCACACGCGCCCACCGGACCCCTATCCGCCGGCTAACCGGCGTCTTCCCTGAGCGCTTGGCGGACCGCTTGCGCGGTAGCCTCAGGGGGGAACTCCTCCGCGGCGGCGCCCGGCGCCGTCTGACCGGCCTCGCCCGACCGCATGTCGACTCCGGCCACAGGCGCGCTTGCAGCTCCGCCGGGCATCGCCAGCCCGGCCAATCGCCGCTCATCGGACGCAGTGGCCAGGGCCCAGATGCCCCAACCCACGACACTGCACACCAGTGCCGTGAAGCCGAACCACACGAGGGACATCTGTATCACCTGCTGCGGCGTCTGGGTGTCGAATGTGGGATCGCGCGTGGACGACACCAGCGCGTTGCCCGCGAATGCCAGCAACCCGCCATATACGCCTAACCTGAGTGCGAGCTTATTCACCGGTCAAGCCCCTGCGGAACTGCGTCAACGCCTGCGGAACACTCCATGCCTTGTTCGCCGCACACGCCAGCGGCTCTCCCCCAATGCCCATCCACAACCGCGTACCCCTGTTCGCTGTCCGTGCCATCGGCACCTCGCTCGGCCACGCGATTGGCGGGACGGACGCGGGCCGCCATCACCGCGCGGACCGGATCGCCGTCTCGTAGAGCCGCACATACTCGCGTGCGGACCGCTGCCAGGAGGAGTCCCGGCCCATGGCCCGGCGCTGCACGGCGCGCAGCGCCGGCTCGTCGGCGAAGAGCTCCATAGCTCTCCTGACGGCGCCCAGCAGCCCTGCCGCGTCCGCGGTCTCGAACAGGAGCCCGGTGCCCTCGGCCCTCTGATCCACGTCGATGATCGTGTCTTTGAGCCCCCCCGTCGCTCGGGCGATGGGGATACAGCCATAGCGCATGGCGATGAGCTGGCTCAGACCGCACGGCTCGTAAAGTGACGGCATCAGCAGGAAGTCACTGCCGGCGTAAACCCGGTGCGCGAGGGCCTCGTCGAACCGCAGGATGACCCTCATTCGTCCCCCGTGCATCTCACCCAGGTGCTGCAGACGGCTCATATAGCGGGGGTCTCCCGTTCCGAGCACGACCAGGTTGCCCCCGCCTGCGATGATGCCGCCCGCGGCGTCGGCAATGATCCCGATGCCCTTCTCGTGGGTGAGCCGAGCGACCACGCCGAAGACTGGGCCAACCGCGTCGCCGATGCCGCACTCATGCCTGAGCGCCGCTGCGCATAGGCGCCGGCCACCCAGAGATGCCGCGTCATAGGGCGCGGCGATGTGCCCATCCTTGGCGGGGTCCCATGTCTCGAGGTCAATGCCGTTCTCGACGCCGTGGAGGTCCTCGGCGCGGTCTCGCAGCACGCCCTCCAGGCCCTCGCCGAACTCCGGCGTCTGGATGTCTCGCGCGTACTGCGCGCTCACAGTGTTCAGCTTGTCGGCGAAGACCAGCCCGCCCTTGAGGAAGCTGACCATTCCGTAGAACTCCAGAGCGTTGATGTGGTAGAGATCCCACCCCAGCCCGGCCAGCGGCATGACTTCGGGCCCGAACCGTCCCTGATACGCGAGGTTGTGGATGGTGAACAGAGACGCGCAAGGCCGGTAGAACGGGTCGTCGCGGTACAGCGCTTTCAGGTACACGGGGATGAGGCCTGTCTGCCAGTCATTGCAGTGGATCACGTCCGGCTGGAAGCCGACCGCGCGGGCCAGCTCCAGTACCGCGCGGCAGAAGACGATGAACCGTTCGCCATCATCGGGGTACCCGTACAGCCTCTCCCTCTCGAACAGCTCGGCGCTGGACACAAGCCACGTGTGGCCGTCGGAGCCGACATCCGTATGCACCCCGACATGCCGGCGCCAATGCGCGACCGGTAGATCCACCGCGGCCAGTTGGCCCACAGAGCCGTACCGGGGGAGTACTACCCTCACGTCCACACCGAGCTCCCGCAGTGCCCGCGGCAGGGAGCCCGCCACGTCGGCAAGGCCCCCGGTCTTCGCGTACGGGGCGACTTCCGACGCCACATAGAGAACTCTCAACGCCCGTATCTCCTCACGCTATGACTCGCCGCGGTTCGGCCCCGCCAGGATACCACGGCCCAGCCCCTCAACCCCATAGGGCGGGGACATCGACCGCCAGCGCGAGGACCCAGTGAATCACGAACGCGGCGAGGAAGGCCCACCCCAGCCACCGGCCGGCACTACGCGCCCGAGGGCCCGGAGTCGGATCCGAGGCGCGGAGCATGTAGGCGCGGTAGGGGATCTGCAGGGCCAGCAGAAGGAACAGAGCGGGCCCGACGGGATGGAGCCGGAGCGCCCGCGCGATCTCGCCGTGTGCCGTGGCCACGAAGCTTCGAGTGAGCCCGCAGCCCGGACAGCGGACGCCAACAATGCCGCGCAGAACACAGACCGAGGGCAGGGGAGTACCATGGAGGCCCGGCACTGCGATGGCCTGATCGTCCGGTGTGATCCGGAGAGCGGCTGACAGTCCGACAACCACCAGCGCCAGCACCAGAGTCGAGCGATGCCCCGAACGCAGGCTCTCGGGGCCCTGACTCGCCGCCGAGTGCGACGGCAGTGCCGCTCGCGGAGCGTCGCCCATAGCCGCCTGCCTCCCTCATGATATGATCAGTTCGGGCCGACCATGAGATACCCCTCACCCTTAGTTGAAGCCGTCTTCGACCGCCGCGTCAACCGCTACAGGGCCGTGTGCTATGTCGACGGGCGCCCGGCTGAAGTGCACGTCCCGAACTCGGGGCGGATGGGCGAACTACTCGTGCGCGGCGCCAAAGCCCTACTGAACCCCGGCACCAACCCGGACAGGAAGACGGCCTACGACCTCTGCATGGTACGGCACGCCCGCCGGTGGGTCGGTGTGGACTCACGGCTCCCGCCAAAGCTACTTGCCGAGGGGGTGCGGGAGGGGACGCTTCCCGAATGGACGTCGGCGGAGGTCTTGCGCATGGAGCCACGCTTCGGTGCGGGCCGGTTGGACCTCGCGCTCAGACACGAGGACGCCCTGTGGCTCGTCGAGACGAAGTCGGTGAACCTCGTGGTCGACAGGACGGCCTACTTCCCGGATGCGCCCACGGTCCGTGGCGCCCGGCATCTCACCGAGATGGCACAGGCCGCGCGCAGGGGCGAGGGGCGGTTCGCCCTGTGGTTCGTTGTACAGCGAGCGGACGCGGGTACGGTGTCTCCGTCTCGGGAGCGCGACCCCGCGTTCGCGCAGGCCCTGTGGGATGCACAAGCTGCCGGCGTGCGCATCGGCGCGTGCCGGTGTGAGGTGACGCGCCGCGGCTTGCGCATCGTCGATGCCATTCCCGTCCGGTTAGGCCGCTGAACGGCTCGCTGTGCCGCAAGCTGGTCGCCGTCGGGATTCCCGGAATCCGGAACTCCCCAGGATTCCTCGCCTCTCCCGCCAGCGCTGCCCCTGACGGTGGGCAGCGCAGCTCGCTGCATTCACAGCGGGAGAGGGGATTCCGGGTCGCACGGCGAAGGGCTCTGCATCAGAAAGCGAAGGGGTGGACCTATGAATGGACTGCACGGACGTCGGTTCCCGCACCCGCCCCCCCCCTCCGACAGCCCGCACATTCGACATCCACGAGACTCCGCCAGGGCGGCATGGCGACCTGCGTGACGTACTAGAAGCTCCCTCCCAGGCTCCCGCTCCTCCTTGCGGCGATGCTCCTTCTGTCCCCCCTGGGGTCTGCCGTCTTCGGTCAGTCGGCGGACGCGTCTCTCGCAGTGATCGTGAACCAGCAGTGGGTCGAGGTCACCGATTACGCCTCCGGCCCCGTGTTGGTGAAAGTCATGTGCACCCCGCCGCCCGGGAAGACGCTGAGCGGATTCGGGTGCAGTGAGTTGCGCGTGCTCGACAAGCGTGGATGGCATACGGTGACCCTGACCCCCAGTCAGTACGCACATGCGGACGGTCCTGGGAAGGGCTACCAGTGGAAGTCCCAGGAGTACACGAACGGCGACATCACGCTGGAGATTGACGGGTCGATGTCGTGGATCGGCCCACCGCCCAACGGCTGCGGCTCGGCGAACTTCACTGAGACGCTGGAGCCCATGTCCGAGAACCTCACGGTGCAGTCGCTGACCAACGAGTCCGAACTCGCGGACATCGGTCTCGTCGTCTTCCAGCCGGACCACGCCACTCGAGCCGTGACGGTTGACTTGGCCGACACGCAGGACCCCGCCGGCTCGCAGCCGGACATGGGGCAGGCGCTGGTGTCCTTGAACGACATGGGGCCGGACGGTCTGAGCGAGGTGGTCTGGTCCAGCCAGTCGGAGGAGGTCAACCTGGGTACGGGACCCACGTACTGCGCCATGTACGCGATGGTCCCGGCTCCGTCGTCCCCGGTTGCCTACGCGCCCAATGGGAGCGGACTTGAGTTGGACATGGATAACCATTCCTGGTACTCACCGACAGCGGCCGTACACGATTCGGCGCTCGAGATCGCCGACGTGCCCGAGGTCCGGACCGCACTCCTGAGCATCAGCCACACGAACATCGACTCCACTCAGCGGGACCTTTCCGAGGTGACTGCCACGGCAGTCCACCTGGAGTCAGTCACGCGGTCGGACCCCAGCGTGGCGCTCACGACAGCACTTGGCGCCCAGACGGACCCGATGGAGATCTCGGAGATGAACTACGCGGGGGAGTACTCCCTCTTCCTGACTGGGAAGGACGACGATGGGTTGACCAACAAGTACGCCGGAGTGGCCACGGACCAATGGTTCGCGCCCACGAAGGTCACGTTCAGCGTGCCGTCCGGATCATGCATGTCCGGGCGCGAGTGGGGTGGGGACCCTTTCCCCGCCAGCGACGCGTACGCGGCTGATCAGTACGCCGACCTGGGCCGATGCCTGCCCTTGCCGGGCTGGCCCTCGTCGGAGGCTACCTTCTACTCCGCACGCTACGTCTACGGTGCCGGACCGGTCGGAGGACTCCTTGAAGGACCGTCAAAGGCGTCCGCCCTCGACGCCCTGTTCCTCGATCGGGTAGCCACCTACAACGGGCACTCGTCGTATATCGACATCCACACTGGCGGGGATGGCGGAGATCCTGGAGTGGCCGACGTCATTGGCCGGCAGGGGGACAGCAGCGCGAAGTTCGTGCTGCTCGAGGGCTGTTATGCGAATGCAGATGGAGGGCCGGGCCACCCGGTGACCTTTGGTGAGGCCCTCATCGCGAAGGGGGTCGACTGCGTCATCGGCTGGATCGATGATTGCCCCCCGGATGACCCCGGCGGGCCCAGGCTGATGGAGCTCATGTGCGCTGGGGGCCTCTCAGCGCAGGATGCCTACGAGCAGGTCTGCGACGAGTTCCCGGGGATCTGGAAGGACGGGTCGACTACCGCGCTCCGAGGCGTGAGCGTGTTCTTCTTCGGGGAGGGGTTCTAGGATGAGCCGAACCATCTGCACGTTGCTGCTCCTGAGCTACCTGGGGAGTCGGGGCGTGGACGCACGCGTCTCCGATGCCGAGGCCGAAAGGCGCGCGCTGATAGCGGTCTCAGCCTTGACCGGCCAGGCGACAGAGGCCAGCCCCGTGAGGGTGTCGGGCGCCGGGAAGACGTTCAGGATCGATGGGCGGTGGACCGTCACAATCGAGTGGATCTCGGGGGGGGTGTTCCACATGTCTGATCGCGAGGCAGAAGCAGGGCCCGCCAACCGGGTACCTCTCCCTGACGGGCTCGAGGATGCAGAGATCATCGCTGAGGCCAGACAGCTCGTGCTCAAGGTGCACCCTCGGTTCGACGAGTTCGAGCACAGCCTCCTCTCAGTCAGGCGCCTGCCGCGGTACTCCTGGGTCGACGTGGCGTGGCAACAGGTGATCCCCGAGAACGGGTTCCCGACGGGAGCTGTCTCCAGTGTCTCGTTCGGCTGGCAAGACCGGCGTGTCCGGACACTGGCCGCCTTCGATCTGCCGATCGGAGACAACTGGAGGCGACAACCGAGCGTCACTGCGGAGGAGGCGTGCGCGCTCGCTGACGGGGCAGTGGAGCTACCGAAGGGCTGCGTGGCCGACTACCAGGGGCGGAAATGGTGTGCGGTGGGTGAGCCCGACTTCGCGGCGAATAGGCCGGTATGGAAGGTCGTGGCGTTTGAGAGGGGCACGCAGGGCCCCGGGTACGGAGGCACCTACGGGGTGGTCTACGTCGATCCCTGGACCGGCGAACTCTTCGGCGCTCACCGGGTGATGGGAGCCGGAGGGCCGCCCCAGGACGGCGACACCGTACGGGATCATGCCTTCCGCGACCCGCCAACGGAAGCAGCGGCCTATGGAGGCACGTCTCAGCAAGGGAGTGGCGATCGCGGTCGCCTAGCGCTCGTGGTCGCGGTACCGCTGGCCCTAGCCATGGTCGGCGGAGTCAGCCTCTTCGTGCGGAGGTGCAGACGTCTGCGGGGTCCCTGCCCGTAGGTACGCAAGCGCCTTCGGGGCCCGTGCGGTGCACCCCAAACGGTACGCAGTGGTTGAGCAAAGACTACCGGGGCTCGGGCTCCGGATGAAACGGCGCCGATGGTGTCGGCACGTCCAACGAGAGAAGCCCCCAAAGGTGGCCTGCCGAGAGTTCAGCCCGGAGTTCAGGCTCCAGGTCGCCCGCTAGATCGGGGACGGCGTGAGACGCTTCGCCGAGATCCGTCGCGAGCCCCGAGCCATCGACGCCATGTTTCCACGTGGCGGGTCGGGCACCGATCACCCATACATCCCCCCGTTGACGGCGAGGACCTGGCCGGTGACGTACGAGGCATCGTCGGAGACGAGGTAGGCGACGGCGGAGGCGATATCGTCGGGGGCGCCGATGCGGCGGGCGGGAACGAGGGCGAGGCATTCGTCGAGGTGGCCTTCGAGGGTAGGGCGGCTTTGCTCGGTCCAGACGAAGCCGGGCGCCACAGCGTTCACCGTGACGCCATCAGCCGCGACCTCGCGCGCCAGGGCCTTCGTGAACCCGATCAGCCCCGCCTTGCTCGCAGCATAGTGGGCGCGGGCGGGATGGCCCATTTGGCCGAAGACCGACGAGATCGACACCACGCGACCCCAGCCGCGCTCGCGCATCGGCGCTATCGCCGCGCGGGCGCAGTTCAGCGCGCCCTCCAGGTTCACTGCGAGCACGCGGCGGCCCTCATCCACTCCCGCCTCATGCAGCTCCGCGCGCAAGGTGATGCCGGCGTTGTTCACCAGGATGTCGATGCCGCCCAGGGCCTCGGTCGCGCAGTCCACCATCCGCCCGACCGCCTCGGGATCGGCCACATCCGCCTCGACAGCCACCGCCCGGCGACCGAGGGCGCGGATCAGCAGGGCTACCTCCTCCGCCTCGGCATCATTGTCGCGCTCGGGCTCCCGGAAGTAGTTCACCGCGACGTCGCAGCCATCGACCCCCAAGCGCAGAGCGATGGCACGCCCGATCCCCCGCGTCGCGCCCGTCACCAGTACGCGGCGGCCGTTCAGTGAGTCCGCATTCATCGGCCTCGTCCCCTCCCGGAGGTGCAGACCCCCAACCTTCGCGGAAAGCGGGGACAGTCCACATCACCGCCCGCCACCCCCGCGGGACAGCCCCCGTTTTCGGCTCAGTTGGGCCCGAATCCCTGCCCAATGCGCACGATTCCGGGCAGCCCCCGATGGAACGACGGCATCCTGCAGGTGTCCTATGTACGGAACGCCGCCCGTTGGGTATCATCGTGGCGGCGCCGCCCTAGATGGCAGACCCGAGCGCTCGGCTTCGGCGAGGCGCGGCGGGAGATCGGAGGGGTTCCTGATGCGTCACCTCGACATGGTGTCACGCGGAGCATGGGCCGTAGCCGCCGGGCTGGCCCTCATGGTTGTCGCCGGATGCGGCCCCGGGGGCAGCACGCAGACCGGCCTGCAGCCCGGCACGTACCGCATCACTCTCACCGATGCTCCCCTGGCGCCCGAACACACCCTCACCATCAAGCAGGGCGCGCAGAACTCGGCCAACCTTCTGGACTTCGAGATCTCGACCCGCAGTAACGCCGACGCCGAGACCATCGGGGCCATCGCTCTCGATACGGCGACTTGCCCCTCCGCCGTCATCACTAAGACGGGCAGCCAGGTCACGATCGCCATGCCCGACGGCTCCGAGAACACATGTGCGAGTTACTGGATCGCGCAGGGAGTGGCCGATACCCAGCAGGCCATCGTTGACTCCGGCACCGTCGCCTTCACCCTCAGCAACAACGGGGCGAACATCGCCGGGACGATCAGCCTCACCACCGTTGACGACACCGTCGAGCCTTCCATGCGGACCTACGAGACCGCCTTCACCGGGCAGAGGACCTAGCGATCTCCCTCCATGTCGGCGGGCAGATCCCAGGAACGACATCCAGCGTGGCCAAGTTGGGAAGGCAGAGGGAGATGGCCCCATGCCGTACACCGCTACAGCAGGACGCTATGAGACGATGTCGTACCGCCGTTGCGGCCGTAGTGGGATCCGGCTGCCCGCGATCTCACTTGGCCTGTGGCACAACTTCGGCGGCGTCGACACGCTCGAGGACTCGCGGGCGATGCTCCTCAGGGCCTTCGATCTCGGCATCACCCACATCGACATCGCGAACAACTACGGCCCACCCGCTGGATCCGCGGAGCTGACCTTTGCGCGCGTGCTAGCCGAGGACCTGAAGCCGTACCGGGACGAGCTGTTCGTCTCGACGAAGGCAGGTTACTACATGTGGCCCGGGCCGTACGGTGACTTCGGCTCACGGAAGTACCTCGTCGCGAGCATCGACCAGAGCCTCAAGCGCACGGGGCTCGACTACTTCGATCTCCTCTACCACCACCGGCCCGATCCGCAGACACCGGTCGGAGAGACCGCGGCGGCGCTCGACTTCATCGTGCGCTCAGGCAGGGCGCTGTATGTGGGGATCTCGTCCTACGACGCGGAGCAGAGCGCACGTATCGTCGCCCTCCTTCGAGAGTCGGGCACTCCATGCCTGATCCACCAACCCTCCTATTCCATCCTCAACCGGTGGATCGAGGGCGACCTCCTGGATGTGCTGGAGCGCGACGGTGTCGGGTGCATCCCATTCTGTCCACTGGCGCAGGGACTGCTGACCGATCGCTACCTCGACGGCATCCCCGCCGACTCGCGCGCAGCCAAGGCTCATGGGTTCCTCGACGTGAAGAGCATCACGGAGGACCTGCTCGCGAAGCTCCGCAAGCTCAACGCCATCGCTCACGAGCGCGGCCAGACGCTGGCCCAGATGTCACTGGCGTGGGTCCTGCGAGATGAACGGGTCACCTCAGCGCTGATCGGTGCGAGTAAGGTCGAGCAGGTCGAGCAGAACGTCGCCGCGCTGAGCAACCTATCGTTCACTGCCGAGGAGCTGGCGCAGATCGACGCCGCAGTCGCTTGAGCACCCGCGGTCTTGGGAGGGCGGACGCTTCGTCCACCGGTCGGCCGGAGGCTGACGCGCACTCCCACGCCGGCCGCCCGCCCCCGCTTACTTCCGGGTCGCCGCTGCCTCAAGCTTCGCGATGGCATCGAGAAGCTGCTCTCGCGTGGGCGCGAGGCCCGGGCCGGAGACGGAGAGCTGGATGCGAGCGAGGTCAGCGGGGGTCTTGCCGGCGTTGTTCCGCGTGTGCGGATCCGCGCCGAGGGCGAGCAGTCGCTCAACGGCGGCCCCGAGGCCCATCCAGGCGGCGTCGGCGAGAGGGGTATTGCCCTCGGCATCGCGGAGCTCGAGGTCCGCTCCGGCCCCCACGAGGACGTCGAGGACCCGCGTATCCGGGTTCCACACGGCTGCGTGGAGCAAGCTGCCGCCGTCAGGGGGCGGGGCAGATGCGTTCACGTCCATCCCGGATCGCACGAGCCACTGTAGCACGTCCGCGGGTGCGTCCTGCGCCTCCCGCAGCGCAGTGAGCCGACCATCCCGCCGGGGCACCCCTGAGAGCTTCGCGCCGCTTTCGACCAACACGCCAAGGAGCGACGCCGCGTCCTCGCCACTCGACGCGGCGCGGTCGAGTGGGTACTGGCTCTCCGCGTCTGGGGCGTTGACGGGCGCTCCGTGCTGGATGAGCAGGCGCGCCATCTCCGCAGCTCGCTTGCCCTGCGCAAGGTGCAGCGGGGCCCGGCCGAAGCTGTCCGCCACCCCTGGGTCCGCGCCTCGCTCCAGAAGCAATCGAACGACATCCGTACGACCGGTGGAGACCGCACGACAGAGCGCGACGACGACGCCCTCCTGCCCGGAGAAGTTGGGATCCGCGCCCCTGTCGAGTAGCATCTCCACAAGGTCGGCCCGTTGGCGCATCACAGCCGCGACGAGCGGCGTCCCGCCATCGGCGGGCCGCACATTCACGTCGGCACCGCGCGCGATCAGCATGGGCGCCGTCACGCTGCGGCCCCTCCTCAGCGCCCACAGGAGGGGCGTACGACCCACCGCGTCGGGCGTGTTGATGTCCACGCCTTCGGCCAAGAGGCGCACGACGGTCTCGTCGTCGTCGCGCCCGGCAGCTTCGTGGATCGGCTGGGCGATAGGACGCGTAACCCGGTAGATCTCACAGATGCCGAGCACCAACCCGAGCCCGAGGATGAGCGTCGTGACGCTCGCGACCACACGGGGTAGGGCGGCCGGCCTGGTTCCCGCTCGCGTGCACCAAGCCACGATCAGCCACGCGATGACAACGCCGGCGACAGCGGGTATGAGTGCGGCTGCCCATGAGCCGCAGGGCGTCGCCCCTCAAGTGCCGCTCGACGCAGATCGAGCAGCAATCCAGTCAGCCAGCCGAACACCGGGCAGGTACCCGGCCGCCGATCCCAGCAGGGCGGCAGCCAGAGGCACCACGAGCGCGCGGAGTTGCCGTCCCCGAGTCCTCCGGCACCGCGCCATGGCCCACGCCACACTCGAGACACACATCGCCGCACTCGCTGCGACCGCGATGTCTACCATTCCAGGCGGGGACAGCCTGAGCCACGCGGTGAGCGCGACCGGCACGCAGACCGCCACGTACGGCGCCGCGAACCAGATCAGGACGAACGGCGGGCGCCCCGCCTCCGGGTCCTTGGTCACCAGCGATCCCTCCCGAACCCCATGATGCTCGGAAGCCGCGGAAGGTTGGACGGAAGGTCACGCCCACCCAGGCGGTGTATGGGACTCCACGGGAGGGGTGCAACGGATGCGGATGCGAGCGACCATGGCCGCGGCGTTGTTATGCACCGCGTTCCTCCTCTACTCGGGGCCGACACGGGCGGCGGGCTACCGCGAGGTGGCCACCCCTCGCTTCCGCACGCGGATCCTCGCCTTCGAGGACACGTTCCAGTACCCCGTGCCGCCGCAGGGAGGGCTCATCTACCGGATCGAGGGCGATGCCGCGCGACTGCGTATGGGCGGTTCGCGGTCGCCAGGCCTCGGATTCCTCGCGGGCCAGGTGTCGTGCATCCATCCGGCTCAGTACACTCGCGCCACGCTCCGCGTATGGTTGCGGATCGACGAAGGCGAGCCCTCGGTCGCGATCAGCCACAACGGCATGTGCGATACGGCGGGACACACCAACGACAGTCCCGGGCTTCAGGTGGCCCTGCGGCAGAGCGACACGCTGGTGCGCGACCTGAAGACGGGCTCCACCCTCGCGGCGCTGCCCGTCGCACTGCCACGGCACGCGGAAACGGTCGTCGTGATCGCCTGGGACCATGCGGCGAGGTCTATGCGGGTGACGTTGTGCGGTCGGTCATTCGTGATGGCCATGCCGCTCTCCGTTCGGCGAGGCGGGTTCGCGCTCGCCGCCCCCGCGGAGCCGGCGACACGGTATGTCGTGCGCCGCGCGCAGGTGTTCTGGGAGGACGCGCGCCCACTCGTGCTCTACGACGGCTACGATACCGTCTACGACCTCCATGGACGGAAGCTCGGCAAGCTGCCGCCGGCCGCGCTCCCCGAAGGCATGACCAGCTACTCGATGACCTCGTATGACCTGCGTGGCGCACACGCGCTACTGGTCTACGGAGGCCCGGATCTCAGCAGCGACCATCCGGAGACCGTCAGAGGGTTCGCCGTGAGGGACCTGGCCACGGGGCGGCTGCACCTCCTCGGCGAGCGGCCCAACGGCTGCCTCCCCATGCAGGGCGGCGGCGGGATCGACGGGCTGTGGCTGCTGCAGAGCTGGAACCCACCGGCCAGCACGTGCTGGGTGGACTGGAACGCCTGGGACCGAGACGACATGGTGGGGTTCATCCGCCCCTTTCAGACCGCCGAGATCGGGGAGGGGACGTGGACGGCGTTCCACGACCCGGCCAACGCGCTCGATGGGTCCATGGCACGCTACCTACGCATCACGGAGAGCTGGCGCGGCGTGAACCATGTCACCGTGCACCCAGACCTCCTCCCTTTCGCGCCCTTCGCCGACGTTGCGTTCCCCCCACCGACCCATCCGCTGGTCAGCCACACCGGCCCTGCGGGGATGCCGACGCAGCTTGCCGTGCGCGACCGCGACCGTGCCTGGTACGAGCAGTGGGCATTCCTCGGCAACGGGCTTCACGTTCAGTGTCGGGGCTACAACCTGTTCACTCAGGAAGACGACTGGCACGGCCCGTTCTACGCCCCGGAGAAGGACGCCGAGCCGTGCGAGGACTTCGTCAACATGATGCCGGACCTTCGCCGCTCGGGGCGCGTGTTCGCACCTTTCATGCGATTCAGCCCGACGGCCCCACCCGAGGGGCGGATCGTCGGCCTCGCGACCTACTGGGCCCGCGTCGGCCCTGACGGCTTCATCCCGGAGACGCAGGTCGCTGGCCCCACGCCCTGGATCGTGCCCTACCAGATGCTGCTCGACATATCGCTGCTCCTGCCGGCAGACGAGAAGGCGCCATAGCATGACCGCGGCGAGTCGCGTGCCGTGGCGGGGCCTGCGACGGAGGTGTACGCAGCCGGGATGTGGAAGCCCGGTTGGCGATGGACGGACGCTATGCCGGGACACGCGAAGGCGTCTTCCCTGTGCGGGTGGTCCCTGGCGGAATCGTCGTGGCGCGCTACCGGCGCACGCTGCAAGGAGATGCCGACCTTGTGGGTCGAAGAGTTGACGCTTGAGAACATCAAGTGCTTCAGGAAGACAGTCTTCCACTTCGGGGACAAGAGCGGCCCGTGCAAGTGGGTTACGTTTCTGGGCGAGAACGGCGGCGGGAAGAGCACGGTCTTGCAGGCCCTGGGGCTGCTGCTGTCAGGCCCCGAGAGCGCACAGAAGCTCCTGCCGCGGCCCGTCGCGTGGCTTGGCGACGAGGACCGACGCGGCATGATCACCGTGCGCGTACACAAGGGCTCCAACGACCCTGGGCAATTCGGCGCGGAGCGGGTCTTCAAGGCATTCGGGTACTCCTTCTACGTCACAGGCCGTCGCCCCATCAGCATCAACAAGAAGCAGTACAACGAGCCGGCGATTGTGGAGGGCCCGTCCCGGCAGTTGCCCTGGCTCAGGGCAAACGCGTACAAGCCCGAGGGCAGCGGCTGGTTCGCGGCCGGCTACGGTGCCTTCCGAAGGCTCTCTCCGACCGACCAGATCATCGTGCCCTCGCTGGACCGACCGGCGCGGTCCACCAGTTTCGCCACGCAGTTCGATGAGAATGAGCCGCTCTTCACATTCGAGCAATGGATGGTGTACCTGGATTACAGGGTCTCAAAGGGCCAGAGCGCAGGGCGCTCTGAGTGGCAGAGGAACGTCGCCGCTGCCGCGATAAACAGGCTACTGCCTGCGGGGACGCGGTACTCCCAAGTGTCAGACGAGGGACGCGTGCTCTTCCTGTGTAGTGGCAGAGAGGTGCCAACCAGTTCTCTGAGCGACGGCTATCGAAGCGTTATCGCACTGGCCGGGGACCTGATCTGGCGCCTGATGGCGGCCTTCCCTGAGAGCCGGAACCCTCTGGAGGAGGAGGGCGTGGTGCTGATCGACGAGCTGGACATCCACCTTCACCCGACATGGCAGCGTAGCATCGCGGGACTGCTCCGGGAGAGCTTCCCAAACATTCAGTTCGTCGTCGCGACACACAGCCCGTTCATAGCTGCCGGGGCCGGCGAGGACGCTCTCACGCTGCGACTTCGGGCCGAGGGGGACCAGATCATTGTCGACTCCATTCCCAACATGGCCTCCATGGACGTGGACCGCGCACTGCGCAGCGAGGCATTTGGGCTAGTCTCGACCTACTCCCCTGAGACTCAGGGGAAGATAGACCGGTACGACACACTGAGGCGGAAGCGAGCCAGAACGCCCGAGGAGGAGAAGGCGCTGGGGCAGCTTTCGCTCGACTTGCGGGAAGCTCGTCCGTTCGGCGGCCCCCCGGAGAAGGGATCGTTGGACGCGCGCATTGACGACTTCCTCGAGAAGGCGATCCCATGATCGGGGTCTGCCGAGGGCCAGCCCCCGACGTCCTCACGCGTAACCGACGGAAGTGGCTCGACGCGTGGCGGAAGGCTGGCAGACCGGCACAGAAGGCCGCGGCGCTGAGCAAGTACAAGCACGACCAGGTCAGCGATGCGCTCCACGACCTTTTCCACAGCAAGTGCGCGTACTGCGAGGTGAAGACAGAGGCCAGCGACTGGGGCAACATCGAGCACTACCGGCCGAAGTCCCGCTTCCCGGAACTCGCGTTCGACTGGGACAACCTGCTATGGGCCTGCTCCAGATGCAACTCGGGGTGCAAGGGCGATGAGTTCCCCGAGGCATCCGACGGCGGGCCCGTGCTGAACCCCTGTGACGACGAGCCTACCGAGCACCTCGTCTTCGATCTCGATCCAGTAGCGGAGCTTGCCAACGTGTACGGCGAGACCACGCGCGGCCAGACCACCGTCGAAGTCCTTCAGCTCAACCGTCCGGACCTCCGGAAAGAACGTAGCCGGTACGTCGTTCATCTGGCCGCTCTGGCGAAGCACGCGCGAGCAGGAGACGAGGAAGCACTCCGCCTCATGGAGGAGGCGGAACGCGATGACGCGCCCTACGCCGCCTTCGCACGGAACCTTGATGGACTGGCGAGGTGACCGGACGCGTCGCCCTGGGGGCTCTTGGTCGCTGCCGTTGCCTCCCGAGAGACGCGGTGCCCCGTCGCCCCATCCGTTGGCTGTCACTCATCCCGCTTCCAGCACCAACAGAGCGTCCTCCCAGGCCGGGGGAGCGCAGAGTCGCACGGTGTCGCTAACCTCGAAGCTGCCCGCCGGCTCCGTGTCGCCGGTCGTGGGATCGACCCACTTCGCGATGATCCCGCTACCCGCGCGCAGCGCGCTCAGGGCCACGGACACGCCGCCGCCCTCCCCCATATAGACGAGGCCCCAGCGCCCGGAGACATGGCGAGCTGCCGTGTTCATGGCTGGGTCACACGCCTCGCAGCCGACGATCAGCGACGGGTCTGGGACGAGGCTCCACCACTCGCTTAGGCTGGTGAGGACGTGCCGGAGGATGGCCAGATGCGCGGCTCCAGGCGCGTCGAGTGCCTCCCGCCACCGGGACGGCAGTCGCCAGAGGTCGTTGTGCCCGTAGCTGTGGTGACCGCCGGCCAGATAGGACCAGTAGGCTTGCCTACGGACCCACAGGGGGGTCACCTCGAAGCCGTACTCCTCGCCGGCCTCGTAGGCCCCCTCGGCCATGACGACAGGCTTGGCCGGTTCGAGACGGTAGTCGTGGGCCACCATGGGCGCGATCAGGTCGGTGTCCGCCCAGGTCTGGATGGAGTGGAACGCCATCCATGGCTCGTTGAAGAGCAGGCTTGATGTGGCCGGGGAAGGATCGGGGTGCACGGTGATAGGATGCGCACCCCCGTCTCCCTCCTTCAGACCCGCCGCAAGCTCGCGCACCACAGGGACGAAGCCCTGCTCCGCCCTGGGGTACATGGCCCACACCAGGTTGGGCATGTCGCCGCAGCGCTGCGCCACCCATCGCGCCCACTGGCGCGCACTGGCCGGGGTGACCCGAGCGTCATGCAACTGATGGTACAGGCCCAGGGCCACGATCAGCCCACTGGAGCGGCAGAGCTCGAGTGCCGCGTCCACATGCGCGAAGTACCGTTCGTTAGGTACCAAGGGACCCGAGTCGCGCCACGGAGTGTGGCCCGATACGTTCGCGCCCGTGCCATCGCCGACCCCGGTGAGCATCACCTGAAGGACGCTGAAGCCCCTCGACCGGCGGTCCTCGAGGATGGCCGCGACATCGTCCAGAGGGGGCAGTCGCACCAGTTCCCACTGTGTATCGCCGAGCCAGAAGAACGGATCTCCCGAGCCATCGAGGAAGTACCGCCCACCCGGGCTCACGCTGATCGGACCGGCAGACGCCATCCGTGTTGCCCCCCGTCTCGTGGCTTGGTCACACGCTCAGTACCTCAGCTCGACTTCCTTGCCCGCCGCCGCGCTACGGTAGAGGCCGTCGAGGATGGCGATGACATCCAGCGATTGCTCCGCCGGGACGGGCGAGGGCTTGCCATTGGCCACGGCCTCGGCGAAGGCCATGCACTCCTTCGCGTGGGGGGCGCCGCCCTCAGCGTTCTGAAGCTTCTGGTTGAAGTGCTGCATCGTCTTGTTGTCGGTGACGTAGATCTCGTTCGTGGGCCAGAGCGAGCCGCCCTTGTCGCCGTAGAGCCACATCTGCATGTCCTCGCCCTGGGTGTTGTGGTTCAGGAGCCAGCTCACCTCGAGCACGAGCGTCGCGCCGTTCTCGAAGCGCACGAATCCCGTCGCGAACTCCTCAACATCGAACGTCTTTGGGATCGGGCCGCCCCAGTTGCTGAACGCGCCCTTCTTGTGCGCGAGGATCGCCTGGGTGACGCCAGTGACGGACACGGGCTTCGGGTTCCCCATCATCCACAGGGTCAGGTCGAGGATGTGGACGCCGATGTCAATGCACGGCCCGCCGCCGCTGTGCTGCTTCATAATGAAGCCGGGACGCGTCGGCGCTCCCGATCGGCGGAGCATCCAGCAGCGCGCATGGTAGACGTTGCCGAGGACGCCCTTCTCGATCTCCCGCTTCATCGCGATCGAGGTGCCCTGGAAGCGGAAGTGCTGCGCCGTCATCAGCAGCTTCCCACTCTTGTCGCGCGCCTTGATCATCTGCTTGATCTCATCCGGCGTCGGCGCGAGCGGCTTCTCGCAGATGACATGCTTGCCGGCTTTGAACGCGGCAACGGCCAGCGGGCAGTGGTACATGTTGGGTGTGCAGATGTCGACGATGTCCACATCCGCCTTCTTGATGAGCTGCTCACCCGAGGTGTAGAGCTCTTTTGCGCCCTTCGTTTCGCCCACGCGCTTGACGGTCGCGGCGTCCGTATCCGCCAGCGCGACCACCTCGGCAATCGGGCTCTGCTCCCACCCGGGGAAGTGGGCGTTGGCGATGCCGCCAACACCGATGACTCCGACACGAAGCTTCTTGGCCACTGTGGTGCCCCTCTTTCGATCAGATGTGAACCGGGTACGCCGGCCCTGCGGTCTGAGGACGTCGCGACTGGAGCCGCTCCTTAGTATGTTGGGATGCAGGTATGTAGCAGGCGTCAGCGTAGGTCTTGTGGACAGCACGTGGGCATGGTTTGGGGGACGATGGTGAGCCCGTATACAGGGCTGTCCACCCGGAGATCCTCCACGCTCGTCCCCATTCCCAACGCGTAAGGAGTGGATTCGACGCATGAGCGGCTCAGTCCTTGGTACTGACATCTCCAAGGGATGCTTTGATGCGCTCCTCCTCACCGAATTCCGCCAGGTTCATCAGGTTCTTGGCAACGACGAAGAAGGCTTCGGACAACTGTGCGGATGGCTGGGAGAGGAGACGGTGGAGGATCTCCGGGTCTGCCTCGAAGCCACCGGATCCTATGGCGACGCGCTGGCCCACCATCTGCACGAGCGGGGCTATGACGTACGGATACTGACCCCGCGCTCCGTCAAACACTTCGCCGAGCTCAGACAGCTCCTGCGGGAGATCGACTCCCTGAAAGCTCAGTGCGCCGAGGAGAAGAACCGCCGAAGAGCTTCCGCACAACGACTCGCGGCCAAGCGCCAACCGCCCAAAGCGATCATCTGTGCCTGCATGCGCAAGCTCGTCCATATCGTCTTTGGTGTTTGAATGCCTAGGTAGATGAGAAAGGGACCCCCTCCGGGTGGTTGTGGATCCAGCTGAACTGAGCCGGAGAGCTCATTCAGAAACCAAGCCCGGAGGGGAACCCATGGACAGTATGACGTA
>Ga0315288_10001214_pt1 | contig 33168 bp, 30 predicted proteins | sample YL17G11_20_MG_FD_203454 | JGI IMG/M metagenome (GOLD analysis project Ga0315288, IMG submission 203454) | Sediment microbial communities from Yellowstone Lake, YNP, Wyoming, USA - YL17G11_20 | ecosystem: Environmental > Aquatic > Freshwater > Lake > Sediment | place: USA: Wyoming | collected...
CGGCCACCGCCGCGGGTGCCGACCGCTTGTCCACGCGGCGGCGCATTAACCTTTCACTTCGCACGCTGCAACTTCAAGGTAACGAGCCCGACACTGCCTGTGCCGGGGTCGCTGGTATCGGGGAATTGGCTCTTCGCGTTTTGATATCCGGTATAGAACAGCGTGAAGGTATCCTTGCCCTCGGGAACCAGGCCCAGCGGAGTGCGCACATCGTCGGCCCAGAAGCCTTTGCCCTTGGGTTGGACGATTAGCGCTTCGCCCGGCGCCCAGTGGATACCGTCGCGCGAAAACGTATAACCGATGGCGTTGGGAGCGTGGCTGTCGTAAACCGCCGCGTAGGTTCCGTCTGCGAGCTTGGTGACGATTGGGTTCTCGATGAACATTTTTTCAATCGGCAGCGGATTCCCCTCTGCAAGCCTCTTCCAGGGCCCGGCCAGCGCAGGCGCGGAGGCCAGCCCGACGCTCCAGGGGCCGCGCAGCGATTGCTCATCCTTCATTTCGGTGTTGGCGCTGCCGTAAAAGCCGTACCACTGGTCACCGATCTGATAGGGGAAGAACGAATCGGTCCCTTGCAGGCCTTCCCAGGGCTGCGACTCGGGTCCGGGCTGGAGAATGATGCCGACATCTTCGTAAGGGCCGTCGATGCCGTCGATTCCTTTCGTCTGCGAAACCGCGCGCCAGAGCTTGCCGTCGTGGTTGTTGAGCCACTTGGTGGCCGTATTGGGTGCGGACCGATAAGCCACATAGAAAAGATTCCAGCGGCCCTCTTTTTCGTCGTAGACCGGCATGGGCGCCCAGAGCGCGGCGCGCGGGTCCTTGCCCTCGAACTCGCCGCTCGACTCGAAGAGAGTCGAGACCCGTTTCCAGTGGAGGCGGTCTTCGCTTGTCCAATGGCCCAGCTTCATCTTGACCCAGAAGGGGTCGCCGGCCATCTCGGAGACGAACAGGTGGTAGGTGCGCCCCAGCTTCAAGGCGCGCCCGCCCTCGAAGCCGTGCCTGTTTCCTTCCGCGCCGGTAGAACTCACCGTGAGTACCGGCGTCTCCTGCTGCTTCACCAGTGCCAATTTCGGTTTCTTCTCCTCTGCGGCAGCGAGAGAAATCAAGCCGACGAGGAAGAGTGGAGTAGTCACCAGAATGACATTCTTACCGCGCACGTCTTTTCCTCCTTTGCGCGCTCAGCATATCAACGCCTGCCTCAGGATGGTAGCGCACACCTTCAGGTTCGTGGCTTCTATTTCCTTGAACTGCCGGGGACCTAAAGGTTCGCGCCACCTTGCTGAACCGCTTTTGCATTGCGTGCCCGCGGCATATAATCCCAACGCTATGGACGAGCGCACGCGGCTGACCGCGATGGTGAAGGCAGCGGGTTGAGCGGCCAAGCTGAGTCCAAGTATTTTGGACTCGATTTTGGCCAAGCTGCCCAAGCCCACCGACCCTAATGTCCTGATCGGCTATGACACCGCCGACGACGCGGGAGTGTATCAACTCACGCCCGATGTCGCACTCGTGCAGACGGTCGACTTCTTCACTCCTATCGTGGATGATCCGTACACCTTCGGGCAGATCGCCGCGGCCAACGCCTTGAGCGATGTTTACGCGATGGGCGCGCGACCGATTTCCGCGCTTTCCATCGTGGGTTTCCCCAACAAACCGGACGGGATTGACGTCCTGGAAAAGATTCTCCAGGGCGGCCACGCGAAGATGCAGGAAGCCGGCTGCGCGGTGATTGGCGGCCACTCGATTGGTGACGAGGAAATCAAGTTTGGCTATGCGGTCACAGGCCTGGTGAATCCTCAGCGCGTGCTCTCGAACGCCGGGGCACGGCCGGGCGACCGGCTGGTGCTGACCAAACGCCTCGGCACCGGCATCATCGCGACGGCGCTGAAGCAAGAACGCGCCAGCGAAGCCGCCCTCGCCGCCGCCGTCGAGTCCATGGTCACGCTCAACCGGGCCGCGAGTGAAGTCGCGCAGGAGTTCTCGGTGCACGCCCTCACGGATATCACCGGCTTCGGCTTGCTCGGCCACGCGCGCGAAGTGGCCGTGGCCAGCGGGGTGAGTCTGGTGCTTGAGGCGGCACGCGTCGAGCTGCTGCCCGGGGCCCTCGACTATGCGCGCCAGGGCTTTCTCCCTGGCGGGCTGAAACGAAACGCCGAGTTCCTTTCCGGCTGCGTGGAGTTCGTGGCGAGTGTTCCGGAGGAGGTTCGGAACCTGATGTATGACCCGCAAACCTCCGGCGGGCTGCTGCTCTCCATAGGCGCAGCCGATGCTGCCCCGCTCCTTGAGGCTCTCCGCGCGCGCGATATCATCGCGCAGGAGATCGGCGCAGTCATCGGGAAGACGAAGCCTCTGATCCAGGTTCAATGAGCACCGACGCCCCGGCAGCCTCCCGATTCGGCATGGCCTGGATTGGCTTGACCCTCGCTTTGGCGGTCCACGTCGCGGACGAAGCCCTGACGGGCTTCCTCGCAGTATACAACCCTACCGTCCAGGCAATTCGCCGTCTGGTCCCACTTCTACCCTTACCCGTGTTCACGTTCAGGCTTTGGCTGAGTCTGCTGGTTGCGGCGGTCTGCGTGCTGCTCGCCCTCGCGGTCTTCTCCTTCCGGGGCGCGCGCTGGATGGTGCCGCTGGCGTATGTTTTTGGCGTCATCATGTTGGGTAACGGGCTGGTGCACCTGGCGGGCTCCGTTTATCTGCGGCGACCGATGCCGGGCGTCTATTCCTCTCCGTTGTTACTGGCGGGGGCCGTCTATCTCTTATCGAGGGCACGCAGGTTTCGCGCCACATGGTGAAGATCGTCCAGGCTGAGTCGGCAGAAAACCTCCAGCAGGCTCGCGAACTCTTTGAAGAATACGCGGCTTCGTTGGGCATCAGCCTCTGCTTTCAGGACTTCGCCAACGAGCTGGCGGGACTTCCCGGCGATTACGCTCCGCCGTACGGGCGGTTGCTCTTGGCGCGCGAGGAAGGACAAATAGCTGGTTGTGTGGCGTTGCGGAGAAGCGACGCCGGAATCTGCGAGATGAAGCGCCTCTATGTGCGGCCCGCGTGCAGGGGGAAGGGAGTGGGAAGAGAGTTGGCAACGGCCCTCATCGCGGAAGCGCGGAGAATCGGTTATGCGAAAATGCGCTTGGACACCCTCCCTTCGATGAAGGAAGCCATCGCTCTCTATCAATCGTTGGGCTTTCGACCCATCGAGCCCTATCGGCCCAATCCCATCGAAGGTGCGATCTACATGGGGTTGGAGTTGTGATGGCCGCCCGCTCCAGCCTGGGGCCGTGAGGCGACACCCGGTCACGGCTGCGCAGAGGCGCGTTGCGTCGCCAAGCCGACACGAGTAAGATGGCGGGCTATGAAAATGGAATCTCGCATCCAGTTGGTGGTTGGTCTGCTAGTCGTGGTTCTCGGCGGCGGTGTCCTGGGGGGAGAATATTTCCTGGTGAAGTGGTACCCCCGTCACCAGCAGCAAGTACATGAAGATACTCTGAAGCTCCTGCCTTATCGCAACGACTCGCTGGGGATCGAGCTGGAGGTGGCCGCCGGGCTCTACGGGGAAGTCGAGGGCTTCCCGGGAGGAGTCAGGATTACGCGCCCGGAGTTCTGGAGCATTCCGCCCGCGCTGACCATCACTTCGCAGCCCAATCCCGACGGCACATTTGAGTTTTCACCCCAGATTCTGGCCAAATGGCAAACCCAGGGCACCTACGAGGACATCCCCCGCTACCATTTTGAGCACACCAAGATCAACAAGCGCGACGCCGTGCTCATCTGGCAGTACAAAGACCGGGCCATGCTGCTGACCGTGCGCGTGATTTCATCCGACCGTCTTGTTGAACTGTACTGTACTCCCGGCCGCGAAGATGAACCGCTGTTCATGCAGGCGTGTGAGTCGAGCGTGCATACGCTTAAAGTGGCTGGACCTGAACCTCCGGCTCCGCCTCCGCCCATCCTGGAGCTCGCCCCACCGCTCAAGCGGCCCAAATCTGGCCGCTAGGCGAGCGCACCCGCACCGCCGATTGACAGGATCAAACTCCCTCTTCAGCACCCTCCTCCGCAGCGTCGCTGGGTCGTTGGCGTGCCGATGCGGGGGTCTTCGTGGGGCTTCTCGCGATTTGCCTCCCCACCTTCTGCTGGAGCCGACTGAACGACAGGGGCGACTCACCACTCCAGGAAGGACGCGCTTTCAACGCAGGGATTGCTGTGGCGTTCGACTGTCGCTCACCGCACCGCGCTCTCAGGATTTCGGCGCGTAGTAGCCTTCGCGGGCCACCACGCGGTATTTCACATTCTTCCCCTTCTGATCCACGATCCGCAGCGGATTCCCCTGCGGATCCACCACGTCTACTTTGAGCTTGTGGAATTTGCCGTCCTTGGAGGGGTTGGTGGGAATGAATCCCAAGCTGTATTGCAGGCGGAGCTGCTCGGCGATTTGCTCGTAAATGGAGGGAAGTTCACCCTCGAAGCGGGGGAAGTATGCCGTGCCGCCGGAATACTTGGCGAGGGTGGACAAGGCGTTGCGCGCCATGGGAACGTTCGTGGACATCCCAAACCCGCCCGTTCCGGGGCCGCAGGGGATGTTGTCCCCATAGCGTACGGCAATGAATTCCAGGATGCTGACGGGATAGATCACCGCGTCGGAGTTGCGGACGATTTTGAGGATTTGATCGTAGGTGAGTTTGCTGAAGGTGTCGCACCCGGTAGCGACCAGCACGATCGCCTTTCGCCCCTGAATGTCTTTCATCCGGTCGAGAGTGAAGGAGAGCGCGTCGTAGAGGTTGATTTCACTGAACCCCGGGATGCGCATGCGGTCGAGCGCCTCCGTGACTTCGTGACGGTTCTGGGTGAAGTCCTGAAGGATTTGCTGTTGCATGTCAAAGGAGACGACCGCCACCCAGTCCTTGGGCTCAATCACGCGCACGAATTCGTAAGCGTCGCGGAGCGCCACGTAGAGGAAACCCCACCACTTGTTGCTGAATTCAATCAGCAGGCAGACGGTCATGGGTGCTTCGGCGGGCGCGAAGTTGCTGATCGCCTGCGGTACGCCGTCGTCGTAGAGCCGAAAATTGACCTTGCCCAGCTTGGGAATGGGATTCCCGTTCGAGTCGAGGACTAGGACGTCCACGTTCACCAGGTTGGTGGTGGTGGAGAGCGTGAAAATCTCCTTGGGATTGATCCTCTCGGGCTTCTTCTCTTCGGGTTTGGGTGCAGGGGTGGGCGGCGTTTTCTTGGGCACCAGTACTGTCTCACCTGCGTCCGGTTTCGGCCCGGACCCGCTCGGCTGCTGTTCCTGCGATTGGCAGAATGCCAAAACCGAGAACCCCAGGATGGCGCTGGCCATCAGCGAAAAGACCACGGGTCGGGAAGTAATTACGCTTTTCATGTTTGCTGCTCCCAAAGCCGATACCCTACAGTGTGTATGATGTCATCCGCCCCGCCCCAGGTCAACCGGGGATGGGATAAACATGCGGGCGCAGGCGAAAGAGCTAACTCTAGTCGGGCAAAAAGTCGCACACCAAGGACACTCAGGAGGTCCTCGCGATCAGCCGAAAGAGGCCTTGGCGGGGATTGGGCTTGACTTTGTTTTTCCTTCTGGCAAAATGTATCTGTCGGGAGGTACGAAAAATATATTGACTTCGTGGCAATAGTTCTTTAGGCTTTTCCTCCAGTTGGACGCTTTGAGCTTGGCATCATCAACTGGAGGAGAGCAAATGAAGAACTACCTCTTGGCATTCTTGCTGGCGCTGCTGGTAGTGCTGACCGGCATGAGTTTGCGGCGTAGCGTGGCTGGCATCGGGACTTCGCCCGTCCCTATGCCACCCAATGCGATAGGAATTGGCACCTCGCCTGTTCCCATGCCGCCCAATGCGATTGGAATTGGCACCTCGCCTGTTCCGATGCCACCCAACCGCAAGTAGTCTTTGACGGGTTAGGCGAGCGACCCGGAAAAGCGCATGGCGGCGCTCCGGGTTGCTCACGGTGGACACGGGTACAGTTGTTCTTCAATTCGCTGGTTATTTGCTTGAGGTGGGGCTGCTAGGGTTCGTGCTTCTGCGCCGCCGGCAGCGTCGCTTCATTCCCATAGCCATCTATCTGAGCCTGCTGCTGGCGATAGACGGAGTGGGCCGAGCGTACGTCCTTCACAGCTACGGGTTCAGTTCGCCTCAGTACGCCTACTTCTTCTGGCTGACGGACGTGCTGCTGGTGCTCGCCGCGTTCTTGCTAGTGGGCGCGTTCTTCCGCCGCGCTTGTCTCCAGGAAGACAGGATGTGGCACTTCCTGCGTCTTATGCTGACGTTCATCTTCATTCTGGTTCTGGGCGTGTCCTTCTTCTCGCTCTTGCAGAACTACCACAACCTCTTCAGCCGTTTCATCGTCGAGTTTCAGCAAAACCTTTATTTCACGTGTCTGGTTCTGACCACGTTGCTCTACATCCTGCTCCAGCGAAGGGAGAGCTCTGACGAGGAGCTCATTTTGCTGGTTACGGGAATGGGCATTCAGTTTGCTGGTCCGGCGGCGAACTTTGCGCTTGTGTTCCTCACTCCGGGCCAGAGATTTGGCAGCAACCTTTTCACCTATATCGGGCCGCTGTGCACTCTGGGGATGCTGCTGACTTGGTCTTACGCGGTCGCGCGACTGCCGGAGGCCGTCCCCATGCGGGCACGCGCGGGAGAAGTTGCCGAAATGGCCGCTGCCCCCCGCCAGGCTTAAGAGAGAATTGCCATGTTCGTTGCGTCCGTGATTCTGATTATCTCCACAGCGCTTTTCTTCTTTTACGTGCAGGTCGCTTGCCAGAGAATCCTGCGCCGGAAGTTCGACCACGGGTACTTTCACTCCATTGTGAACGCGAACCGGCTGGAATTTCCCGCCATCCGCGCCGCCCTGGAAGAATTCGATGCGCCGGTGGACTATCCCCGCTTGCGCATGATGCTCAAGTGCGATTATCTGGCGCTTGCCTACCTGCTGAAGAACGCCGCCAATGTCCGCCAGCGCTACACCTACGAAGAGCGCCTTCTGGTCCTTTATTTTCGTGCGCTCTACTTTTCCTTGATGGCGCGCCACTTGCTGCGGCGGCGGGAGAAACCGGCCTTCCTGAAGCTCACGGCCATTCTTCAGTATTTCGCCAACGTGGTAGGCCAGCGGGTGAGTCAGGTCGGATTTGGCAACCTCTCCGCTTCACAGTACCTCCTGAGTCTTTAGGTTCTCACCGGGCGCGGGTTTGTGTTTCCTCTGCGCGCGGCTATAATCCTCTCCCATGACGGCTGACATGATCGAGCGCGAGGGCGCGTCTCAGGCGCGGCGCGCCAAAATTGTCTGCACGCTGGGGCCAGCCACGGACAGCCCCGAACGCCTGGCAGGCTTGCTGGATGCCGGGATGGATGTGGCCCGGCTGAACTTTTCCCACGGCACGTCTGCCGAGCACGCCCAGCGGTTGCGGCTGCTGCAACGCCTGGCGCGCGAGCGCGGGAAGCCCCTGGCCGTTTTGCAGGATCTCCAAGGTCCCAAGATTCGCACCGGACCCCTGGAACAGGGGAGGCCGGTCGTGCTCCGCGCGGGAGCCAAGGTAACTCTCACCCCGCGCCCTGGGGCGGGGAATGCGCGGCTGGTCTCCACTAACTTCCAGTCGCTTCCGCGCGAGGTGAAGCCCGGAAGCCGCATCCTGCTCTCTGACGGGCTGATTGAACTGCGTGTCGAGCGCGTAGTGGGCCGCGAGGTACGCTGCCGGGTAATTGAGGGCGGCGAGCTGGGCGAGCATCAAGGCATCAACCTGCCTGGTCTGCCTTTGAAGATTTCCGCGCTGACCGCCAAGGACCGCGCCGACCTGGAGTTTGCCGTTCAGCACAGTGTGGACTACGTGGCGCTCTCCTTCGTGCGCCGCCCCCAGGATGTGCTGGAGCTCAAGCGGATTCTGGCGCGCGCGGGCCGGCCGATTCCCGTGGTCGCCAAATTGGAGAAGCCGGAGGCCATTGACCGGCTGGACGAAATCCTCCGGGTGGCGGATGCCGTCATGGTAGCGCGGGGCGACTTGGGGGTGGAACTGCCGCCGGAGATGGTGCCCATCATTCAGAAGCGGGTGATCGCCCGGGCCAATGCTCTGAGGGTGCCAGTCATCACCGCCACGCAGATGCTGGAATCGATGACCGTGCATTCCCGGCCCACGCGCGCGGAAGCCTCCGACGTGGCCAATGCCATCTTCGACGGCTCCGACGCCCTCATGCTCTCCGCCGAGACTGCCACGGGGCAGTATCCGGTGGAAGCCGTGCGCATGATGGCGCGGATCATTTCCGCCGCCGAATCCAGCCCGCGCTATGCCTGGTACGCGCGCCGGCGCCGGTCCGCCGATGAGCCGCTGAGCGTTCCGGAGGCGGTCTGCGAGAGCGCCGCGCTGCTGGCTGAGGAGTTGAACCTCAAGGCGATTGCCGTCTTCACCCAGTCGGGGTCGAGCGCGCGGCTGGTCTCGAAGTACCGGCCCCGCGCTCCCGTGTTTGCCTTTTCGCCGTTGCCACAAATCATTCACCGCGCGGCGCTTTACTGGGGCGTGATACCCATCGAGATGCCCCATGTTCAATCCACCGACCGAATGGTCGAGGGTGCGGCGAGGCTGCTGCGCGCCCGCGGCGTGGTGGGCCCGGGCGACCTCATCGCCGTTGTCGCCGGCACACCCATCGCCCGGCGCGGCACCACCAATCTCCTCAAGGTTCACCGCATCGAGAAGTAGCGCTAACCTTCAGCCCTGCGGCTGTGCGGTCTCCGTTTTGGCGGCGATTGACTTTGCCAGCATTCCGGGTGTATGAGAGGGTTGCTCGGAGCAACAGGCGCGGTTTGCCGGATACCGTGATTTCCTCTGAGTAGTCCCATCATGAAGACCGCTCTGCGCCTTATCGTCCTGATTCTCGCCGCCGTGATTGGCCTGTGGGCCGTCGGTCACGGCATCGCGCTGGCCGCCACCATCCGCGCCCTCGCCCGGGAACGCGCCGACATCCTGAGAGATCTCATCGAATTGAGTGTCTCCATCGCAGGCGGGATTTGCGTGCTCTCCGTAGCCGTGGAGCAGCTCTACTGCTGGCGTACCCACCGCAAAGAAGACAGCCTGCTGTAACAGGGAATTTCAATCTGACAATCGGAGCAGCGATTCCCGGCATAGACACGCGGAGGCTGAAACCCGCCGCAAGGCGCGACAGAGACTGATGCAAGCCAGCCCAGGTTTCTGTCGCTCCTTCCGGGACGGCTGTCTGTTGCTTTCTGCCTACTGCTCTTCTGCGACGGGGAGTTCACGCGGCGCACGGACTGCCGCAAGCGAGGGCCGGGCTCCGCCAAATGAGGCGGGAGCTATTCCGCCGGGAAGGTGAACTTCACGCCGGCCAGGAAGTTCAAAGGCAAGGCCGGATAGCCGAACGAGTTCTCATACTTCCGATTCAGGAAATTGTTGAGTCGGCCAAAGAGTTCCACGCCGCGCGGGAGTCGGTAGGCAAATCCGGCGTTGGCCAGCGCATAGCCCTTGTTTGTGAACAGCCCGCCGGAGGCGCCGAAGTTCGGTTCCACGTCCAGAACCTTGCCGCGCAGGTAGCCATTCAGGTTGAGCATCAGGCGGCCGCGTTGCCAGGTTGCATTGAAGGCGGCGGAATTGCGCGGCCGCCGCAGGAGCGGCTGGCCGACCACGAAGGGGAATTGCGTCAGGGACGTGCCGTCCAGCGCCAGGATGGAAGAGTTGAGCCGCGTGTAGTGTCCGGAAAATTCCACCGACCGCGCGGGGCGAATGCGCAGGGCAGCTTCGACCCCTGCCGCGCGCGAGTTCGCCAGGTTGTCCGAGATGAAACTGCTGAGATTGGTAAGCGACCCTCCCAGAACCACGATCTGGTCTTTAAAACGGTTGAAGAAGTAGGTGACGTCGAGCACGGCGCGGTCGCGGAAGAACCTCTGCTCCACGCCGGAATCAAAGCTGAGGCTCTTCTCCGGCTTCAGGCGCGGATTGTTGGTGAAGGCCAGCTCGAAGCCGTTAGGCGCGCGGATGCCTGTGCCGAAGCTGCCGTGCAGCCGCGTCGCGCCCAGAGCGCCTGCGGATGCTGCGGCATCCCGGGCAAGATACGTCACCGCAATCCGTGGGTTCGCCTTGGCGATGGAACTGGCAGGCAGGAGCGGGCGCAGGCCGAAACCGCCCGGGGGCAACGCGTGCGTGCGGATGTCGTCCAGCCGCAGTCCGGTGATGACCATCCAGCGCCGCGACGGGCTCCAACGGTTTTCCGCAAAATAGGCGAAACTCGCGCGCGGCAAAAGGAACGGGACCCCACTCGCATCGGCAATGAAGGTGTTCTTGATCTGCTCGCGGTTGTATTCGAATCCCAGGACGAGGAAGTCCTGGCGCGAGACCGTGATCTCGCTCCGCGTGTTCACGATGCCGCGCCGGTTGTGCGAGAACGAGTCACCGTAGGGCGACCGGAAGTAGTAGTCGTTCGTGGCCAGGTTGACGCTCGCGACTTGGCGGAAGCGCGGGGAGAACTGTTCGGCGTAGCTGGCCTGATAGGCGAACAGGTTCTGCTTGTTGCGGGAGATCCGGTCGATGCCGGGGAAAAGGCCGAGCGGATCGGAGCCGTAAGGTCCGGGCGCGCCCGCATCGTTGGCGTTGCCAAAGAAGTGGAAGTTCACCTGCCGGCGAGGGCTGCGCGAATAGCCCAGACTCAGGAGAGCGCTCTGGTTGCGATACTGGTCGTTCACCACCACGCCGCCGGAATCGAGGCGAGAAAGGTCGTAGGCCCAGGAGAGCTTGCGCGTGCGGCCACTGCCTCCCGTGGCAAAGCGGTGTGTGGTGAAGCTGCCGCCTTCGGCCTGCACCGTGAAGCGTGGCGGGCCCTGGCCTCGGTGACTCACGATATTGATGACGCCGGTGACGGCGTTTGAACCGTACAGCGCGCTTTGCGGGCCACGAGTGATTTCCACGCGCTCCACGCCGTCGGCGGGTAGCGAGGCAAAGTCAAAGTCTCCGCCAAACTGGTTCACCTGCATCCCGTCCAGCATTACCAGGTTGTAGTTGGAATTGCCGCCGCGGATGAAGAGGCCCGTCACGCCGCCGCGCCGCCCGGTCTGGTTGACGGCCACGCCCGGAACCTCGCGCAAGATTTCGAACACGGCCTGGGCGCCTTGCTCGTCCAGGTCGCGGCGGGTGAGAACGTCGATGGAGGAACCTACCTGAGGCGAGAGCGCACCGCCCAGCGTCGCGGAGACCACGACGTGCTCCTGGACGGCACTGAGCGCGAGACGCAGGTCCACCGTCTGCATTTCGCGCTCGCCCAGCTTGACCTGGACTGGAGTGACCGCGAAACCCGGCACCGTCGCTACCAGCCGATACGTCCCGCCGCGCAGGCCACTGAACTCGAAGCGGCCGCGGGCGTCCGTCTGGCACTCTTCGAGTGGCACGAGGGGGGTGAGCAGGCTTACCCGCGCGCCGCGGACCGCGCGGCCACTCGGGTCAAATACGGTCCCATCGAGTGTCGCCGCCCGCGCCGCCGGCCCCGCGCTCGCAGAGAGAATCAGAAATCCCAGCAGGAAGGTCCCTAAGCAGGCAGGTGGTGGGCCAAACGTACGACGCTTGGACGATACAACGAATGTAGGGCCTTTGACTTTCAACTTTCGACTTTCAACTTTCAACTCCACTGCACGCCTCCTTCCCCCGTTCACGCGACGGGGCGCTTCGGCGGAAGGAGCTGGGGAAAATGGCGCACAAAATAAAAAAGCCTTCCAATTCCTCGAACCGGAATCGGAAGGCCTTGGCGATTCTCCCCAGGACTCTTTCCGTCGAAGAGTTAGGCTGAGTCGGAGTTCCCGGGCAGGCTTCCTGGCTTTCGGGTCATCGCCCCATCCTCCGCCTTCCCATCCCGACGCGTCGGGACAGTGGCTGGCCTCACGGCTAAAGAGGATTCGGCTCGCCGATCACAGTGGCGGGACCGCAGCCGATTTGCACGGCCTTTCCTTTTGTCCCCGATCCAGAATCGGGGCCACCACGGGAACCAGAGTTTTCAAAGAGCGACCGAGCACAGGCAAACTAGCACTACGCCTCGCCAGTGTCAACTTTCGTTCGGGGGGTGCCGGGCCGCTGGCTGCGCTCCCACCACTGGAGGACGCGCAGGGCGCGCAGCGTCTGCCAGCGAATGGCGGGATCACCTTCGAGCAACCATTCGATTGTGGGATTGTGCTTCCGCATGTGTCGCCCCAATTAACAAGAGGACTGAGCCTGCCGACGGGCTAGGCATGCCCCAGCCGCAACAATGGTAACTCGCCAAGAGACTGGCGGCTCTGCCGCCCTGCCGGGCGCGTGGCCACTCACGATAGCGCAGCCGCAGACGGTTCGGCGTATACTTCCACCTGTCTAGGATTCCAGAACAGGAACACTGGCCTATGACTTTAGCGGAGAGAGGACTCTTTTCGAAAAGCGAGACGGGAAGGAGAGGTGCCGCATGAATTCCATCAAGAAGATGCTTGTACTCGGGCTCGCTCTGGGGTTGGCCTTGCCCCTTGTTGCCGATGATGTTTCCAAGAGGCGGGCCGAGGCGACGGTCCGTTTCCTGGCGGACGATCTGCTTGAGGGACGCGGGACACCAAGCCGAGGCCTGGATATCGCTGCCCTTTATCTCGCGAACGAACTTCGCGCCGCCGGCTGGCAGCCAGGAAATGGCGATAGTTATTTCCAGACTTACGCGGTTCGAACTTTCTCTCCTCAAGAAACTCGCTACCGGATTTCCATCAACGGAGTGGAGCTGGATCCGCAAAAATTCGTCTTTCTCCCTTTTGGGATGGACCCGTCTAGAACGCCGATCAAATACGATTTGGTCTTTGCAGGATACGGTGTTTTTGCGCCTGAGCGAGGCGTGGACGACTATGCAGACGTGGACCTCCGGAACAAAGCTTCGGTAGCCCTCCTCGGTGCGCCTTGGCAGCTTGATCCACTTGCGGTCCACGCATTCGACAAGGCTGTGGGCAAAATGGTTCACGTTGCGGTTCGCAATGGCGCTTTGCTTGTTTATGTAAGTGAAGAGTTCGAAGCCCCAGCCGGGTCTCCTCCGAGCGCCGAGGTTGCCCTCTTCCGGGAATACTCCAAGGTTCCTATGGCCTTTCTTCCTGAGTTTAAAGGGAAGCTAACTATTGCAGGATCCTCTGGATTAGCTATCACTCCCACGGAGTTTGACAGGACTTTGGCGAAGATCACAGGCGGAACGTATGCAGAATGGAAGCAGCGTCTTCCCAGTCAAAAACAACGAGCTCGTCCCCTGGCAGCGTCAATAGAGCTGCGTATTGAGACAGAACCTACGGAAAGCAAAGCGCAGAATGTGGTGGCCGTTCTTCGCGGAAGTGATCCCGCGCTTCAGGACGAGTGGGTTGTGCTCACTGCCCACTACGATCATGTTGGCTCGCGTGAGGTGCCTGCCGGTCAGGATGGAATCTATAACGGCGCAGATGACAATGCTTCAGGGACTGCAGCGGTACTTGAAGTTGCCCGGCTGCTCGCATCCAGCAGCGCTCCTCGGAGGAGTGTTATGGTTGTTTTCACCAGCGGCGAAGATATGGGCCTCTTGGGCTCAGCCTACTACTCCCTTCATCCTCTTGTCTCAAATGACCGCATTGTGGCGAATATCAATGCAGATATGGTGGGCCGCTCGACGGGTACTGTCCACGCTATTGCAACTGGATGCGATGAAATATTCACGAGAGCTGTTGAATTAGGCAAACAAAGCCAGATCGATGTCCTGCCGGATTCACATCCCACGTGGAGACTGGTCTATTTCGTAGATAGCTACCACTTTGCACGCTTTTCCATACCCTTCGTCCAGTTCATGACGGAATTTCATTCGGACTACCACCAGCCTACTGATGAAGCGAAGTTAATCCAGTTTGAGGAGCTTGGACGCATCATCGAGGCGATTTACGGGCTTGCAGACTATTACGCCCAAGGAGGCAAGAAGCCGACCTTCCAGCGGCCAGCATGGTTCTTGACGCCAGATTAGGTTGGGGGTACTTCCCTCTGTTGGCGCAGTGGTCTGGCGCGAGCAGCAGCCGGCACTGGAGGGATGCAAAAGTTTGCGCGCAAGGCTACGGAATCCTCACTAGGGAACTCGGGAGGGGTGTGAAGGCCCTTCCATACCTTAGTGCGCGCGCGAGAAGTGCTCGTGGACGATCAGCCACTTGTCGTCGTGTTTGGCGAAGACGTGGCTGCCGCGCCCCTTGATGGTGTGCCGGGGACGGCCAGTGCCCAGCTCCACAGTCCAGTAGAAGGTGGCGACGGCCACGTCGCCGAACACGTGCACTTCGGGCTTAGCGATGCGGTACTTCATGTGGGCGGAAGCCTGGTGATAATAGTCGAAGGTCTTCCGCATGGCCGCCAGCCCCACAATTCTCTCCTGCTTGGTGGAGGGGAACCCCACCACGCGCGGGTGGAAGTGAGCGAGGAGCTGGTCGATCTTGCCCGCGTTGAAGTCGCGCTCCATTCCCTTTTCTATGCCCAGGATGGTTTTCTCTGCGCTTGGCATGGTGTTCCTCCTTTTCGGCGAACAGCAGCTCAAACAAGTCTGAAGTGTAAAGGATGAAGTCTGCAATTCGATCGCAGTCTTCAGACTTCACCCTTCACCCTTTACACTTTCTCTAGTGGATCCACCGCCCGGCGTCGTCCTTGCTTTCGTGTTCGCGCATGTACACTGCGAATTTCTTGCGCAGGCGCGCGCGCCGCCATTCATCATAGCGCAGCCGCAACACGTAAGGGAGGCTCGCGCCGCGCAGGTAGAGGAAGCCAAAGAGCATTCCCCCCAAATGAGCAAAGTGGCTGATCCCTGACCCCGGCCCGCCCAGCGAGCTGAGGAATTCGATCGCGGCCATGATCAGGACAAGCCACTTGGCCTTCATGGGAATCATGAGCGCAAACAGGACGGGCCGGTCCGGGAAGAGCATCCCGTAAGCCAGCAGGACACCGTAGACAGCTCCCGAATTCCCGATCGTAGCGGTCGGCAGGCCAGGCGCGAGGAGCGTGTTCAGAATGACGTCGCAAAGGCCGGCGCCGATCCCCGTCAGAAAGAAATAAAAAAGAAATCGCCGCCCGCCCCACCGATATTCCAGCTCGGACCCGAACATCCAAAGCATGAGCAGATTGAAGATGATGTGAAAGAAGCCGCCATGCAGGAAGAGGTAAGTGACCAGTTGCCAGAGGAAGAGGCGGTGGAGCACATCGTAAGGTTGCAGGCTGAGCCAGGCAAGGGGCCAGGTCCAGTGGAACAATTGCAGCCCAAGGTAGGTCAAGACGAAGATCGCGCCCGAGACGATTATGAGGCACTTGACCATCCGCGTCAGCGGCGGCCCAAACGACACCTGGACTTGGCCATAACGGGGCATCGACGAAAGCGTACCATAAGAGCGGTGACGAGTGACAAGTGACGAGGGGCGAGGCCAAGTTAACAGTCAACAGTTGACAGTCAACAGTCGAAAGGCCAGGGGATGTAGGGCCGTTTCGCGTCAACTGCTGACTGTCGACCGCAGACTGTCGACTTCGTTTCCTACTCCAGCTTCTTCCGGCCGACGAGGAACAAAGCTGTGGCCATGGCGGCAAAGACCAGAATGCCGACAAGGCTGGAGTTGGCAATGCCTGGCCAATACTTGGTTCCGATGGAAACTCCGTTCAGCAGGTCGAACCCCAGGCGCGTGTCCAGCTTGGAGCCCACGATGGCGGCGAGGACCAAGCCGCCGATGGAGCCGCCGGCGATCAAGCCAGCGGCAAACAGCGCGCCGCTTGAGACTTCGCCCTCCTGGCGCTTGGTGACTTTCGTCAGCAGCCAGCTCACCACGCCCCCACAGAAGATGGGCGCGGTGGTGGCGATGGGCAGATATGACCCGACGGCAAACGCCAGCGAGCGGACGCCGCACAGCTCCATCACCACGACGATGAACACTCCCAGCAACACCAATCCCCACGGCAAGCTCTGGCGCAAGATACCGTTGATGACGGTGCTCATCAGGACGGCTTGCGGGGCAGGCAACTCTCCCGACCCGATCCCGACTCGCTCCCTAAACTCGATGCGTTTCGCCGTCGAATCGTAGTAGTAGCGACCATCCCGAACGGTGCGCGAGCCGATGACGTTGATGACCTGGTAGTTCTTTCCCTTGTGTATCGTTTCGCCCACGACTTTCATCTCGGCGCTCACTTGAACGTTTTCGATGGCCTGTGGCTCAATGCGCGTGTAGACACGATTGAGCATCACGAGGGTGAAGCCGACCACAAGTACCGAGGTGAGTGCGCCCACGATCATGGCGATCTCGGCCCGGCGCGGCGTAGCGCCTACCAGAAAGCCGGTCTTGAGCGACTGCGAGGTGGCTCCGCCCACGGCAGCGGCAATGCAGACGATGCCGCCCACCGAAAGCGCCACGGCGGGATACGCGCCCGAAGTCCAGCCTGCCGCCACAAAGAGCAGCGCCGTCAACATCAGCGTGGCAATCGTCATGCCCGAAATGGGATTTGCCGAGGCGCCTATTAGCCCTACGATTCGTGCTGATACGGTTACAAACAGAAAACCGAAAACCACGACGAGGATGGAGGCGACGAGGTTGCCGCTCACGCCGGGGTTGACGCGGAAGGCGAGCAGGGCCCAGACAAGCAGAATCATCACGAGCGATCCGCCAAAGATGACTGTGCCAGGCAGCTCGCGCTCCGTACGCGCCGCCAGCGGCTCGGCGGCCTTGCTTTTGCGCAACTGAGCGAGGGTCGAGCGCAGAGCCCGCACAATCGTCGGCAGCGTGCGCGAGAGCGTGAACAGACCCGCCATGGACACGGCCCCCGCGCCAATAGGACGAATGTAGGCATCCCAGAGGGCAAACGCATTCATCTCGCCAATCGGGACCGTGGCGGGGAACACGGGCTCGACCAGACCGCTGCCAAAGAACTTGATCATCGGGATGATGACCAGCCAGGAAAGTACGCCGCCAGCGAAGATCATCCCTGCCGTGCGTGGGCCGATGATGAAACCTACACCGAGATATTCAGGAGTCACGGAAGCAGCCAGTGTCCCCCCGGGATACCAGCCGGGCTGGTAAATCGGACGCGGCTGCCAGACGCGGGCGGCTTCGTTCAGCAGCTTGTAAACCAGCCCTAGGCCGAAGCCGGCGAAGACCTTACCCGCAAAGCTGCCACCCTTTTCGCCGGCAATCAGCACGTCGGCGCAGGCCGTGCCTTCCGGGTAGGTGAGTGTTCCGTGCTCGGCCACGTTCAACTGGTGCCGCAGCGGAATCATGAACAGTACGCCCAGGATGCTGCCCACCAGCGCCAGCAGCAACACGCGCGGGATCTCGGGGTAGTCAAGCGAGAAGCCCAGGAAGATCAGCGCCGGCAGAGTGAAGACCACCCCGGCGGCGATGGATTCGCCCGCGGAACCCGTCGTCTGCACGACGTTGTTTTCCAGGATGGTGGACTTGCCCAGCCACTTGAAAATGCTGATAGCCAGCACGGCCACCGGAATGGAGGCGCTCACCGTCAGTCCGGCGCGCAGCGCCAGGTAAACCGTCACCGCGCCAAAGATGATTCCCAAAAAGGCGCCCAACACTACGGCGCGCACCGTGAGCTCGGGAACGGTGGCATCCGCCGGGACATACGGCTGGAAGGTGCTCGCGTGCGACTTCTCGGGCGATTCAGCAGCCATGCTTCGGCCTCCAAGCAGGGAGGATGTAGACGCGACTTGATGCCGCCAGTTTTCCGATGGCGGGATGAACCCGCCGCTATTTCAGGCGCCAAGCTTGGCGCGCACTCTCTCGTTAACGCGTTTGCCGTCCACGTTCTTGCCCGCCAGTTTGGCCATCGCCACCTTCATCACCTTGCCCAGGTCCTTGGGGCCGGCGGCGCCGGTCTCGGCAATAGCGGTAGCCACGGCGGCGTCAACTTCCTCATCGCTGGCTGCGGCGGGCAGGTAGCTCTCGACGATCTTGATTTCGGCCTCTTCCTTCTCCGCCAAGTCGAGGCGCCTACCATGACGGAAGGCCTCGACCGATTCCTGCCGCTGCTTCACCAACGTCCGCAGGACGGCAACCGCCTGGGCGTCGTCCGGCGGTTTGCCGAGTTCCACCTGCTTGTTCTTGAGCGCTGCCTTCATCATGCGCAAGACGCTCAGCTTCAGCGCCTCCTGGGCCTTCAGAGCCGCCGGGAGGTCTTTCTCCACCTGGTCCACAATACTCATGGCGCGTTGTCCCTACTCGCTGCTGACGAATTCCCGGGGACTATACCACAAAGACGGCGGAGGCAGGCGGCTCAGCCCGCCCCAGGTTCGCACATCGTGCGATGTGGCGGGGAACCGAGCGGCCACAACACCTCTTGACAAGGCCAGCGTTGATGACCTATAGTCATCTATGAATCAAGGTCATATATGAATCGAGGTCACCCATGAATCCCGCTCCGCGCCTCCCGCGCGCCCCGGCCCGCCCCGGCCGCCGCGCCCGCCGCCAGGCCGAAACCCGCGCCCGCATCCTGCGTGCCGCCCTCCGCCTCTTTGCCCGCCAAGGCTTCTTTGCCACTACCGTCGAACAGATCACGGAGGCCGCGGACGTGGGCAAGGGGACGTTTTTCAACTACTTCCCCTCCAAGGAGCACGCCCTAGCGGGTTTTGGCGAGATCCAAGTATCCAAAGTGCAGGGTGCCCTAGCGGAGATTCGCCAAGGCGCACGACCGCTGCGCGAGGTGTTGCGCCGCCTGGCGCATGAGTTGGCCGAGGAGCCAAGTCGCAGCCCCAGCCTGGTCCGCGGCTTGCTGGCCGCGCACTCCTCGAGCGAATCGTTCCTCAAGGTGATGCGCCACAACCTGGCGCGTGGTCGCCGCCTCCTGGCCCAAATCGCGGCGGAAGGCCAACGGCGCGGCGAAATTCGCTTTGACATCAAGCCCGCCGAACTGGCGCGCCTTTTCCAGCAGACCTTTTTTGGCGCCCTATTGCTGTGGGCGCTTCACCCGTCTTCCCAGCTACAGGGGTGGCTTGACACAACGCTAGACTTTTTTTGGTCCGGCGTAGCGCCCCGGCCAGGGCAGGAAATCCATAGCGCGGAGAAGCGGCGATGATGAACAAGAGAAGGCTCATGGTCCTGCTCCCAGCGGTCCTGCTGGTGGCGGTGTTGGCTTACCTCATCCTGGGCAGGTCGAACGACGGGCGGGTCATCCGTGTCTCCGGCAACATTGAGGTCACGGACGCTGAGGTGAGCTTCAAGATCCTCGGGCGAGTCGAAGCGCGCCTGGTGGACGAGGGCGAAATGGTCAGGGCCGGGCAGACTATTGCCCGGCTGGACAGCGCCGAGCTTGCCCAGGAAGTTGCGGCGCGCCGAGCGGAAATGCAAGCCGTCCAGGCGGCCCTCGCCGAACTGGAAGCAGGCTCTCGGCCGGAGGAGATTGCGCAGGCCGAGGCTTCCGCCGCGCAGGCGAAAGCTCGACTGGACGAGATGCTCGCCGGGTCACGGCCGGAAGAATTGTCGGCGGCGGAAGCCGTTCTCCGGCGGGCAAAGGCCGAAGCCGAACGGGCGCGGCTGGACGCCGAACGCTACGAAGGGCTCTACAAAAAGGAGATAGTCTCCGCCCAGCAATATGACCTAGCCCGCACCGCTTATGAGACGGCGCTCGCCCGCCAGCGCGAAGCCGAGGAGCAGTACAAGCTGGTCAAGGAAGGCCCGAGAAAGGAGCAGATTGAGCAGGCCCGCGCGGCGTGGCTGCAGGCGCAAGAGCGCTTCGTGCTGGTGAAGAAAGGCCCGCGCCAGGAAACCATCGAGCAGGCGCGTGCTCGCCTTCAACAAGCTAAGGAAGGGCTGGCTGTAGCGGAAACCCGCCTGGGCTATGCCACGCTGACCTCGCCGCTGGCGGGAGTCGTTCTCTCCAAGAACGTCGAGCCGGGTGAATTCGTTGCCGCGGGCACGCCGATCGTAACTGTCGGCGACCTCGAGAATGTCTGGCTGCGCGCTTACATCAACGAAACCGATCTGGGGCGGGTAAAGGTCGGGCAGCGCGTGCGGGTGGCCACAGACACCTATCCCGACAAGCGTTACGAAGGACGGGTCTCCTTCATCGCCTCGCAGGCCGAGTTCACTCCCAAGAGTGTGCAGACGGAAAAGGAACGCGTCAAGCTCGTCTACCGCATCAAGGTGGACATCCGGAATCCCAACATGGAACTGAAGCCTGGCATGCCCGCCGATGCGGAAATCCTGATGGAGGAGAAAAGCAAGTGACCGACGCCATCCGCACGGAGGCACTGACCAAGTCCTTTGACGGCGTGAAAGCGGTTGACGGCCTAACGCTGAACGTCGCCGAAGGGGAAATCTTCGGCCTGGTAGGACCCGACGGCGCGGGCAAAACCACCACCATGCGGCTCTTGACGGCGATTATGGAACCTGCCTCCGGCGAAGCCTGGGTGGCGGGCCATCACATCGTGAAAGAGGCGGAGGCGGTCAAAGAAGACATCGGCTACGTGAGCCAGCGGTTCGGGCTCTACCCAGACCTTACGGTGATGGAGAACATTGACTTCTACGCCGACATCTACGGCGTGCCGCGCCGGGGGCGAGCGGAGAGGATCGACCGCTTGCTGGCCTTCAGCAACCTGACGCCTTTCAAGAAACGGTTGGCGGGAAACCTCTCGGGCGGGATGAAGCAGAAGCTCGGCTTGGCCTGCGCGCTCATTCACACACCCAAGGTGCTGTTTCTCGATGAGCCTACCAATGGCGTGGATCCGGTCTCGCGGCGCGACTTCTGGCGGATCTTGTATCAGCTCCTCCGCGAGAGGGTCACCATCTTCGTTTCAACGGCATATCTGGACGAGGCCGAACGCGCCCACCGGGTCGGGCTTCTGCATCGCGGCAGACTTCTCGCCGTGGGGACCCCGGACGAAGTGAAGCGGCTCATGCGCGGGACGATCCTGGAGATTCGTGCGGCTGAGCCCCGCAAGGCTACGGCTCTACTGCGCGAAAGGCTCCCCGGCATCCCTGTGGGGCTGTTCGGGGACCGGGTTCACATCGTCACCGAGGATCCCGAAAGGACTGCCAAGCAGGCCGCGGATCTGCTCGTTGGGGCCGGCCTCAAGGCGGAGGAGATTCGCCCCATCGAGCCGGCGCTCGAAGATGTTTTCATCTCGGTGCTCGGCGGGGAGCACAGGTAGGAAGGCCATGCAGGGTTCGGAAAGCGGCAAGGCCGTCATCGTGAAAGACCTGGAGAGGCGCTTCGGCAGCTTCGTGGCCGTAAAGCGCATTAGCTTCGCGGTGGCGAAGGGGGAGATCTTTGGCTTTCTGGGGCCCAACGGAGCGGGCAAGTCCACGACCATCCGGATGCTGTGCGGCATTCTCGCGCCGAGCGGCGGCGAGGGGACGGTGGCAGGATTCGACATTCGTACCGAAGCGGAAAAGATCAAAGCCCACATCGGCTACATGAGCCAGAAATTCTCCCTGTATGAGGATTTGACGGTCGAGGAGAACATCGACTTCTACAGCGGCATCTACTGCCTCACGCCGGAGAAAAAGCAAGAGCGCAAGGAATGGGTGATCGAGATGGCCGGCCTCCAGGAACACCGACACTCTCGCACCGCCATTCTCGCGGGCGGCTGGAAGCAGCGGCTGGCACTGGGGTGCGCCATCCTGCACGAACCGCCGATTATCTTTCTCGACGAGCCCACTTCCGGCGTGGACCCCATCAGTCGGCGCCGCTTCTGGGATTTGATTTATGAACTCGCCGGCCGCGGCGTTACGGTATTCGTCACCACCCATTACATGGACGAGGCCGAGTACTGCGATCGCATCGCCTTGATCTATCGCGGCGAGTTGATTGCCATGGGGAGTCCGGAGGTGCTCAAGACGGAACTCATGCCTGAGGAGGTCCTGGAGGTCCTCTGCGAGCGGCCGCAGGACGCCATGGGCGAGATTGAGAAGGTGCCGGGAGTGAAGGAAGTTGCCCTATTCGGCAAGGGTTTGCACGTGGTCGCCGAGGATGGCGAGGCGACAGCCGCGATGGTCCGGAGCCTTCTGAAGGAGCGAGGCTACGAAATCGCGCGGGTGGAGAAAATAGCTCCCTCGCTCGAGGATGTCTTTGTCTCCCTCATCGAGGCGCGGGACCGCGCCGAGCAGCCGCAGCAGGCGGTCGAGCGATGAACCCGCGTCGAGTCCGGGCCGTGGCCCGCAAGGAGTTCATTCACGTCTTCCGCGACCCGCGGAGCCTGGGGATGGCCATCGCTATTCCCATGCTGCTGTTGATGCTTTACGGCTATGCCCTGACGCTCGATGTGGATAACGTCCCGCTGGTAGTCTGGGACCAGAGCGAGTCGCCGGCCAGCCGGGAATTCATCAGCCGCTTCGACGGCTCCCGTTACTTCTCCTTGCGCGGCTACGTGCGAAACTATCGGGAGATGGAACGGGCGATCGATTCTGCCCAGGCGCTCGTAGCGCTGGTTGTGCCGAGGGATTTTGCTGGCCGCGTTGAAGCGGGCCGTCCGGCCCCGGTCCAGCTCATCGTGGATGGCAGCGACTCCAACACGGCCACCCTCGCCGTGAGCTATGCCGATGCGGTGGCGCTGGCCTATTCGCAGCAGATAGCTGTGCGGCAGATCCAGCGTGCGGGCAGCCGCGTGCCCCGCCTGCCCCTGGAATTCCGGCCACGGGTTTGGTTCAACGCGGAGATGGAGTCGAGAAACTACATCATCCCCGGTCTGATTGCCGTCATCATGATGGTGATAGCCGCGATGTTGACTTCGCTGACCGTGGCCCGGGAGTGGGAACGGGGCACGATGGAACAACTTATCTCGACTCCGGTGAAGGGTCAGGAATTGATTCTCGGCAAGCTCCTGCCCTACTTCTCCATCGGGCTGTTCGACGTCCTGCTGGCCGTGCTGATGGGCGAGTTCCTGTTTCGAGTCCCCTTGCGCGGCAGTGTGGCCCTGCTCTTCACCTTCGCCGCAATCTTCTTGGCTGGGGCCATGTCGTTGGGCCTCCTCATCAGCATCATCACCAAGAGCCAGCTCCTGGCCAACCAGTTGGCCATGGTTCTGACGTTCGTCCCGTCGCTGCTGCTCTCCGGTTTCGTCTTTGCCATCGCCAACATGCCTAAACCGCTCCAAGTGGTCACCTATCTGATCCCGGCGAGGTATTTCGTGGCCTTGCTGAAAGGCATTTATTTGAAGGGCGTCGGGCTGGAGGTTCTGGCCGCCGAAGCAGCGCTCTTGACGGTCTTTGCCGCCGCCCTGGTTCTCCTGGCCAACGTAACGTTCAAGAAGAAGCTGGTGTAACCGTGCGCGAACGCCTCCGGCACATGCTGATCAAAGAGTTCATCCAGGTCTTCCGTGACCCGCGGATGCGGGCGGTCATTTTCGTAGCGCCCATCTTGCAGTTGGTGGTGTTTGGCTATGCGGTGACGACCGATGTGAAGCACGTGGCCACGGCAGTCTACGACCTCGACAACAGCGTGACCAGCCGGGAACTGGTGAGCCGCTTTGTGAAGTCAGGTTATTTTGACGTCGTGGAGCACGTCACAAGCGAGGCCCGGACGCGCGAGTTGCTCGACCGGGGCGAAGTCCGGGTGGTGCTCCATGTGGACAAGGGCTTCGAGGGGGATCTGCGGGCGGGGCGAACGGCCCAGCTCCAGATTCTGGTGGACGGCACCGACTCGAACACCGCCGGCATCGTGCTCGGTTACAGCGCCAAGATTGCCGGGCAGTTCTCGCAGGAAGTCTTGCATGCCCAGGTTCGGCGGGTGCTGGGCGGCGCCCGGCAGCCCGGACAAGTCGAGCTGCAGACGCGGGCTTGGTTCAATGAGAACCTGGAGAGCCGGAACTTCTACGTGCCCGGTGTGGTCGCCATGATCGTGACGTTGGTCACACTGCTCCTGACCAGCATGGCCGTGGTGCGCGAGAAAGAAATCGGCACGATGGAACAAATCATGGTCACGCCCATCACGCCCGTCGAGTTCATCCTGGGCAAGACGCTGCCGTTTGCGCTGTTCAGTTTTGTTGATGTCATCATCATAACGCTGGTGGCGGTACTCTGGTTTGGAGTGCCGATCCGGGGCAGTCTCGCGTTGCTTCTCTTCGCCACGGCCCTCTACCTGCTCACCACGCTGGGGATCGGGCTCTTGATCTCAACCGTCAGCCAGACCCAACAACAGGCCATGATGACCACCTTTTTTTTCTTCATGCCGGCCGTCCTGCTTTCCGGTTTCATGTTCCCCATCGCCAATATGCCGAGGGTGGTTCAATGGCTGACGTATCTCAATCCCTTCCGCTACTTCCTGGTCATCATCCGCGGCATCTTCCTCAAAGGCGTGGGCCCCAGCATCCTCTGGCCGCAGATGCTCGCGCTCCTGGTGATCGGTTCAGTCACCTTGTGGCTGACGTCAAGAAGATTCCGGAAAACGCTTGCCTGAGAAAGGAGGCTGCGCGGCACAGGCTGGATTTCAGCCCCGATAACGTGGAGGCGGGGCGGGAATACGTGAGGGCATACGTGACGTTCATTCACTATGTGGAGCGGATCTACCAGGCGGCCAAGTCGCCCATTCACGGTCATGCGCCCGACCCAGGCGGCATGCACGCCGAAGAGTGAACCTCCCGCCCGCCACGAGCGTTACAGGGCAGGACCTTCGGCAGGCGCCGGCTCTAGTGCGCGGGCTGCCTTCCGCGGAGGAACCCTGCCAATCTGCCGGGCGACGATCCCGACGACCTTCAGCGGGACGGAGATATGGACGGTTTCGTTCGCGTCGTCCACATCGATGATCAGGGAGTCTCCCTGCTTGACGATGCTGACCTTCTCGTGTGGGCTGACAACCTCCACCAAGGGGCCATCGGGGCAACGCGCCAGTTCCTCGCTCACGGCCTCGATGACGGGCAGCCACGGCCGCGCCTCTTCCGCGGCCTCCTGGAGCTTCGCATCGGGCACGAACTCCAGGACCACCGGCACGGCGGCCGCCGGCACCGCCAGCCGTATGTTCTCGCCTCCGGGGCTTTTCCCCCGCACGGAGACGCGCACCGCGCCCATGTCGTAAACAAAAGCACCTGCTACCAACAGTGTTCCGAGCACCATCGCGCCGGCGCCACCCGCGACTGCTCCTGCGCCTGACGGCATAGTGCACCTCCTCACTCCATCGTGTTGCGCGAGTCCACCCAGATGCGGACCTTGCTGTGTTGATCGTCCACGGAGACCAGCACTGTGTCACCCACCGCACCCAAAGCCCGCACCGCCGCCAGGATATCGAGTTCATCCTGGGCGCCCGAGAGCAGGGCCTCGACGACCGGAATGGGAATGGTGACATTCACGGTTTCGGCTCTGGTCTTGGTTTCGGTCTTGGCCTTGGTGCCGGCGGTCTCCTTGTTTTCCTGAACCTTGATGAGCAGATTGCCACCGGCCTTCGCCACGCGCACGTTCTCGTGTTGGCTCTCCACAGTGATGAACTCGTTGTCCGGCGCGGCGCGCAGCGCCTCCATGACGGCCCGCAGGTCCAGGTCATGGATATCGTCCTTGCTCACCTTCACCTTGCCGGCACACAGCTTCTCGGTGTGGATGGCAGGCAGGACCTTTTCCGCCAAAGATAGCGGCAGGTTGATGCGCACCGTCTCACCCTGCGTGCCGCCCTCTTCGACCTTCACGTGGACCCAGCGGTCTGCCGCCAGCGTGCCTGTCCTCGCCAAGAAGATTACTGCCAATCCTAGCAGAACCTTTTTCATGGAAATCCAGCTCCTCTCTTGCAGTTACTTGAAGAAACGCAAAGTGCCGGCTGGAAGTTCCGTCAATTTTCAGGGGAAGCAGGAGGCGCGCCCTGCGATCGCCTCCGCCCCCTGGCGGAACTGGCAGCGGACGGTCTGCCGGGGGTCGTCTGACGGCCCTCTCCAAATTGGCCACCCAAGGGTGCTAGAATTGGCTCGCATTCTGGGCGCCACAACGGGATAGATGGCGAGAGGGCTGGGAGCAAGGGGGCGGGCCGATCTCCGGGCGACCGCTGGCCCGGGCTGGATTCCAGCCGGGAGGAAATAACATGAGAGCCTACGTGTTGATCAACGTACGGCCCGGCAAAGTGCGCGAGATTGTGAGCGCGGTCAGCCAGATGGAAGGCGTGCGGCACGCTGACGCCTGCTGGGGTCTGCCGGATGTGTTCGTATATGTGGAAACCCCCAGCGAGAAGAGACTCAACGAGCTCGTGATCGACACGATTCAGAAGCTCGAGGGCGTGGAGCGGACGGAAACACACATCGCCGTGGAATGAGCCGGCCGCGCAGGCTTCTTGCCTCCGGCGCATCATAGGGCCGCCGCGGTTCGCCGTGGGCGGCGCACGAGTGCCGAGTCCTGCCCCGCAAAGGGCTTACTTGAAGTCCTCGGACTTGGCCAATTCGGCGCGGTTGTGGCCTGCCTGCTGGGCGCGCGCGAGCGCCGCCTCGACGGCGCGGAGAAAAGGCTCCACCTCTTTTAGCTTGTCACCGGCCGCCACACCCAAGCTGAGCGTCACCTGAAGCTTCCCTTCTTGGGCAGACGCGAACTTCCCCCATTCGGAGATATCCATACTCTGCCCGCCGATGGCGTTGCGGACGCGCTCGGCTTGGCTCAACGCATGGGCCGCATCGCAGCCCGGCACTATCATGAGGAACTCCTCTCCCCCGTAACGGCCTACGGTGTCGTAAGGCCGCACAATGGAGCGGACGCGGCGGGCCGCTTCCCGCAGCACCGCGTCCCCGGCCAGGTGACCGTAAGTCTCGTTGATGTTCTTGAAGTTATCGATCTCGGTGAGGATGAGACCCACATGGCTTCCCTCGCGGCGCACGCGAGCCAACTCGCGGAGCAGCGTATCCAGGATGGAGGCACGGTTGGCAAAGCCCGTGAGCGGGTCATGGGTAGTCTGATAACCAATGGCCGCATGGGCGCTCTGCAATTCCTCCTGCAACTCCAGAACGCGCTTGGCGAGACGGAGGCGGATCATCAATTCATTCAAATCGAGAGGCTTCATGAGGAAGTCGTCGGCACCGGCCTTCATCCCCTCGAGCATGTCCTGTTCCTGGCCCTTGGCCAGCATCAGGAGAATGTAGACGTAGGGTAACTCGGTGTGTCTCCGCGCCTCGCGGCAGATCTCCAGGCCATCCATGCCCGGCAACGTCCGATCCAGAATGGCTAATCGCGGGCCGTCCCGCTTTTGCAGCTCCTGCCAGGCGTGGGCGCCATCGGAGGCCGTGAGGACCTCGTGGTCCCACTTGGGGAGCGTGGTTTCGAGCATGCCGCGGACAACACCTTCCTCTTGGGCAATCACGATTTTCATGCACGAGCCTCCTCCCTCAGGGCGGCAAGCGCCGACCGGAGGCATTCAATTTCCCTTCGCTTACGCCAGATCAGCTTCCTCGACTGGGTGAGCAGGTCGCGGTGACCCAGCATTTGAAGTCTCGGGGCCGCCTCGAAAGCCGCGTGGGCTGGCGGCACCAAATCGCGGCGCACCGCGGTTTCCCACAGCGCAGGTAACAGTCTCGCACAGCCGTCAAGGAAAAGCGTCCCAATTTTCCCAGAAGTCGCGGGTTGCCGTCAACGCGGGCCAGAGAAGCTCGCGTCCCGGCCCGCCGCGGGTCAGGAGGCCCGGCGACGGTTCGAGCCTGTAGGTGAGGAGGGAATGCGAAGTTCCACCGCTGTTGCCAGCTCCACGCAGTTGCGCCCTCGACTCTTGGCCCGGTACAGCGCCGTGTCGGCGGCGCGCAGGAGCAAGTCGGGGTCTACCTCTGTGACTGGTTCGCTTGCAGCCACCCCCAGGCTGAGAGTGACGGGAATGGGGCCTTCAGGTGTGTCGACGGGCTCCTTCAGGATGCGGGCTCGCAGTCTCTCCGCCTGAAGTATCGCGTTCTGGGCGGTGCACCCCGGAAAGACAATCAAGAACTCCTCTCCCCCAAAGCGCCCGGTCACGTCGTAGCCGCGCACGGCGGAAGAAAGCCGGTGGGCGACCTCGCGCAACACCATGTCGCCGGTAAGGTGCCCGTACATGTCGTTGACCTGTTTGAAATGATCGATGTCGGCCATGATGACCGTGACGGGCGTTCCCTGCCGTTCTCCCCGGCTGAGTTCCCGGCGCAGCAAGTCAAGGGTCGCCCCGCGGTTCCACAGGCCGGTCAGCGAATCGTGCGTCGCTTGCACCCGCAGCGTTTCTTGCAAGTCGAGGATGCGAATCCCCGCGCGCAGGCGGGCTCTCAATTCTTCGGCATCGAACGGCTTGGTCAGGAAGTCGTCCGCGCCCGCCTCCAGGCCCTTGACAAGGTCTTCCTTCTCGCTCTTGGCCGTCAGGAGGAGAAGGTAAACGTAGCGTTGATCGCCGAGGCTTCTGACCGCGCGACAGATCTGCGGGCCGTGCAGGCCGGGCATGACCCAATCGAGGATGGCCAACCGCGGCGCATCCTCGCGTTGGAGCACTTCCCAGGCCTTGTCGCCGTCCTCCGCGACCACAACGTCATAGCCCCATTTCTTCAGCGTGGCTTCGAGCATGCGGCGGGAAACGGCATCATCTTCGGCAATCAAGATCCCCATGGGGACCGGTCCTTGTCTGTCCCGTTCACCACTTGACTGCTTTCCGCATTTTCGAGTCCGAGACGATGACATTTAAAGAGTGGCTATTTTTATCCGCCGCTCGGGGGCGGCGCTTGGGGTGTAGTTCCCAACAGACGTGACAGAGTACGATAGAGCTCGTCCAGGTCCACGGGTTTGGGGAGGAATTCGTCTGCACCGAGATCTTTTACCGTAGGAACAATTTCTGGATCAATGCTGCCGCTTAATACAATCACTGGAATCTGACTGGTTTTTGTGGAAGCTTTCAGTTGCTTCAGAACCGCGATACCGGTCCCTCCCGGCATTTGAATATCAAGAATAATCACGTCGGGAAGGGTCTTAATGGCGGCTATCCATGTCTGCACCGCATCATACGCCACGGTCACTTTAAATCCCTTTGCCTTGAGACGGGTGGCGAGCATTAGGGTTTGGACCCGGTCATCATCCGCAACCAGGGCGGTCATTTCGAGCCCCTCTTTGCGAACCCCTCCAAGACCGGCTTGAGGCGTTCGATTTCTTGCTGGAGCACTGCATAGGCTTCCTGGGCCTCTGCCAAGTCCCCCTGGCGGCCCGACATTTCCAGCCTGGCGGCTGCCTCGAAAGCGGCGTGGGCGGCAAAGTTGCCTACAGAGCTCTTCAGGGCGTGCGCGGCGTACTCCAGCGCTTTAGCGTCCCCGCGCGTCACAGCCTGGCGCACGGCTGACAACAGTCTCGCAGTGTCGGCAAGAAAAAGTCGCGCCAGTTCCCCCAGAAGTTTTGCGTCGCCGTCAACGCGCGCCAGGGCTGTGACTCGATCGAGGATCTCCTCCGGGCGCGGTTCTGCCGGCACGCTCTCGCGCCTCTCCACCGCAGGCAGAACTGCGCCCTCCACGGCCGCCAAAAGTTCTTTTGCCTGGATGGGTTTGGCGAGGTAGTCGTCCATCCCGGCCGCCAAGCAGCGTTCGCGGTCGCCCTTCAGGGCGTGGGCGGTCATGGCAATGATCGGCAGGTGTCTGCCCGTCGCCTTCTCCTTCTGGCGAATAGCCGCGGTGGCCTCAAGGCCATCCATCTCGGGCATTTGCACGTCCATTAAGACCACGTCGAACCCGCGGGAGGTGGCCTTTTCGAGGGCGTCCAGGGCCTCCTGGCCGTTCCCGGCCACCACCACCGTGTGCCCCTGCTTTTCCAGCAGGCGGACCGCCAGCTCTCGGTTGACGACGTTATCCTCTGCGACCAGGACACGGAGCTTTCGCCGGGCTTCCCGCAGAGAATGCCGGGTGAGGACGGTGGGCCGCTCTCCCTCCCGCGAGGGCCTCCCGAGGGCCACAAGGATAGCCTCCAAGAGCTCGGACTGGCGAATCGGCTTGATCAGGTAGGCAGCAATACCCAACTCCCGGCAGCGGGCGGCATCGCCCCGCTGCCCGGCGGAGGCCAACATCATGATGGTGGCCCCGGCGAGTCCCGGACTCTCCTTGATCCGCCGGGCCAAGGTGAAGCCGTCCATGTCCGGCATCTGGGCGTCGATGAGGACCAGGGGGAAGGGTCTTTCGGCATCTTTGGCCTGCTCCATGGCGGCCAAGCCTGCCCACCCGCCCTCGGCCAAGGTGGGCTGCATCAGCCAGTGGGTGAGCATGGCTTCCAGGATGCGTCGGTTGGTGGCGTTGTCGTCCACCACCAGCACCGGCATGTCGCGCAGGCAGACCGTTTCCCGGAGGGCGTGCGGCTTCGTCGGAACCTTGCCCAGGCCGAAGTGGGCGGTGAAATGAAAGGTGCTCCCTTGGCCGGGTTCGCTTTCCACCCACAGCCGCCCGCGCATCATCTTCACCAGTTGGGAGGCGATCGCCAAACCCAGCCCCGTCCCCCCATACTTTCGTGTCGTCGAGTTATCTGCTTGCGCAAAGGCCGCGAAGATCAGTTCCTGCTTCTCGCGCGGAATACCGATCCCCGTGTCGGTGACGGCAAAGTGCAACTCGACCCCATCCTGCGTCTGGGACTGTGTCTCGACGTGGACGACCACTTCCCCCTGCGCGGTGAACTTGATGGCGTTGCCGACCAGGTTGACCAGAATTTGCCGCAGTCGGCCTGGGTCGCCCACCAGATCCCGCGGCACGCTGGGGGGAGCTTGATAGACGAGTTCCAGACCTTTCCCGCTCGCCCGCGGGGCCAGCGTCTTCATCGTGTTGGCGAGCGTGTCATGCAGGTTGAAGTCGATGAGGTCCAGGCCGAGCTTTCCCGCCTCAATCTTGGAAAAGTCCAGGATGTCGTTGATTAAGGTCAGCAGGATGTCGGCCGAATCCTTGACCATGACCAGATACTCCCGCTGCTCGGGAGTGAGCTCGGTGTCCAACGCCAGTTCCGTCATGCCGATGATGCCGTTCATGGGGGTGCGAATCTCGTGACTCATGTTGGCCAGGAACTCGCTTTTGGCCCGGCTGGCGGCCTCCGCCCGCCGCGTCGCCTCCCCGAGATCCTCCACGAGTTGGCGAAGCCTGGTCGCATTCTCTTCCTGCGCGACCTTGGCGGACTCCAGCTCTGCGGCATAACGGCGCAGCGCCTCCTCGGCCCGCTTCCGCGCGGTGATGTCGGAAATACACCCGACCATTCTGATGGGCTTTCCACCCTCGTCAAAAACTGCCTGGCCCCTGGAGTTTTGCCAGCGGTATTCGCCCGATTTATGCCGATGCCGATAGTCAACGTCATATTTCGTGCCCTTCTCAAGATGGTTGTTCAGAGCGCTGATCACACGATCGTAGTCATCGGGGTGGATTCTTGATGTCCACGAATTGTACGTATGAGGCAATTCCGGGTCATCAAACGAGTATCCGACAATCTCACACCAGCGAGGGGAAAAGAACTCCTGATTAGTTTGAATATCCCATTCCCAAAGGCCATCTTTGGTCGCCTTGACTGCCAGCCGAAATCTTTCCTCGCTTTTCCGGAGCACCTCCTCCATTCGCTTACGTTCGGTGATGTCGCGGTCGGTACCGCGATACCCCTGGAAGTTCCCCTCGGCATCGGTGAAGGGAAGACCACTGGTTTCAAAAACCACCGGATGTCCATCTTTGTGCAGGCCGATGTTCTCCAGGGCGATGATAGGTTTCTGTCTCTCTGCCAGTGGCCTGAAGATTTCGGCCACGCGCGACGCTTCCTCCGGCGGCATCAGGTCAAACGGTGTTTTGCCGAGGAGTTCTGCCGGCTCGTAGCCGAGAACCTCTTTGACCCGCGGACTAACGTAGGTGTAATGTCCTTGGGGATTCACCTCCCAGACCCAGTCGTGCAACGTCTCAACCAGGTTCTTGAACTGCTCCTGGCTCGCCCGCAGCGCTTCCTCCGCCCGTTTGCGTTCGGTGATGTCGCGGGCAATTCCAAGTTCTCCCACGACTTTGCCGTCCTTGACGTGTGGGGTGGAGGTGAATTCTCCGACTAGGTACTCGCCTGACTTGGAGAGAACGCGTAATTCATAGGGGGGTTGCGGCCCGCCCCGTGCGGCCTTCTGCGACGTCTCTAGGGCAACAGGCAAGTCGTCAGGATGTACAATCGCCGCAAGAGGCTTGCCCAGCCATTCAGCGCGTGACCAACCCGTAAGCGTCTCAAACGCTGGGTTCAATGACGTAAGCGATCCATCCTCTGCGGAAACGGTGTAGATAACGTCGGGCGCAGCTTCAACCAGGCTGCGATATCGTTCTTCGCTTTCGTGCAGCTCCTGCTCCACCCGCTTGCGCTCGGTGATGTCCTGATACAGGACATACGCGCCCACGAGCGTTCCACCCAGGACTAAGGGGACGCAGTGTAGTTCCACGTCCATCAGGGTTCCGTCTTTGCGGCGGCGGCGCGGGGTGGCCTGCAAGGCCTCTCCCGCCATCACCCGCCGGGTGTATTCCCTCGCCTGGGACAGCACTTCCGCTGGGACAACCAAGTCGTCCAGCTGGGCACCCAGGATCTCTTCCTGGCGATATTGGAACAGGCGCTCGAAGGCCGGGTTACACATCTGGATTCGGCCCTGGGGGTCGTGCGCCACAATGGCGAGGGGGCTGTTTTCGATCAGGGCGCTCAAGTAGGTCGTGCGCTCCTGCAGCGCCTCTTCTGCGCGCTTGCGCTCGGTGATGTCGCGGGAGATGCCGAAGGTTCCGATGATGTTCCCGGCGGCGTCACGCAGGGGCATTTTGGTGGTCGAGGCCCAGGTCTCATGGCGATCGGGCCAGGTTTCCTTCTCCTCCTTGCCCAGCACCGGCTGGCCCGTTCTGATTATTTCCTGCTCGTCGGCGAAGGCCGGCTGGGCATGTTCATCGGTAAAGAAGTCGAAGTCCGTCTTGCCTATGGCTTGGGCAGGGTCGTTCAACCCAAACACTTTAGCGTGCGCCTTATTGATCCGGACAAAACGGCTGTCGCGATCCTTGAAATAGATATAGTCGGGGAGGTTGTCCATGAGGGTGCGGAGTAGATGTCTTTCCTCCATCAACGCCGCTTCCGCGCCCCTGCGCTCGGAGATGTCGCGGGCGATGCCTTGGATGGCAACGGGGAGCCCCTCGTCGCAAATAAACCGGATGTTGATTTCCAGCGGTACCCGGCGGCCATCTTTGCTCACCATTTCCAGTTCGTGGATGGTAGGTCGTTCCTGAGCGCCGTCACGCCGAATAATCTGCTGAGCCAGGGCGGAGTATTCCGGCGCCACCATCTGGG
>Ga0315288_10001215_pt1 | contig 33158 bp, 26 predicted proteins | sample YL17G11_20_MG_FD_203454 | JGI IMG/M metagenome (GOLD analysis project Ga0315288, IMG submission 203454) | Sediment microbial communities from Yellowstone Lake, YNP, Wyoming, USA - YL17G11_20 | ecosystem: Environmental > Aquatic > Freshwater > Lake > Sediment | place: USA: Wyoming | collected...
TTTTTTCATTTTTCTTCTCCTTTCTTTTCTTGCCTTCTCTTTAGGTCTTGTGGACCATCCTTCTATCCGTGCCCCTGGCCCGAAAGCCATGTCCGCACACACTCTAACGTCAGGTCCCGGCCCCTTAACCTATCCCACAATGCAGCCTTCTCAGGCCCATTAAAGAATTTCTCAAGGCGGCCGAGTTATCTCCGATAAGGAATGTAATTGCGTTGTTCCTTCCAAACCTTGTAGATGATCGTCAACAATCGCCGGGCCGTGGCCACTTTAGCTTTGTTCGCTCCTTTTCCGCGGGCCAGACGTTCGTAAAAGCAGCGGAGGTCAAAATCCGCCCGGATGGCCGGCCAGACGGCTTCCACCGCCGCCCAACGAAGCCAGCGATTCCCGGCCCGAATGATTTTGCCGTGATAGGTTTTATCGCCGGAGCTGTGAGTCGAAGGAATGACCCCGGCGTAGGCATGAAGATGAGCCGCGTCGGAAAACCGGTTCAGGTCCGCGATCTCCACGGCAACCAGAACCGATAAATATTTTCCAAACCCGGGAATCGTCCGGATGAGCTGAGCCTCCCGGCTTTCCTCATAGAGCTTCCCGACAAGGGCTGTTGACTCCTCAATCCTCGTCTCTAAATGCCGACAGGTCTTCAGGAGCGCCTCCAGCAGTCTCTTCTCACCCCGGGCCAAATCAAGCTCCAAGAGCGCCTTCTGACCTTTTACGGAAAAAATATTGGTCTCGCGAGCCACGGTCTCCCGCACCGCCTCTTTCTGCTGAGCGAGGAACGCATAGACCCGATTCTTCAGCACCGTCATCGCGCTCACATAAAAAGCCCGCTGCCTTAAGACCCGCTGGGATTGCCGATTCTCCGCCGACCGCCGATACACCTCCGGGATCATGTTCATCCGCAACAGATGCGCCAGGACCTCCGAGTCCCGTTTGTCCGTTTTGATCTTCGCCCTGGCGATGGCTTTCACTTCGTTCGGATGAGCGATCTTGACCGCAATCCCTATCTCCTCCAAGACATCCACCATCGTGTAGCTCGAGCGACCAGTCTCGATGACGGCTTCCATCGCCTCCCCACCTTCCAAGAACTTCTCGATCTCGGCCCGAAGGTTGGGAACCCGGCCCGATCGAAGCACCTGCCCCTCTTGATCCATCAACGTCATGTGAGAGTATTGACGATGATGGTCAACTCCGACATAATTCATCTGTGCACCTCCTGAAAAGATTCTCTCTGATGGGGAATCTATCACAAGATAGCCACCCATCGGGAGGTGCATCACATCATCATGTTACCTATCCATCATCCGTATGCGCGAGTTTCTCGATCCCACTTACCCCTTGAATTTCTTCAGGGCTTTGGCCAGTTCCGCATCGTCCACGACGCTTTGGATACAGCGGATGATCGAAGCGTCGATGGAGTCCGTGACCTTGCGCATAAAGCTCATCACAAGCGGGCTCCGCTCATCGTTGCCGCGGAAAACATTGGTGTAGATCATGTCTCCTTTCTTGGCATCGACGAAATCGATATTGACCTGAATGGCGGACATCGTGGCGACCACGACAAGTCCCTCGCTCTCGGCGACCTTAAGGCTCAGGAATGAGATATTGACCTTGACCTCACCGTCCGGGACGTCGCTCCATTTATGCCCGGAAGCGGTGACGGCCGCGCTCAGCCCTTCGAAAAGAACGTCGGCCACGGGCCGTTCTTCGTAGAGATCATAGGTGACCATATCACTTGAGAGACTCGCCAGCTTCGTCATATCCGGTCTCTTGTCGGTGAATTCCCCTTTGCAGAACAAAATGGCCGGCGTGACGTTGGGCAACTCGTGGCCTTTCTGGAGCTGCGCCTTGAAATTTGGACGCATGACGATAGGGATTCGGGGCCTGCAGGCCGCGACGAAGACAAGAACCAGAGCCAACGCAAATACTTTTTTTCTCATTCTTTCCTCCTCTCTGTTCGATCTATTCAAAGACCCGGATGGCTTCCCGCGACCGCGCGGGGGCCTTAAAATTGAAAAAGTAGATATTTGAGAGAAATTCAAATATTGAACCTGAAATACAGGTTGTCACGCCTTCCCTCTTTGTTAGGATATGAATTTATAGGGGATGTGTCAAGCACGACAGCCCTCTAGATCTTTGTGTTTTTGGCCTTCCAGACCTTATCCCTTCCCCCTTTTCCAAGCTCTTCTATAATCTGATATGATTATCAGAGAAAGGTTGGATTACTCCACATTCCCTCCGACACTCTGGCGCAACGATTCTATATATGGGGAAATTGAATTACATTTCAAAAAATCTATAAATGGAGTTATAGAATTGGATACTCGCCCACCCCACCTGATTCCCCTAATAATAAGGATTTTTCACTTTTCGGACTTTAAAAGTTTTTAATCAATTTTAGGCGATTTTTTCACATTAATATCTCCGGACCAAAAAAGCGGTTATCATTGATTCCCTGGTTACGGTGTGCTAAAAACATCAGCTATGGTCGGCCATGAGATTTAAGAACGGGATTGTTTGCCTCTTGCTTTTTTCAGCCGCGATCGGCGCCGTGTCCGCGCGCCCGGATCCGCAAGAGCAAAAGAAGGGATTGGCCTATGACCTCTCTGTCAGCGCCATTTCCATCTCGGTCACGGTTCAGGACAAAAAGGGCCGGTTTATCAACGACCTAACGGATAAAGATTTCGCGATTTTCGAAAACGACAAGAAACAGAACATCAACTATTTCAAGCACGATTTCGAGGCGCCTTGGAGCCTGACTGTGCTTCTTGATGTCAGCGGAAGCATGGCCCTCCAGAACAAGCTCAAGGACTGCAAGGATGCGCTCGTTCGCCTGGCGACCCGCCTCCTCGGACCTAAAGACGAGGTCTCCCTGCTCGTCTTCGCCGACGGCGAAGTGGAAGTCGCCTCTAAGTTTTCGACAGACAGACAAGCCTTTGTGTCGGTCCTGGCAAAGACCGAAGCCTATGGCCAGACAGCCTTGAACGATGCCGTCGCCGTCTCGCCCGAATTCGCCAACAGAGGGACGAACGAAAAAAGAGCTCTCCTTTTGGTTACGGACGGGATCGAGAACGACAGCCATTCGTCATCCGACCAGGCTATCGAAATCGCGAGGAGAGTGGATGTGCCGATCTATGTCCTGGCCTATAAGATTCCGCTGAGCGAGCAATATTTACAAAAGTTCAAACGCGCCCCAACGTTGAGCCCGTCCGGCATCGTGGCCACTCTCGAACAATTTTCCGGGGCGACGGGCGGAAAAGCCTTTTTACTCAACACGCCCGAAGAATTGGACGCCGCCGTCGGAGACATCAAGAAAGAACTGAGCCATCAGTATATTCTAGGATACACGTCTTATAAAGACCCGAAGAACGAATATCGAGCGATCAAGGTTGTCACGACCAACAAGAAATATATCGCGAGAACACGGGCGGGCTATTGAGACAACAGAGACGAAGGCGCGAATTCCGGGCCGCACGACTCCGGATTTAAAATCGTGTTTCAGGAATCACGTGAAACGACTTGAGGAATGCGATATAATATTATTCTAGACCCTCAGGCCGATTATTGGGCAAGAAATCATGGAGGATAAAATGAATAAAAAACATATCGCCCTTCTTTCGGGAGTCGCGATTCTCGCCGGGCTCCTGTCATTCACAGGCTGCGCGACGAAAAAAATGGTCCAGACGGAATTAGCCGCCCTCGACCAGAAAGTCGAAGGGGTGGCGACTTCGGTCGAGGAAAACCAGAAACGGCTCAAGGAGCACGATGAGAAACTGGCCACGATCGGAACCCTGATCGCCCGGCAGGAATCTCAGTTCAAAGGCGTGGACGGCAGGATCGAAGAAGTCAAAAAACTGACTCAGGGCAAGCTGATCTATAAAGAGACGGTCAGAAACAACGAGGCCAAATTCGCTTTCGACAGTTATGAGATCAGCGCCGAGGGGAAAGCGGGGTTGGACAAGTTCGTCGAGGTGCTCATTACCCAAAACAGGGGCGTCTATCTCGAGATCCAGGGCCATACGGACAATACCGGGCCGGAAGTTTGGAATCGGCAGCTCGGCTTGAAAAGGGCAGAAGCCGTCATGGAATATCTCTATAAACAGCATCACCTCCCGCTTCACCGGATGCAGGTCATCAGCTTCGGGAGCTCGGCGCCCGTCGCGGACAACGGCACGCGCGAAGGGAGAGTCCAGAACCGCCGCGTCGATATCCTAGTCTACGAATAATTCGGATTATTTAGGCGACAGACAACTCAATCCTTAAATTCCAATCCATTTGATACGTTCGACGGCGCCAAACCCCGATTTTTAAATCGGGGTGAAAAGCGCCGCTCAGTATTAACCCTGCGCATACCCCGGGCTTCAGCCCGGGGAGTCGAATGGGTTGATTTCGGTAATGCATTGACTGTCACGTAAATAGCCGTAATAATCACCGCCCTGTCCTAAATCCCCTCCTCCGACTCATCCCGGCCATCCGGCCCGCAATCTCGGCCTCGGTTCCTTATACTCTTCGCTTTCGCTGACATATGTCCATATGGTATAAATCCCGTATGAAGCATTGGTCACGGCCGGCTGCGGTCCTTCGACAAAACCGAGCCATCTTGCTGATCTTGCTCGCCGGGCTGATCGTTCGCATTCCAATTCTGATCTTCAATGAAGGAATCCTGTGGCCGGATTCCAATTTCTATTTGCGCTTTGCCGAGGGGATTGCTCTCAAACAGGATTTTTCGACACATCATGTGTTCCACACGCCCCTCTATCCCCTCTTTCTGTCGTTTTTCATCCGTTTTTTGCCACAGACAGCCAAAACGGGTTTTTTGATCATTTTGTTCCAGCCTCTCATGGGATTATTATCCACAATTCTTGTCTACCGGACGGCCAAACGGATCTTTAATCCGCCGACCGCGACATGGAGTGCATTACTGTTCACCCTCAACCCGCTGGTCCTCTATTATGAACACGTGATCGAAACGGAAACCCTGTTCGTTTGCATTCTGTGTCTATTGATTTATTTACTGACGTCTTTGTCCGATGTTCCGACCTGGAAACAGGATCTGTTGATCGGATTTCTGTGCGCCATGGTGACGCTGACTCGGCCCGTGGCTAAACTTCTCTTCTTCGTCATTTAATTCTTCCTCGTCTTCAGGATCAAAAGGCTAAAACCTTTTTTGGGTCACGCCCTTGTCATCAGTTCGGTCTATTTTATCCTCCTTCTCCCCTGGATGCTAAGCAACTCCCGCCACTTAGGCTTTTTCGGTGTGAGCAAGGGAGAAGGGATCAATTTATACCTTCGGACAGTCGAGATCGATCACCTCGATTCCCTTGACAATCCACCTCAAAAGGACATCGCAACGTCAAGGCCGGACAAACGATTGAAGAGCAAACCCGGCAATTTTTTTCGGAGGGAAGTCATCGAAGACAAAGAAAAATTGACCTATGCCACCTCCCTGATCAAGAAACACCCCTGGCGGTTTTTCTTTGGAGCTCTCCGTAACTGGAAAAAGAGATCCACCTATGCCTTCGGTCTTCTGGCCGTTCTATGTATCTTTTACTTTTCATTATCGGCATCCGTGTTTATTAAGCCGATCGATCGTCTGCGTCTGCCCGGAGACCCGTTTTACTGGATGTTTGTTTCCTTCGGAATCATCGAGGGTCTAACCTGGCTACGGGCCCGTTTCTTGAGAGCCTGCTGGTCTCAATGACGAGTCAACTTTATTTAGCTCCTCGTCGTTGTTTAAGCCATAATGAGGATTGAAAATCTCACTTTAGCGGTGGTACAGTGAGGGGGGGGGGTAGGCCCGCGTCCCCCTGCTTGTTTAGCCGGCAATCGCCGCTCGATATCATGAATAACAATGGCTACAGTTATCCAGATCGTGTCCTCAAATCGGACGAAGGCCTCTCGGTTGCGTCCTTCTATGCCCTTCATTACACCCACTCGACCCAGGAAACATGGCGGCAACGAATCCATACGGGGCAGGTTTTGCTCAATGGCCGGCCGACATCGCCGGACGATACTCTGACTCGGGGCGACCGCCTTATCTATGATCGTCCTCCATGGGAAGAGCCCGATGTTCCAAGGAATTTTGCGACTCTGTTCGAAGATGGAAATGTTTTAGTCCTGGCAAAACCTTCCGGACTGCCTGTCCTTCCCGGCGGCGGGTTTTTGGAAAATACACTGCTTCACTTGGTCCGTCAACGCTATGATGTCGAATGTTCGCCTCTTCATCGGCTGGGGCGCGCGACTTCAGGGGCCATCCTGTTCACCCGAAACGCCCGAACCGCGCGTTTTTTAAGAATGGCCATGGACGAAAGACGAATCCGTAAGGTGTATCTGGCCTTGGCCTCCGGAACCGCCATGCCGGACGCCTTTACGGTCGATGCGCCTATTGGTCCCGTTCCGTATCAGCGATTGAAAACCATACACGCGTATTGTCCCCACGGTCGGCCGTCGATGAGCCATGTTCGGGTGATCCGTCGACTCCCCCATGAGAACGCGACACTCCTGGAAGTGACCATTCCCACGGGACGTCCCCACCAGATCCGAATCCATCTCAGCCATGCGGGATTCCCTCTGGTGGGCGACCCGCTCTATCAATCGGGTGGAATTCCTCTTGACCGCAGCGAGGATGACGAATGCGTCGCGCTGCCCGGTGACAGCGGGTATTTCCTGCATTCATGGAAAATCCGGTTTCCTCATCCTGAAAGGGGCGAAGACGTGGAGGTCCTTTGTCCTCCCCCACCCATCCTCGATCCTACCGCACCGTCAGCGAAATAAACTGCCCTTGGGTTGGCAGGAGTCGATGGGCAGGCTCCTTCAACTTATTTTAGGGGGACCGAGGTTGTGAAGTTGTCCGAGTTTCAGAGCGGATTGGAGAGGACCTATTCACGCTCAAGTTCCTGCGCGCCGGGAATTCTCGCGTGTCCCTCCTCCTCAATATCATGGAAGCGCCCGAGTACGTCTTTAAGATCGTCCGGGACAACATCCCCCACTACGTCAAGCTCCTCCCCATCAAGGACGATCGCCCGGACAGGTATGAGGTCCGGAGCGATCGTTCCGGAATCGAGAAGAGCTGGTTTTACAGCGTTCGGGACGACGCCGATTTCGATTGGCTGGAACAGAAGATCGTCAAGAACGGCTATTACGAACGCCCGGGCGTCTGGAGCTTCATCATCGACGAGGACAAGCGGATGATGGCCGACATCGCGGCGGAGTTCGGGCCCCGGACCGTGCTGGATTTCGGCTGCGCCAACGGCGCCGTTCTGAAGTGCCTCAAGGACCTGGGGATCGCTGGAGAGGGTGTCGAGATCAGCCGCTTGGCTCTCGATAAGGCGCCCGACGAGATCAGGGACGCCATTCATATCGGAGACCTCATGGACCTCGCCTTGCCGCACGCCTATGATCTTTTCCTGGGGCTGGACATCTTCGAACACCTCAATCCCAACAAGCTCGCCGGTTATATCGCGCGGATCTTCGACCTGATCAACGACGGCGGCCACGTCTATGCCAATATCCCCGCCTATGGAAAGGACGTCGTCTTCGGAGAGATATTCGAGGTCGACTATCCGGCCTGGCGCGAGGACATCGCGGCCGGGCGATGCTTCAGGACCATCCCCGTGGACGAATACGGCTATCCCAAGAACGGGCACATCATCTGCGCCGGCAGCGATTGGTGGGTGGACCGGTTCGAACGCGCCGGCTTCAGGAGGGAGACCGAGATCGAGCGCGCCCTTCACCGGAAACGCGACGAGGCCATGGAAAAGATCTCGCCCGCCCGGCGATCGTCCTACGTCTTCTCCAAGAACGCGGCGCCTGAGGGCAGGCAGGCGATTCTGGACAGGATCTCCCCGCCTAAGGCGTCCGAAATCTGAAGAAGGGGCTGGCGTTACCGGCCTTGTCTACGGCTTGGATCCGGAAATAGATGTCCAATGGGATGGGGAGACGAATGTTCACCTGGAAGGGAAGGATCGTGAAGAGGAAATACGTTCCGCGCGTCGTCGCGGTAAAGACCATTTTATTGGGCATATATCCGTATTCCAACCTGAAAAAGGAAAAATCGGATTCGTAACAGGGCTGCCAATAAAAGGCCTTCTGATTGGACTTGATCATCGGCAGAGGTTTCACTCCGGCGGGGAGCCCGGGAGGAAAGGCCGCCAGGCGATAGGAAAGCATCGTGGCGATGACGATCTGTCCAGCCGGGCTGGGATGGTTCCCCACGACATCCTCCAGAAGGGATTTCCAGCCGTCGGGCGGAAAATAGTCCATGAAGGCCAGGTGGGTATCGACGAAACTGATCTTCCTCCGGCCGGCTATTTCACCGATACGCGCGTTGAGGCCGGCGATATTGTCTTGAACGAACTTGAGCCCGCCTAGAAAATCCTTTCGGGGCGGAATGGTGGAGATGATGATCCGCATAGCCTTGGCTTCGGCCTTCGAGATGATGGTTTCGATGTTCTCCATGACGCTGTCGACGGAGAACTCATTGGAGATGCAGTCGTTGGTCCCCAACATCAGCAAAAAATAAAGGCCGGGATTGGCCTCCAGGTCCGCGTCGATCCGCAGAACCCCGTCGTAGGTCGTGTTTCCCGGGATGCCCAGGTTGACGGGATAGGCCGGTCCATAAGAAGAAGCGAGCAGGGACCTCATCTTTTCCGGGTAGGCCAACTCCGGATGATACTCCCCCTCCAGCCCGTTCATCCGCATCTTTCCCCAGGTGATGCTGTCGCCGAAGGCGACATACGTGTTGTCCAGGATGCGGGGATCGGACGGCGAGCTTCCCTTGATCTCGCGTCCCGCGCCCCCGCCAGGTTTCAAGGACCGGCGTTCACGAACAAGGACGCTCCGGGTCTGGAGGTCCAACTGATACACGACGCGCTCCTGGAGCGTCGACGCGTAGGCCAGGACGCCGCCGTCGACGGATTCGACGCTGAACCTTTTCTCCGAGACGAGCGTCCGGGACAGATTGACCAGATCGCCGTCCCAGAGATCGAGGAAAAAGATGTCGTCGTTGCCGGAAGAGTTTCCCAGGAAGATGATCCCCTGGGGCTCCCGGCCTTGAAGGACTAAGGTCGGCGTGGAAAGAAAAGAGAAGTCAGACAGGAAAACAACCCGGCCGGCGTCGACCCTGGAATCGTAGAGGCCGAGGCCCATCATCCCGGGTTGATGATGGATCCAGAGGACGAAGAAACGATCGTCCAAAGTCTTAACCACGGGGAAAAGGTCCTCCCCTCCCCCCAGGCTCAGCTCCTTCTCGGCGCCCGCGCCTTGGAGGAATACGGCGCTCCCTCCGGAAACGGCCCGGACCGTCACTTGATAGTCTCGTCCGCCGGACCTGAATTGGATCGGCTCCCCTATCTCGGATTGAGGAGAGGCCAGAGCGGCGGTGAACAGGAAAATCCAGCTGGCCAGGCCGATTTTCAGGCCCGCTCTTTTTTTCAGGTCTGCGGCTGAACCGCAAACAACTCGCATTCTCTCTTCTTCCGGACTCTCGGCCATCGGAATCCCGCGCGGCGACCGGACATTATATTATAAACGATCTCGGATCATTTGGGAGAGGATGAGGCACCCCGTTATTTAATCAGCCAATCATGGACGGTCACCGGATGGCTACTCAAGATTCGAATTTGGTTTATCTGATTTTGCTTTGGAGCCGTTCGAACGTCAAAAGAAATGCCCTGTTCACCTGCCGGAAATTCTTTGACCGCGATCAAATGGCCATTGAAATAGACCTGACTTTTGGTCGGCTGCATTGTCCGTATTTTAAATTGAATCGTTTTTTCCCCGACCAAGGAAAAATACGGAATTGGATATGTGATTTCTTGGCCATTTCGTCCGTCATCAAGAACGATCACGATGGAATTGCCGACTTCTTTGACATCTTTGATAAGCCCGAGCTCCTGTCCCGCGAGAACGTTTTTGCGGATTTTTCGCCAAATATCCCGGAGATTCCCATCGTATACGTACGGAATGAAGGACCCGTTGATCAGAATCAAATAAAGACCATTGTCCTTGAGCTTTTTTATGAGATCGGGATTCACTAATCCCCTCAATTCGCTTTCGACTCGAAGCTCTTTTTCATAGTTGAGACCCAGCGGATCATTGTAAATCATGTAATATCCATGATAGGTATGTTTGTTGTGATAGCGGGTCAAAAAGGAGTATGCGTTACTCGTAGCGGGAAGAAAAGGGAGCTCGAGGAGTCCAAAATAATCAGGATAGGAATCCGTCATTCGGTAAATTGTCTTTGTCTGAGCATTGAGTTCCGGAAGCTTGGCCATGGCGACCGGCCATCGGAAGCGCTCCAGCAGGAGGATCAAGACGACGGCCACCAAATAGATTTTTTTGCTCCGCTTTATCTCCAGAAAGGCCTTGAGCCCAAAAGCGAACAGGCCGATGATCAAAAGGGGAAGAATATATTCCATCCGTAATCCCCTCGAACGATGGAGGAAGGGAAAGAACTTCGCCAACACGTTAAAAAAATCGAAGATCTGGGGGAACGGATTGAACGTGATGAAAATGATGATCATTAAAAGGAAGGACACGAGTTTCAAAGGCCAGGGGATTTTTTTCCTGGCCAGAAAAACCAGCGCGGCCAGCGAACAAATAAATACCAAGAGGCAGATTTCCAGCAGAGATTCGATTCGGTCATACGCCTGCGTCCGAAAAAAAACGACGGCGATCAGACCGGGGATCATATAGGCACCGACCATGACCGCTAAAAGGATCTTGTCCCTCCGGTTCGAAACATAGGAAGAAAACGCATAAAAGTAAAAAAAGACAACCGAAAATCCCGGGAAAAAAGGCATCGGATTCCATAATTTGTTTAATAAATAAAGGAGCGTGGATTTGTTGGCATAAAAGCTTAAGGCCGGGAGATACTGGGCGGGATCGAAGCTGGGTTCCGATGGTGACAGAGAAATCTCTCCCTGAAGGAAGGGAGCATGGATCAGGATAATGACGGCCATCGTGGGCAGGAGTGAAGAAAAAAGCCAACCCAGGCCTCGAAGCCGAACGGGTCGTTGGATCAGGACAAAGATCAGCCAAAAGAAGGCCAGGGAAATCGACAAGAAAAAGGCGAGGGAAAGATCGAATAAAAATTGAGAGAGTAAAAAGACATTGAAATAGATCAAATCTTTCTTCTGGTTGTTCTTCAAATATTTCAACAGGAATAAAAAACACAAGGGGGCCGGAAAATTGAAGAGCATATTGAGATGGGCGATGTTGAATACCCGAAACGGCAAAAGAACGTAAAGACCGGCCGAAATGATCGATACGGTCTCGTTATCCTGCAGCTCTTTGAAAAAAAGATAGGCACAATACCCGGCCGCCAGGTAAGAAAAAATCGTTATCCCGTTGTAGAGCGGATAGATGTTCGGAATTCCAAACATGAAAATAGGCAGGAGCAAGACGGATTGTCCGAATAACGTGAATCCGATGGTCAACGTATAGGACAGGGGAAAAAGGAAGGGCAAGTGGTAGATTTGGCTGAATTGAAGATGGCTGAGTTTTTGGATATTCGAGTAGAGTATGGTGAGAGACAAACTGATGTCGCCGTTGGTGGCGTAAGGCAGCATCGTGAAAAAATTTTTAAGAATAGGATAAAGATGAATCATCGATAGCACAAAGAAAAGCGAGATGATTCTCAATTTATAGGGAATTTTTCCTAAGATCGACTTACGCATGGCGAAAAGAGCCGTATGTCCTGGGGAAAAGCATTAAAGCCGACCTCACGGACATCGGATATATCCCAAAGCCCTAAGTTTCTTCTTCGTTTCGGCGTCGATCTCGGCCTTCTCTCCGCTGGGCCTCACGCCCTTGGTCTGGAGCTCCTGCATGATGGCGACGAGCCTCCCGGCAAGAGAAGCCTTCCGTGAGACGATGTTCGTCCGCTCCTGGGGGTCCGCTGTGAGGTCAAAGGTCTCAACCTCGGAATATGGAGGCGGCGGAAAAAGGAACGAGCCGCTGGTCTCCGCGCTGTAAGGTCTGTTCAGGATGACCTTGCTCCGGCCGTCCGTCATCGCCACCTTTTCCGGGATGGAGGAACCGAGAACCCCGCCCGCGAGGAAAGCGAGCGCGGCCCTGTCCTTTTTTTCCCTGCCTTTGAGGACGGGCATCAGGCTCCGGCCGTCGAGGTCGAAGCCCCCGTCCTCGATGCCGTAGACATCCATGACCGTCGGCATGATGTCGATGAGGCGGACAAAGGGCTCGACCCTTCTCCCCCGGAAATTCGAGCCGGGAAACTTGATGATCAGCGGCACCTTCAAGCTCTCGTCGTAAAGGGCGTGCCCGTGTTCCCAGCTCCCGTGCTCAAAAAATTCTTCGCCGTGGTCGCTGGTGAGGACGATCATGGTCTCGTCGTAAATCTTCAGGTCCTTCAGCTTCGCCACCAGGGGTCCGATCAAGTCCTCGTCCGTGGACCGAATCTCCCCGTCGTACAGCCCGACGATGTTCCGGCGTTCCTTCTCTGAGAGCTCCTTGAAGACGCCTTTGGGGCCGCCGATATGGCTCCCGATATCGACCATCGTCCAAAGCGGGTCGGGATCCAGGAACATCGTGTCATAGGGAGGCGGCGGGACGTACGGACCGTGGGGCTGGTAGGTATGGACGAACAGGAAGAAATCCTTGTCCCAATTCGCATCGATCCACCTGGCCGCCGAATCGAAGGTCATCCCGGCCGAATCGATCAGGGAATTTTCGCTCTGCGCATAGAGATCGAAGCCCTTGGAGAACCCGAAGACGGCGCCCACGAAACCGCCCCCGGTGACGGCGGCGCAATAGAAGCCGTTCGACCTGAGGATATCGGCCAGAGTAGGCCGGGAGCGATCGATCATGTCGCTGTCGAGATTCACCCCGTGCCGGAAGCAGGAAAGGGAGGTCAGGAGAGAGACGTGCGCAGGGAGCGTCCAAGACGACGGCGCGTAGGTATTGACGAATACGGCGGAATCGCGGGCCAGGGCGTCCGAGTTCGGGCTGGTGTCCTTGCCGTAGCCATAGCAGCCGAGGTGATCGGCCCGGAGCGTGTCGATGGAGATCAGGATGACCTTCCTCCCCTTCCGTCCCGGACGGGAAACGATCGGATCGGCCCAGAACGAAAAGGCGCCCTGTGGTCCCTCGGTAACGAAGGAGATCCGGGCCTTCCCCCCGGAAACGGGAAGCGGGACGCGCACGGGGACCAGCTTGGCCGTCCTCTCTTCGGTCAAGGGAGGAAGCCCGATGGAATCTTGATAGATCGTCTTCGTCCGTCCCGACATCTCGAGCCTGACGCGGAACAGGACGTTGCCTTCCCCGGCGGCCAGCGTTTTCCTGACAGCTTCAGAGTTGACGCCCCGGGCGATCCCCGCCCCGAATTCCAAAACGCTGTTCTCCGGGAGTTCCACGTCGAAAGCGTATTGGCTCCCCGGAGGAGCGATCATCGAGTTTACGTCCATCCCCAGGATGGCCAGCTTCCTCTTGAGCCCAAAGGGATTCTCTCCGGATCCCATATCATTCAAGGGCCGGTTTTTCTCATAGAAGTAGACGGGATTCGCGGGATCGAACGTGCCCGCGGAGAAGGGGCCGGCGACGACGTTTTTCTTTTCGAGAAGGTCGATGAAACGGAGGAGCCGGAAATCCGTCCGCGGGGCCTTCCCGCAAGCGGCCAGGAGCAAGGCCAAGACGGGGACGAGATAAAAAACTCTTTTTTCAGGCATTTAAGCGGCTCTCAGGGAGGATTTTAATCGAATTCATGGGGTTATTCAACTCGGATTGGCCGGTCATAAATCAGGAATCCATCCCCAGTGATGCAGTTCAACGGATGGTCATGGCCAGGAAGAGCCCGATCGGACTGGCGAGGGCCAAGAGGACAATGAGCGCGATCGCCCGGCCCAACCGTTCATCAAAGAATCCCTCGCTGACGGTTTTCTTCAGCAGGAACAGGAAAAGCAAAGTCTGCGGAACCATGTAGAGATCGAAATCCTTGATGTTCAAGTCGAATCCCCAGAAAAAAACGATGGCGAGCTGGGTCAGGGCCGCCAGTAACAAGAGCGGATCGGAAAGAGCCGGTCTCCCCCGTTTCGCCCGCCGGAATCCCAAGACAAGCAGGGGAAGAGGGAACCCGATCAAGAAAATCCAGCCGCGCAGGAACATATAGGCTTTCTCGGAAAAGTTCTTGTCGTTCCAGTAATGGAGCAGGGTCGGAAAGGGCTTGACGAATTTGTCCGCTCCCGCCCCCCCAAGCGCGGTGTAAAAAACCAGCGTGGTCCCGGCCAGCTCGCTGACGGCCGCGAGGATGAGCAGGGGCAGGAGAACACCGCCGGTCAGCAGCAGGACGCTCTTCCCGAAAAAACGCAGAGGACGCGGCTGCGGGAACTCTTTTGACTTGAGGAATGGGAGAACAAGGAGGACCGGCAGGGAAAACCAGGCTGAACCGTGAAACAGGCCGCCGACGGCCAAGGCGAGGGAGGCGAGCAGCAGCCAATGGTCCCCTCCCTCTTGCCGCAAATAGCGATCCGCCAGGATCAGGCTCAAGAGCAGACAGGGGAGGGCGAAATAGGCGAACTCGGGAAAGCCGAGGAAAAAAGCGCTGGCGGGCAGGGCCGCGGCGAGGACGTAATACAGGGTTTTTTGCCGTTCGGACAGGGAGGTCTGACGAAAAACGAAGATGTACAAAATGAAGACATAAAAAATCCCCTGGGCTTTTCCCATGAGGGTGTAGACCGCCGCCGGTTCGAACCGGCTGAAAATCGACCGCATCACGCCCAGGACCGCTTTGCCCAACAGCACGCTCAAAGACTCGGCAAAGCTGACGGTCGACGCGTTGTAATTTCCGAACTGCCCCGGCACGGAGCTGATGACCCGCAGCCATTCCACGGCGTCGCCGCAGATTTCAAGCTTGAATTTCGGTGTCACAAGGAGGATCAACACACTGAACAGGACCGGCCATGCGATTTTTTTCACCCGGACCTTCGTCAGCGCCCAGAATGCCCCGGCGAGAAAGACGGCCAGGAAGAGATTGAGGAGCAATCCTTTGGCCAGAGGAACCTGCCATTCCCGAAGCAGTCTCCGATATAAAAACAGATTAAAAAAGACATAGAGGAAAAAGGGCGAAACGGCCATCAGACTCGCCCGGCTCAACCGTGCCTGGATGTCGCCGGAAGGGACGTTTTTATCCAGGACCAAGCCGCCGGCCCAGAGAATCAGCTCCCAAAGGAAATAAGCCAGAAGGAAGACGGTCAGGAATTGGATGGATAGAAAGGAAAACCGGACGAGAGGCGTGCGGCTGACGCGCATCGTCAGGGCCCTCAGCTCGGGCGGATTGGGGACCAGGTCGATGCGGGCGATGTGAACCTCTTCATCGACGATGAGGGCCCATTGCCGATTCGAAATCCTGGTGGGAAGGGCTGTTTGGGAAGGCTCCTTCCAAACAATACGCAAGCTGTCGATATCCCGGTTGAAGGTGAATCGGATATCGGCCGGCGAACGCAGGCGCAAGAACTCCCGCGGTTTGAGGATGAACCCGGTTTCCGTTTTCTCGCAATCCTGGAAAAGAAGGATGTTGTTCTTGAAATCCAGGTAATAATAGGCCGCGAGATAAACAAGGGCGAGGACCAGGGCGGCCAGAAGCCTCTTTTTATTCACGACCATCCGCTTTTTCCCCGAGGATGGAGAGGATGAAATCGGCCAGCTTTTCGGCCACGAGTTGATTCCCGGCCCGGTTGGGGTGGAGGTAATCGATCCACAGCGTTTTCGATATCTCCGTGGATGGATTGAGCGTGTCGCTCAAATCGAGCGTGGGAACGGACAGGTCTTCGAGCTCTTTGAGGATGGTCCGGCAAAAGGTCGAATAAGGATGGCCCATATCGTCGCTCCGGAAAGGGAAGAGAACGGCCGCGAACCGGCAGGAGGTTCCGGCCAGGAGCGCCTTCGTTCTTCGTAAATAGTCGACGGCCGTTTCCGATCCCCGCGAATAGAAATCCCGGAGGGCGGATCCTCTGTTCTGTTTCCCGATCACGGGAGCGAGCTTCAGGTTTAAAAGCTTGAACAGATAGGACCGGGACATCAACCAGTGGCTCAATTTCGTTTTTTTAAACACGTAGGGGATGAAGACTTCACTGGACTGGGTGAGCAGGAATTGTTGCTTGGGGTCGGGACGGATCCCGAGCGCCTTCTCGAAATCGTTCAGACAGATTTGCATGACGATCAGGTCAGGAGCGAATCTCAGCGCCCGTTCCTTGATCAGGTGGTACTCCTGCATCAGGTTGTAGCCGGTGATCCCCATGGCCATGATCTCGATCGACCGTCCTTGCGATTTCAGCTTTTCGCGCGTTTGATAAGGGAACGTGTCTTCCAGGGGCAGGTTCCAGCCGAAGGTGATCGAATCGCCCACGATAACCACCCGTTGGCCCGTCTTGCGAAAGCGGTGTTCAATGTCCCGGAAGCCGAGCCGGTTGATGCGATAAGAGATTCCCTCGATATCGACTTTCGTCTCGGCCCGGTGCTCATAACCGAGCTCCTTGATCTTCGAAAGGCGGTAGAGGGCCGGTTTCTGGAAGGGGTGCTCGTTTTTGGAAGTGAAACGGTTAGGATCGACCAGGCCCAGCAGCAGATCAACGCCGGCCAGGGCGACGGCCACGGAGAACAGCCCGACCAGCGTCCGAAGGAACGCTTTTTTCATTTGATTTTTCACGCGCGCGTGCTCATGATTTTATTTGAAGCGGGGCCCAAATGCAATTTTCTTCGGGGGCGGAAACGGTCAGAGATTATTTGAGCGGCTTCGGATCGGATTTCTTTCACGGCTCTCCCGAATTCCTATCTCGAAAACATTTGTAATCTCCGTCCACATATGGCAAAATATTTTCAAAAGGCCCAACTTTTTATGTTTCCATGGCTTATGCTCAGACAAATCCATGATCAGACTCGACTCGCCTATTCACATTCTTACTTGGGACACCCATGATCCCCTATTATATCGCCTCGGCCGTCCTGATCTTCATCTATATGACAATCCTGTTCTTCATCGCGCTGACCCGCAAGGACAATTCCCTGGCCGATATCGGCTGGGGGATCGGATTCATTCTGGTCGCGGCGCTGAGCTTGTGGCTCGAGCCCGGCTGGACGTTCCGCCAAATTCTCGTCAGCGGGCTGGTGCTCGCCTGGGGACTGCGCCTGGCCGTCCATATCATCCTCCGCAACCGAAAGCGAGGCGAAGACTTCCGCTACGCGAAATGGCGCCGCGAATGGGGCCGGTGGTTCCTCATGAGGAGCTACCTTCAGGTCTTTCTTCTCCAGGGGGCGATCCTGCTCGTGATCGCTTACCCCATCGTGCTCGTCGGCCATTCGACCGAACGGGGTGCAACGCTCCTGGATCTTGGAGGGATCGCCGTCTGGCTGATCGGGTTCGTTTTCGAAACGGTCGGGGATCAACAGCTTCTGAGATTCAAGCGCGATCCGTCCAACAAAGACCGGATCATCACCATCGGGCTATGGAGATACACGCGCCATCCCAACTATTTCGGAGAGGCGACCATGTGGTGGGGCCTCTTCCTCATCGCCCTCTCCGTTAGGAACGGCTGGACGGCCGTCATCAGCCCGGCCCTCATCACCTTCATGCTCCTCCGGGTCTCCGGGGTGACCATGCTCGAAAAGAAATACGCGGGCAACCGGGAATTCGAGGATTACGCGCGCAAAACAAGCGGCTTCATCCCCTGGTTCCCGAAGGAAATCAGGTGACACGCACCTGATCCGGAGAAGGGGGTGCGGGTCATTGAATTTCAGCGGAAGGAGGGTCCATTATGAGCGTGTGGAAGTATCTTCTTCTTTGGATCGCTTCGTTCATCTTTACGAGCGCTATCGACGCCGCATGGCATCTGGGGATCTTCGGCAAGATTTACTCGGCCGGCATCAAACCGCTGGCCCGGATGAAAGGCGACAAGATGGCCTTCAGCGCGCCCTGGGGTCTTCTCTCCCAGGTCCTGGTCGTTACGTCCCTGGTCTTTCTCGTCCTTTATAAATCACAAAAAGGGACCATGGCCGAGGCGGCCCTGGTCGGGGCCGTGGCCGGTGTTCTGGCCATCACCGTCTACGGAGTCACGAACTACGCCCTCTTCAAGGACTGGAACCTCTCCATGACCATCCTCGAGGTCGTCTGGGGACCGATCCTGGGCGGTCTGAGCGGAGCGTTCGCTTTCTGGATGAAAACGCTGCTGCTGAAATAAATCGTCGTCCTTTTTATTTCTTCAATTCGGACGTGCAGGCCGGGCAGCGGACGGCTTTGACCGGAACCACCGAGAAGCAGAAGGGGCATTCCTTGGTCGTCGGGGCGGCCGGGGCCGGCGCGGGGGCGGGCCGGCGGAGCTTATTGACCCATTTCACCATCATGAAAATAACCAGCGCGATGATCAGGAAATCGATCGCGGTGTTGATGAAAAGGCCGTAGTTTAAAGTCGCGGCGCCCGCTTTTTTGGCTTCGGCCAGCGAGGCATAGCTCCCCCCGGACAGATTGATGTATAGGTTCGAAAAATCGATCTTGCCGAGCAAGAGCCCGACGACCGGCATGACGACATCGTCGACCAAAGAGGCGACGATCTTGCCGAAGGCGGCGCCGATGATGACGCCGACGGCCAGGTCCATGACGTTGCCCTTGCTCACGAACTCCTTGAATTCTTTGAACATGGTTCCTCCTTTCGCGGAACTTTACGCTCAATATAGTGATTGCAGTCTCATCAGTCAAACGCGCCGGACATTGATTTCCCGCCCCCCGCCCTCTATAATCCCTTCTATCATCTGACGATACGGAGAACACGGGATGAAGAGAACCGTTTTGCTTATTATCATCATATCGATCGCCTTGGGCGCGGCCTGGGCCGAAATGGGGAGCCTGGCCCACCTCTTTCTCCTCGGCAAGGGGATCAAGGACTCCGACGGCGATGGTCTGGCCGATAAGATCGCCCTTTGTATCATCGTCCCTGACAACCCGAGCGCGGTCGAGCTGGCCGTCGCCGCCGACATCGCCTCCCGGGCCAACCTCGAAAGCCTGGTCCAGGATTTTTCGCTCGTCAAGCGCGAGTCCGAGGTCCCGGACCTCGAGCGCGTCGAAAATCCGATCCTGATCGGGCCGAACATCAAATGGCTCCGCGGGGCCATCAAGGACAAGAGCCTCACCGTTCCGGAGCTTGGTCCCAACCAGGGCTACGTGGCCGTGTTCGCGACCAAGGTCCAAACGGGGATCGTTCTCCTCGCCGGCTCCGAGGAAGCGCTGCTCCAAACCGGCCGGGCGTTCTTCCTCCGCTGGCCGTATTTCTGGGACATCTGGGGCCGGGAAGAAGGATCGACCTACGCCACGCTTGAAAAGGACATCACCCACTATCTGTCAAGCGACGGCGTGAACCTCCAGCGGACGATCATCAAATCCGTCACGTACGAGTTCCCGCCCTTGAAGAAAGGGCCGGGATCGTTGAAAAAACTGTCGTTCAACGCGGGCGAGATCAAGGACCTGGCCGTGGACATCTATGTCACGGACGAGGACGACCAGGCGCGGGCCTCCAAGGCCTTCGACGCGCTCCGCGATCAGCACCGCCGCGGCGAAAAAACCGAGGTTTTGTCTTATCCGGGCTGCGCCCAGCTGTCGGTCTGGCTCCGCTACGGTAAGAAAAACCTTCAGACCGTGCTCCCCCGCGTGGGAACCCCCCGCCGGATGCTGACGCCCTCGTTCAAGGACGCGGCCCGCGGCGACGGCGCCGGCAAGGAATTCGATCTGCCCGGGCTCTTTTCGACCAGAGGATTCTACGGCGACATAGACCGCGACGGGATCCCGGACGCCCTGGATTCCAAGGTTATCATTCCTCAGAGCGGAGGGATCAGGGGGATCGCCCAGCTCGCCTCCAAGCTCGTCCTGAACACGGCCGGCGCTTCGTTTCCGGTCGTCTATCTGGACAAGGAAGTGGACAATCGGAAAACCCTGGTCGCGCCCGTGCTCGTCGGGCCGAACGCCCTCGTCCAGGAGCTCCAGCGGATCGGAAAATTGAAAACGCCTGCGCTCAAGACCGGCTGGGGGTTGGTCCAGGTGGTGCCTCGGGCCTTCAACAAATCAAACGCTCTGGCTATCCTCGGAGCCGACGCCAGCGGGCTGGACAAGGTCCTGGCTTATTTCAATCAGAAGTTCCCCTATTTCGACGAATACGGGGACGGCCGGCCCCAGGTCGGCGATGTCGTCCCCGACCTTGAACGCTTCCTGAAAGGCGAAAAAGGCGCGGCCGAGGCCTTCTTCGCCCAGAGCCTGAAGAAGATCGGCGAGGAGTTCAAGGACCTGGCTTTCGAATCGTTCGGCGCCGAGCTCTATCTCCCCCAGGCGAATCCGAGATTCGAGGACGAGGTCAAAAAAAGCCTGGCGGCCCTGGTCAAGGCCGATTCCGTCGGCGTCAAAAGCTTCGTCGTCAGCGACAGCAAGAAGATCTTCGAGAAGGACCAGGCCTTCTCCTGGGAAGGGGCCGATGCCGTCGCCCTCGTCCAGGAGAAGATGAAAGGCCTCGACGCTTCGGCCGGGCCGTTCAGGGTCAGCCTGGGATTGAGCGAATCGCCCGAGACGCGCCTGAAGATCAAAAAGCAGGTCGAGACGCTTCTCGCCGAGAATCTCAAGATCCGGGCCGACGTCGACGTGTCCTCCTCCTACAAACAGGGATTCTATTGGCTGCTGGAAAAGATCGTTCCCGCCCTCAAAGGCAAGACCGTGCATCAGCTGGTCGTCCGCTTCGCCGAAGAGAAAGAGGACTTCAGCCGGCCGAAACGGTTCTATTCGGAGCCGGTCCGCTGGCTGCAGGAGCTCTATCCCGCGGATGAATTCCTGGCCCGGGACCTCGGCCTTCCGCTCGACAAGATCCGGTTTGAGATGACCCCGCCCCGCGAACCGGTCTACGAGGTCGTCGCCACGGACGCCAAGAACGCCGTGCTGCTCCAGCAAGCCTTCAGCCCGCATGTCCGGGAGATCCCTTATATGAAGGCCCTTCCCGAATGGGGCAGCGTCAAGCTGACGACGGGCTGGCTCCGGATCGAAAAAGGCGGCCAGACCATTTACGACGGCCCGATCCAGGGCGACCTCGAAAAGGTCTGGGATTATTACCAGGACCAGGTCTTGGCTCCCGTTATTGCCCATATCCAGAAGAAGACGGGGAACGCTCCGACCTTCACCAAGCAGCCGTACTTCAAGCAATTGAAGGTCGAGCTGTGGTCGAGCGAGCCCGACTACAGGCTCGGGCTGGACGAAGAAATCGTCAGCTCGCTCGAAGCCCTGCATGACGAGATCTATTTCGACACGCTCGATGTTCTCCGGGGGATCACCGAGCTCGATGTGGAGGAGCAGGAGCTCCCTGAGGACACGTCGCGGTACTCGGCCCCGGGCAACGTCTTCCCTATGATCCATCCGTCCACCGAGGGGGAAGCTCCCCGGCTGAAAGTGACCTTCGAGGACTGGCTGGCGACATCGCCGCACATGATCATCAAATGGAAGGAAAAGGGGAAAGAGGAGGCCAGCCGGAGGATCGCCTTCCCCTCGCTCAAAAGCAAACCGATCACCCTTCCCGCGCTGATCTACGACGGTCTCGAGGAGCGGATCGAAAGTCTGGTCGCGGATCTCGAATTCGAAAAAGAGGCCGACTACCTGGCCCTCCTCGACATTCTCGCCTCGTACAGAGAGCTTGTGGACAGAGGCCTTCTCCCCACGGGATTGAGCTATCCCGGGCTGAACTCGATCCGGCTCAAACTGAGCTCGAAGGACATGGCCAAGGAGGAGAATCTCGCGGTCCTGCCTCCCGAGCCGACGGCCAAGGCCGTCCTCCAGCCGCTCAAGCCCGGGGAGCCGATCGTCGACACCGGCCAGATCCTGTCTCCCGAAATGGTCCAGGACGTCGTCACCCGGCTGGGACGTTTTCCCCAGATCCGGGCTTTCACCGGCGGCCGGTCCTACGAAAAAAGAAACGTCCCGGTGATCGAGATCTACAAACCCCGCGGCAGATATATCAGCATCCCCAGGCTCATCGCCCAGAAACCGACCCTCTTCCTCAGCGGCCGCCAGCACGCCAACGAGGTCTCCTCGACGAACTATATCCTCAAGCTGGCCGAGCTGTTGGCCTCGGACAAGACGTACCAGGATTTCGTCAACAGGATCAACTTCGTCTTCGAGCCCATGGAGAATCCCGACGGCGCCGCCCTGGCCTACGAACTCCAGAAACTGACGCCGTTCCACAGCCTGCACGCCGGCCGCTACGGTTCGCTCGGCATCGATGTCGGCTCCATGGGCGGGTCGGCACGGCCGCTGCTTCCCGAAGCGCTGGTGCGCCGCAGCCTCAACTCCAAATGGTTCCCGGACATCTACCTCAACCTGCACGGCTATCCCTCGCACGAATGGGTCCAACAATTCTCCAATTACTCGCCGTACCTTTTCCGCGATTACTGGATCCCCCGCGGCTGGTACGCGTATTACCGCTATCTCGATCTGCCCCTCTATCAGGTTTACAAGGAGGCCGGCGAAGAGCTGCGGTCTTTCATCATCGCCGAGATGCAGGCCGACCCCAAGATCAAGGACTCGAACAAGAAGTTTTATGAGCGCTACGCCCGCTGGGCGACCCGCTGGCAGCCGCATCTCGACTATCTTGAGCTTTATGACGGCCTGAACTTATATTCCAAGCGGCGCTCGTCCTCGGCCGGCCGGCTTTCACCGAGGACCCAGATGACCTTCGTCGAGGAGACGCCCGAGCTCATGGACGAGACCGCCCGCGGGGCCTGGCTCGATTTTTTATCGACGCAAGGCCTGACATATCTCCGGGCCCACCTCAAGTATCTGGCCCAGGCCAAGTTCGAGATCGTCCGGATGGAGGAGGAGAGCGGCGAGCGGGTGCGCATCCAATTCCTCAGAGGACGGCCCGGCTCGGTCAAAAAATAAGATGATGTCCGCTTTAATAGAATTTAAAAAAGAAGTCCTAGAATCGAGTGAGACGGCTGAAGCATTCAAAGAGCGAAGTTCGCGGCAGGATCGTCCCTAAGGCTCCCATAGCGGAGGGGGGTCCCGTCGGCTCATCCGACGGGGGGAACCGACGGGACTGGTTCCCCAGGGAGCCGGGGGGCGACCCTGTCGCGAGCCCCCCGAGAACGCCACTTTTAGATGTTTGTAAATCGACCCGTAAATTGCTAAGATAGTTCATACTCAACGCCATGCCGGATGAATACGTCGAGAACCTGCTGATCATCGGCAAGGAGCCGACCCTTTACGATCTTCTGAAAGATTCCCCCGTGGCCTCTGGATTCCGGCTGCTGTTCTGCGGGACGGACGGCGACATCCTCGGCTTCATCAAGGACAACGGCGTCCGGATCGCCCTCCTCGATTCGGCGGAAGCCCAGGCCGAGGACTTCACCCTTCTCGAAAACCTGAAGAGGTTCGATCCGCTGCTGAGCGTCATCGTCATCGGACCGCCCGGCCACCCGGAAGAGCTGCTCGACTGGATCAACCGGGGCGCCTCGGATTTCCTGTCGCGGCCGCTGACGGCCGGAACGGTGCACGCCGCGCTGCATAAGGTCGTCGAAAAACGGGATCTGCGGCGCGAAACGTACCTCCTCGAAAAAAAGCTCGAAAAGAAGTACGTCTTTCAAGGCCTGGTCAGCAAGAATCCCTACATGTACGAGATTTTCGGCCTGATCGAGAACATCGCCAAGTTCTTCACCAGCGTTCTCATCACCGGCGAGACGGGGACCGGAAAGGACCTGGCCGCCCGGGCCATCCACGCCCTGAGCGACACCCGGAACCGCCGCCTCGTCGTCTGCGACTGCGCCTCCATTCCGGAGAACCTGTTCGAAAGCGAGCTCTTCGGCTATGTCCGGGGCGCGTTCACCGGCGCCGACCGGACGAAAAAAGGGCTTTTCGAGGACGCCCACGAGGGCGTGATCTTCCTCGACGAGATCGGGGAGATCCCCCTCCCCATCCAGGCCAAGCTTCTCCGGGTGCTGGAGAACCACCAGTTCCGGCCGTTGGGATCAAACGAGGTTAAGTTCGTCAACGTCCGGGTGATCGCGGCCACCAACCGCGATCTCGCCGCCTGCATCAAAGCCGCCATGTTCCGCGAGGACCTCTATCACCGGCTCAACCGGGTCGAGATCCATATCCCCCCGCTCCGCGAACGGATGGAGGACATTCCTCTGCTCATCCACCACACCCTCGACGCCATCAATAAGGCCTTCGCCAAGAACGTGAAAGGCGTCTCGCGCGACGTCCAGAGACTGTTCCTCCGCTACGACTGGCCGGGCAACGTCCGGGAGCTCGAGAACGTCCTCCAGAGCTCGGCCATGGTCACGAAGAAGGATTTCATCGACCTCGGCGACCTGCCCAAGAACCTGCGGGAGACGGCGCCGGCGCGGCGCAAGATCCCGCTCATCGGCGGCGAAAAGCTGGCCACGCTCGACGAACTCGAGAAGGAATACATCGCCTACATCTTGAAGGTCACCGACCACAACTTGAAAAAAGCGGCCAAGATCCTCTCCATCTCGAGGACGACGCTCTACAACAAACTGGCCAAATACGAGCTCCCCCGGGACTGAAGGGAAAGCGTTAAAAGACGTGTCATCGCGAGGCGCGGAGCGACGCGGCGATCATAATCCCCCCCTCCCCCCTTTAGAAAAGGGGGGCGAGTCTTGATATGCCGCGGCCCCCATTCTTTTCGAGAAATGAAACAGCGGCAAGCCGGCCAGGATGATGGCCGAGCCGATCAGCGATTTGACCAAGGACGAGAGAAAGACGTTAACGACGACCGCGGCCGAAATGAGAAGGAAAGCGAGCGGGGCGAGCGGATATCCCCAGGCTTTGTAGGGCCGGGGCGCGTCGGGCATCTTCCTCCGGAGGACGATGAGGGCCAGGGCCGTCAGGCCGAAGAAGATCCAGTCGCCGAACGTCACGTATTGAAGAAGCTGACCGTACGTGTTCGTCAGAAGCAGGCCGGAGGCCCAGGCCGATTGGAGAACGATCGAGATGTACGGCGTCCCGAAGCGCGGATGGAGCCGCGCGGCCAGAGGCAAAAAGGTCCCGGCCAGGGCCATGGATTGATAGACGCGCGCGCCGGTGAGAATGAAAACGTTGGTGATGCCGAAGGTGGAGACGACGATGGCCAGCGAGACGAACTTCGCCCCCCACGGCCCGACCATGGCCTGGAACGCGTCGGAGGCGAGCTTGGTCGAAGCGGCGATCTCGCCGATCGGCAGGGCCTTCACGTACACGACGTTGGACAGGACATAAACCGCGACGACGAGGCTGACGCCCGAAATGACGGCCAAGGGCATGGTCCGGGCCGGATTTTTCACCTCTCCGGCGACGAAATTCAGGTTCTGCCAGCCTCCGTAGGAAAAGAGCGCGGGCATCAAGGCCAGGCCCATGACGCTCAACATCCTGAGATCAAGCCCGCCCGGGAAGAGCGGGCCCAGGTCGAAGTGGGGAGCCTTGAACCAGAAGACGCCGACGGCGATGAGGGTGACGAGGGCCAGGATCTTGAGCGTGGTGAAAATGTTCTGGACCAGGCTCCCCGGCCGGATGCCTAGGACATTGACGGCGGACAGGAGCCAGATGATGCCGGCCGCCAGGACGCCGACCCAGACGTCGGGCATGGGGATAAAAGCGCCGATGAACCGGGCGCAGGTATAGGAAACGGCGGCGATGGCCCCCGTTTGGATCGTGCTGAAGAGCGTCCAACCGAAGAGGAAACCGGCCCAGGGCGAAAAAGCCCGTTCCAAATAGACGACCTGGCCCCCGGACTGAGGGAACATGGCCCCCAGCTCGGCGAAGCACAGGGCTCCGAGAAAAGCGATCACTCCGCCGAGGATCCAGACCAGCAGGAGCTGGGAGGAGGTCTGGAGGAACCGGGCGCTCTCGGCCGAGTTCATGAAGATCCCCGATCCGATCATCGCCCCGCTCGAGATCATGGCCGCATCGAAGAGATTGAGCGAACGTGCTGAAGAGACCGTTTTCAAGTCGCCGTCCTTTCCCGAGAACCCATTATTGTATTGGAAAAAGGCCGCTATTTCTATAAAATGAAGGTGACCATCGGCTGGATCGCGAGATCCGCATAAAGGAGGAACTGTGAAAAGAGCTCTGACGACCGGCTTCATCGGACTGCTCCTGATCGGAACGATCGCCTCTCTCGCCCCGGGCCAGACCGCCAAGGACGTTCTGGACAAAATGATCGAGGCCCAAGGCGGCCGCAAGGCCTTGGCTGCCGTCAAGGACTCGACCATCTCCGGCAGCCTCGAAATGAACATCATGGGCATGACCATGAGCGGTACGGTCACCATACATCAGAAAGAGCCCAACAAGATGCGGATGGACATGGCCTTCTCGGTGCAGGGAATGGACATGACCATCAGCCAGGCCTGCGACGGCGAGAAGGCCTGGACGACCGACCCCCAGTCGGGTTCCGTTCAGGCACTGACCGGCAAGCAGTTGGAAGACATGAAAAAGCAGGCCCTGGGTACCGATGCCACGCTCAATCCCGACAAATTCGGGATCAGCTTCGCTTTCAAAGGCAGGGAACAGATCGAAGCCAAGGACTACCTCGTCCTCGAGCAGATATACAAGGACGGCCAAAAGATCACCATGTACATCGATCCCGCCACCTATCTCATCTTCAAAACCAAGGAGCCGGGCACCGATCCTCAAACCGGAGCCGAGGTCGAGGCCGAAACGTTCCTTTCCGAATACAAAAAGGTCGGCGATATCACCATGGCCCACGTGATGAGCATCCATCAGAGCGGCGCCGAGTTCCTACGCATGACCTTCGCCAAGATCACCGTGAACACCAACCTGGACGACAACCTCTTCCGCCTGGGAAAATAAGCCATGAAACGGTCGGCCGTTCTCTGTTTCATCCTCATCCTGTTCGCCGCGGCCTGCGCCATCAATCCGGTGACGGGCAAGCGCGAGCTGGCCCTGATCTCGGAACAGGGCGAGATCGAGATGGGCAAGGAGACCGACGCACAGATCGCCCAGGAATACGGATATTATAGCGATCCCGAGCTGACCAAGTACATCGCCTCGATCGGGATGGCCCTCGCCCCGTTCACCCATCGACCTCACTTGGACTACCATTTCGCCGTGCTCGATACGCCGGTCGTCAACGCCTTCGCCGCGCCCGGCGGCTACATCTACGTCACCCGCGGCATCCTGGCCCTGATGAACTCGGAATCCGAACTGGCCGCGGTCCTCGGCCACGAGCTCGGTCACGTGGCCGCCCGCCACAGCGTCAGGCAGTTATCCAAGCAGATCCTGGTCGCCGTCGGCCTGGCCGTGGGCAGCGTCGTCAGCGAGAAGTTCGCCAAGATCGCGGGCGTCGCCGGCATCGGCGCCCAGCTCCTGTTCCTGAAATACAGCCGCGACGACGAGCGCGAGGCGGACGCTCTGGGCGTGCAATATTCGCGCGCCGGCCGGTTCAACTCCGGCGAGATGGTGACGTTCTTCTCCGCCCTCCAAAGATACGGCGACATGGCCGGCGGCCACAGCCTGCCGGGGTTCCTCTCCACCCATCCCTTGACGAGCGAGCGCATCCAGAACGTCAAGGCCCTGCTCGGCGAGAACGACGTCGCCTTCCCCGTCAAGCGCGACGAATATCTGGGCCGAATCGACGACATCATCTACGGCGACGATCCCCGCCAGGGGTTCATCGAAGGCGGGGTGTTCTACCATCCGGGGCTGCGCTTCATGTTCGGGCTGCCCCAGGCCTGGGAGGTCCAGAACACGCCGGCCCAGGTGACCCTGGCCGAAGCCGACGGCAACGCCGCCATCCTCCTCCGGGCCGAAAAAAGCGGCGACGATCTGTCCGCCTACGTCCGAAAGCAGGCGGCCACGATCGAGGGAGGGCAATTCGTCACCGAGCAGGCCGATCTCGTCAACGGCCTGGCCGCCCATCACGGGGTTTATAACATCCCCCAGCAGGACCAGGATACTCTTCGCGCCCGGTTGACCTGCATCCGGAAAAACGGCTATATATACACCTTTTCCCAGCTGAGCAAAGCTGTCGATTTCAACCGCTTCGATCCGACCTTCCGAAGAGTCGTCTCCTCGTTCGGGGAACTCCGGGATCCCCGCTACCTGAACCGGCAGCCGCAGCATCTCCGGATCGTTCCGGCCGACGGACAGCGCCCCTTGAAGGATTATCTGAACCAGGCCACGGTCAAGAAAGAGGCCTGGACCTACATAGCCATCATGAACGAATTGAAGGATGCGGAGGCGGTCCCTCGGCGCAATCAGTTGATCAAGGTCGTCCGCTGAGGCTCAGGCCGTCTCGATCTCTTTCAAGACGTCATAGGCCAGGCGGAGGGCTCGCAGCCCCTCTTCGCCGCTGACCTTGCCCGTCCGTCCTTCCACCTGACAGCGGAGGAAATTCTCGAGCTCTTTCTTGAGCGGCTCTTCCTTCTTGGTCTTCAAGGTCTTGATGTCCGTTTGGCGTCCGCTGAGAGGAAATACCTTGACCTCCTGGTCGATGTAGTCGATGGAATAATATGAGGTCGGCTCGAAGATCCGCAGCTTCCGGACCTTGCCCTGGTGGACCCGGCTGGCCGTGAGCGTGGCCACGCACCCGCCCTTGAATTCCAGCCGGGCATTGGCGATATCGACTTTGTCGGACAGGACGTGAATGCCCGAGGAGCGGATGACGGCGACCTCGTCCTTGATGAGGGCGAGGATGATGTCCAGGTCGTGGATCATGAGGTCCAGGACGACGTCGACGTCCAGGGACCGGGCCGAGAACGATCCCAGCCGCTGGACCTCGATGAACTTCGGATCGGAGATCATGTTCTCTACGGCCTCGACGGCGGGGTTGAACCGCTCCAGATGCCCCACCTGAAGGACCAGGCCGTTCTTCCTGGCCAGGTCCACGAGCTGCTCGGCCTGCTCGATCGTCTCGGTGATCGGCTTCTCGACGAGGACGTGCTTGCCTCGCTTGAGGAGGTCCATCGAAATGTGGAAATGCTCGGACGTCGGGGTCGAAACGATCCCGGCGTCGATCTCGTCCATCATCTCCTCGTAGTTCTGGTAGTAGCTGACCCCGTGGCGGTTCCCGATCTCCAGGGCTTTCTTGAAATCGATATCGGCCACGGCCTTCAGTTCGGCCTCCTCCAGATAGGAGGCGATCCGGGCGTGCTGCATGCCCAGGTATCCCACGCCGATGATCCCGACCTTGACTTTGTCCATGGATGACGTCCTCGCTATGTTCTCTTGGCCATGACGACGATGCCGTGCCCGTCGGCCAGGGCCAGGGTTTCCTCTTTCTGGAAGAAGGCGACCCCGTTCGCTTCGATACAGAGGGCCGCCGCCCGGACCTTGAGCAGGCTTTTGATCGTTTCCAGTCCGACCGCCGGCAGGTCGATCCTCGGGTCCTGCCGCGTCCGCCGGGTCTTGAGGGCCGTCAGGCCCTCCCCCGCCAGCCGGCCGGCCCGTTTGATGGTCTCGTCCGTGCCTTCCATGCCTTCGACCGCGACGATCGCTCGGCACTTGACGATGACCGTCTGCCCGATGTCCAGGTCGGCGACGGCTTTGGCCAGAGGCCAGCCGAAACCGATATCTTCCAGGATCCCGGCTGAAGGAGCCGTCCTCGTCAGGACGCCCTCCGGGCAGAAAAAAGGTTCCAGAAGGAAGGTCGGGTCCATGACCGTGATGCCCTGGGCGGCGAGATAATCGATGAGGGATCTCAGGACGGCGGTCGGCGTCTTGTCCTTCGCCCGGACCAGAAGCCGGGCCAGTTCCTCGTCCTGGAGGTCCTTCTGAATGAGGACGCGCGGCTTGACCTTTCCGACGAGGACGGCCTCGCGGACGTCCTGGCCTTTGAAAAAGGTGAGGAGCTTGAAGAGCTCATCCGTCCCGACCCATTCGAAAGCGTCGGCCTTGATCTTGAGCTCGGGAAGGGCTTCGCCGCGGATCCCGGCGACGACACAGGTGTAGCCGAGGCCCTTGGCCATGTCGAGGGCCTGCACGGGAAAACGGCCCGAGCCGGCGATGATTCCTAGTCGTGGTTCCATGACTCCGTCGACTTCTTGACCAGGCCCCGTTTCGAGGATTGGACGAACCGGATGATCTCGTCCCGGTCCTCGCCGTCCGGGAAATCGGCCCTGAGACGTTCCAGGGCCTGCTGGGTGTTGAGGTCCGATAAGAAGAAGATCTTGAACATGTCCTTGAGCGCGGCGATCCGCGCGTTCGTGAAGCCGTTGCGACTCAGCCCGATCACGTTCAATCCCAGGACGAGCGGGGGGCGCTGACCGACGACCCGGGCGAACGGCAGCACGTCCTGGGTGATTATCGATCCGCCGCCCATGAACGAGAAGCGGCCGAGCCGACAGAACTGGTGGACCGCGCTCAGGGCGCCGATCGTGGCGAAGTCCCCGACGGTCACGTGCCCGCCCAGGGTCGCACCGTGGAGGAAGATCGTCCGGTTCCCGACGTCGCAGTCGTGGGCGACGTGGGAATAGGCCATGAAATAGTTGTCGTCGCCGATCCGAGTGAGCCGGTCCTGCTTGATCGTCGCCCGGTGGACGGTTACGAACTCGCGAAAGACGTTCCGCTCGCCGATCTTGACGCGCGTCTCCTCGCCCGTATAACCGATATCCTGCGGTTCCCCCCCGACGGCGGCGAAGGGGGAAAAACGGCAATCCGAACCGATCTCGGTCCAACCGCCGATGACGACGTGCGACTCGAGACGGGTGTTCCTATGGACGGTGACGTGCGGTCCGATGACGCAGCCCGGTCCTATCCAGACGCCCGCGTCCAGCTTCGCGTCGGGGTGAAGGGAAGCGGAGGGGTGGACATAGACCTCATTTCCCGACATTCAGATCCCCTCGGTCCAAGAGCGAGGCCAGCATGTCGCCCTCGACCGCGACCTCCCCGTCGACGAGCGCCTTGCCGTGAAGCTGGAAGAAGCGGCTCTTGAATTTGATGAACTCGCACTCCAAGCGGAGCTGGTCGCCCGGCACGACGGGCCGGCGGAATTTCATATTGTCGATCTTGCTGAGCAAGACGAACTTCTTGTGCGGATCCGGGATCGAATTGAAGAGGAGGATCCCCCCCGCCTGGGCCATGGCCTCGACGATGAGGACGCCCGGCATGATCCGGACGTCCGGAAAATGGCCCTGGAAAAACCCCTCGTTATACGTGACGTTCTTGAGGGCGACGATCGACTTGGCCTTTTCCAGGCTCAGAACGCGATCCACCAAAAGGAACGGGTAACGATGCGGCAGGAATTTGAGGATCGCTTCGATATCGAACAAGGGAGCGTCCCGCTATTTGCCGGCCGCCTTCGAAGCATCGTAGCGCTTGATCACTTCGGCCGTGTAATCGATCGCCGGGCTCCAGTAGACGGCGCCGCTCTTGGCCAGGTCAAAGATGACGTCCATAGCCTTTTCCTTGCCGACCTGCTCGACGATGGGAATGAGCTCGTCCTGGAGCCTCTTGAAGAGCCGCTGCTGGAGCTCGTTGATGCTGGAATAGGCGTCCTCGGCCTTCCGCTTCCGGTCCGTGTTCTTCCGGTCCAGCTCCGCGGACAGCGCCATGACCGCTTCATCGGTCAAGGTGATGCGCTGGGTGTTGAGCTTCGTCTGAAGGGCTCGAATCTCGTCGTCGAGCTTGGTGATGGTCGCCTGGTTCTGCTTGTCGGCTTCGGTCAGGCGGGCGATGATCTTCCGGCCCTCGGCCGATTTCTCCAGGACGTCCTGGGAGTTGACGATGCCGACCTTCACCTGGGCGAAGCCCGCGCCGGTCAGGACTCCCACGAAGAGCGCGAGGCAGACGATCGACAGGGTTCTTTTTTTCATATTCAACCTCCTAACATTGAACGAACATTATCGTTTCTGTTTCAGAACGTGGTTCCAATCGCGAACCGGAAGGCGAAGTTGGAGTCGCTCTGGTAGATCAGCTTGTTATTATATGAAAAAATCAGCCGGAAGGGAACCCGCAGGGCCGGAACGAAGATCCGGGCTTCCAGGCCCGTGGACGAATAGACGTTCTTCAGACTGACACGCTCATCGAGGGCGTAGGCGTTGCCCATGTCGTGAAAGGCGATGAGGTACAGCGGACTTTCCTGACCGCCCACGTGGAGGATGAGCTCGGCGTTGAGGACGATTTGTTTCATCCCGCCGACGTTCGACCCGCTCGCGTCTCGGGGACCGATCGAGTAGATCTCGTAGCCGCGGATGTTCCGCTCCCCGCCCAGGAAGAAGCGCTCCCAGAACGGCACCTGGGAGTTGCGGAGGGGCTTTACGGTGGAATACTCGAGATGGAAGCCCAACGACATGACCCCTCTCTTAATGGGCTGGTAATGGGTGAACTCGATGTTCGGCTTGATCATGTGGATCTCGCCGCCGAGGAAGGTCCCGGCGTATTTGAGCGAGAACAGGTACATCGTGCCGCTCGTCGGCGTCAGCGGGCTGTCGATCGTCGACCGATAGATCGAGGGCGAGAGCGAGCTCATGTTGTATTTCCCCCACCCGAACAGGCCGGAGTAATAGGGGTCAAGATAGGGATTGGCCGTGCCCAGGCCCCCGCCCGCGTCCGTGGTTGCGGACGTTTCCGTGGGCTGTTTGACGTCGATGAACTGGAAGCTGTAGGTCAGGTTCACCCGCCAGGGGAAGACGAGGATCGCGCCGAAGTTGAAATCGACGCCCCTGGATTTCTGGTCGTACAGATAGGGGTAGATCATGGTCCGGTCGTAGATATTGAACCCGGCGCTGATGGGCATGTCGAACAGATACGGCTCGGTGAAGCCGAAAACGTAATTCTTGATCCGCTTCCCGTACTGGGCCGTGATCTCCAGGTTCTCCCCGGCGCCGAGGAAATTGACGGTGGAATAGCTGGCGGCGATGAACGTCCCCTCGTAGCCGCTGTAGCCGGCCGTGAACTGGATGTTGTTCCTTTGGAGCTCCTTGACGTTCACGTTGACGTCGAATTGGGTCAGATCGTCCGCGGCGGGCTTGAGCTCGGGGTCCTTTTCGAGGTCGACGAGGCCCAGCTGCTTGATCCGGAGGATGCTGTCCTTGAAGCGGGCGAAACTGAAGCGATCCCCCTCGCGGAGGGCCATCTCCCGCCGGATGACCTTGTCCTTGGTGAAGATGTTCCCGCGGAACTCGAGCCGGCGGAGAAAGCAGATCTCGCCCTCGGCAATCTGATAAGTCACGTTGACGAG
>Ga0315288_10001217_pt1 | contig 33135 bp, 33 predicted proteins | sample YL17G11_20_MG_FD_203454 | JGI IMG/M metagenome (GOLD analysis project Ga0315288, IMG submission 203454) | Sediment microbial communities from Yellowstone Lake, YNP, Wyoming, USA - YL17G11_20 | ecosystem: Environmental > Aquatic > Freshwater > Lake > Sediment | place: USA: Wyoming | collected...
GGGGGATGTGGTAACCACGGTCTGTGGCAAATACGATGGTGCACTTAAAGGTGAGCACGGCATAGGTCGCAGCAAGTCTCCCTTTCTTGAGACAGAGTGGGGTGCCGCTGCATATGCGATCATGCACGACCTGAAAGACTTATTTGATCCCAGAGGTACGCTCAATCCCGGTGTTGTAATTAATGCCAATCCCAACTCCCACGTTTCTGACATTAAATCCCTGCCGGTCATTGAGCCTGAAATCGACAAATGCATTGAATGCGGAAATTGCGAACCGCTCTGCCCGAGCAGGCGGTTGACCCTTACCCCCCGGCAGCGCATTGTCATCAGGCGCGAAATTGCCCGCCAACGAACTGCAGGAACAGATGCCCCGCTGCTTGCTTCCCTGATGGATGATTATGTCTACGCGGGGATGGAGACTTGCGCTGTAGACGGTTTGTGCGCCAGCGCCTGCCCTGTCGATATCAACACTGGCGACCTGACCAAACGCCTGCGGGCTGAATCCATCTCCATGCGTGGTGAGAAGGCAGCCCTCTGGTTGAGTGACCATTTCAGCACTGTCGAAAAAGCCCTTGGCGCAGGTGTCAGGCTTGGGCATTTTATGGAACAGATTCTCGGCACGGACGCAATTATCTCCCTGACCCGGTTGACCGAAAAACTGACAGGTCTAAATTTACCGAAATGGAATCCTGCCATCCCCCATGTTCCCTCCAGGCTACCCACCACCCCGCGCGCTGGAGCCGCCTATGTCTACTTCCCCTCGTGTGTATCCCGGCAAATGGGATCTCCCGAGCCCCATTCAGCCTCCCTTGCTGAAACTCTCGTTACGATAGCGAAACGGGCAGGTATCCCCATCTGGATCCCAGCAGACGTGAACGGCAACTGCTGCGGAATGCCGTTCGGTTCGAAGGGTTACACTGCCACCTATAAAGCCACCCTGCACCGCACGCTGGGACGATTCTGGGACTGGTCAGAGGGGGGACGCCTGCCCATTGTTATTGATACCACTTCGTGTGCTTACACCTTGCGCAGCAGCGGCGATGCACTTACACAAGATGACCGTGAAATCTTGAACAAGCTGACCCTGCTGGATAGTATTGAATTCGTGCATGATGTGATATTGCCCAGGCTCGAAATTCACCCCACATCCGAAGATGTCATCCTGCATCCCAACTGCTCAGCCCGCAAGCTGAACCTGCAGGACAAACTTGTGGGGATTGCCCGTAGCTGCGCGAAAACGGTCACCGTACCGCTCAACCTGGACTGCTGCGGCTTTGCCGGCGACCGCGGATTGCTTTTTCCCGAATTGACCGCCTCGGCAACCGAACTCGAGGCTGCCGAAGTAAATGCCCGAACTTACAGCGGGTATTATTCTTCGAACATCCCCTGTGAAATGGGAATGTCGGCTGCTACAGGCAGGAACTACCGTTCGATCGTGTACCTGGTCGAAGCGGCGACGCGCTGATCTGTTCGATAGTTCATTGGGCGGCTTCCCGCAGCAGCCAGGAGATAATCCCTGATGGCTGGCGGGGATTGTGAGGGTTAACCAGGGTATGAAAAAAACAACCATGGAAGCGCTTGCTCCACGATCGTTTTCCAGCTCGACTTCTTGTTTTCAAGCTATTCTGTCCCCTATTCTTCCCATGCCTTGATGTTACACCTAATCGGTTGCCTGCCTTTTGCTTATCAGACTCCCAGACTGATTGATTACACTGCTACGGCGATATATTCCGCAAGCGTGACGCTTTCGGGGATCGGCATTTTATCTTCAAGCATGCCTTGTACGTGCATTTCTACGGCTTCATGCATATTGCGCTCTATTTCTTCAAGTGTTTTGCCAGTAGCAACACAGCCAGGTAAATCAGGGCAATAGGCCGAGTAATTGCCGTTTGCTTTTTCGATAACGATAAGAAAGCGATACATGGTCACCTCTTGATGTTCTTGGGTTTCCCAAGGTGGGCTTGTTTATAAATGCTGCTCAGTGTACCTGGCGCTAAATCGTGACTAGAATGCCCTGCTACAGTCACTCGGCCAAGTTTTGTAGGATGTTTATACTGTCTGTGGCTACCTTTTGTGACAACCAGATACCAGCCATCAGCTTCAATGAGTTTGATAACTTCACGAACCTTCATAACCGAATTTTAGCATACAAGGCCCTTCCCTGCTTGAAATTGTCTGGACTCGAATTTCAATATGTTGAGCCGCCCAACAGAGGATGGGCTCAACCTGTCCTGGACGGACAGTCCAGGGCGGCAGCGGCTGCCTGTCCCGTGTCCTTTGCGGGGTCCGCTGGAGCGACGGATCAGGGCATGATTCTCTGCCCAGTCGCTGCTGGGAAGTGCTTTTGGAACACAGCAGGCTCAGTGAGCCTCGGCACTCCAATCCCACGTGCCCAACTCACAAACCGTCGTCTGCCCCAAGATGGAAATCTTCAGGCACAGGTCTATCGTTCCGCTCGCTTCAGTCGGCGAGGCGAACTTGCCCTCCACCTCTCCCAAATTAGAAAAAGAGGCGTTAAAACTACCATCCGTTATCGAAAGCGGACCCGAGGCCTGAGTGCTCATTGAACTTGCTGACATACCATCGCACTTCAAATCACTCAAAGTGATCTCCAAAGCGATCGAGGTCCCGTCTTCCGAGATGGTGAAACTGAGCGTACCACCACTTGCCTTACCGCTCATCTTGATGGGGCCACTAAAAGTGGCGCCAGGCTGAAGCCCAAGAGCAGCCACCTGATTTAGAGTAGGTGTTGCCTCGACTGGCTCTGTTGTCGGATTAGGAGCCGCCTCGACTGGTTTTGCTGTCGGAGTAGCTGCTGCGGGAAGCGGGGCCACTGGTGTGGTTTTTTGCGTACAAGCTACCAAGATTAAACCCACTATCACAAGTAAGAGCCATGGTTTTTTCCACCCCATTGTAAAAACCTCCTTTCAAGGTCATCGAAAAAGGTGCGGCCAAATAGCGGCCAATCTATTATTTCTTCTGACTATTGCTATATTGTATTGATCCTGGATAACCAAATTTATCAAGAACGATATACTGCGATGATCCCTGGTTATTTTCATACAGCTCAACAAATATCGTTATCAATAATCATTATATATTAAAAAGCATTTTATAGTCTTGCCATTCTAAATGATCGACCACCTATAAAACCCAGGAAAGTTCTCGACTAATCAAGGGATGTTAACCGTCTCAAGCGTTACTTATACAGCACCAAAAAACTTGTGTTCATTGGACTGGCGGTATATTCTCTTCCACAACAAAAGCCATTCTGTAGAAATAGAGGCTTTGGAAAGTCAGACCTTCCGCACCCACCTATGTGAAGCTGGTTATAATAACCATATCGTGCATGAATTATCCGGTTAAAAGAATATGAAAACGCTCATAGCCACTGCTATCGCTTCTCCAAATATAGCCTTCATCATGTAGTCATGAAGTAAACACAATTGAATTGACGGCGCGGTTTGTTTTAGGGCAGGGGCTATCATTGGCAGATATGCTTTTCGCCCAGGCAAGCATGGCAAAACAGATCGCATGACCCAGGCGGGGCAGGCTTGACGCCTTGCCCTGTTTATACCTGACATGACAATAGACAGGTGACAATACCTTGTATAAATGCTAAAATTGGATAATTCAAATGGAGGTTGGTTATGAAAAAATGCCCATACTGCGCCGAAGAGATTCAGGATGAGGCAATTGTTTGTAAGCACTGCGGGAGAGTCCTGACATCCACCGCTGCTATTCCCCAGGCTCCAATAAAGCCGATAAAGAAAAAAGTGCCCGTTTGGCTCATGGTTATAGTTGGTATATTACTGCTGTGCGTTTGCGGGCTGGTGTTCGCAATTGGTAATAGCGGCAGTGAGAAAGCCTCACCGGCTCAAACCGAAAGTGATAACAAAGCCATACCGACCCAAACCGAAACGGCAGCGCCCACAAACACGCCGATTTTCTGGGATAGCTCTAGAGAGTATCCGGAACCTGTTCCAGACCTGTACCAACAGTTATTGGATAACAAGAATAAAATGACCGATATCCAGTTCAAAGAATATTTGTCATCTATAAAGGGGCAAAGAATCCATTTGAAGGCCACCGTAATGGAGGTCTTAGAAGATAACCGGGTGTATTTTTCGGCAACCGAGGGAGGTCTCTTTGACTCGGTCTATCTGAGTGGTTTACCGAGAGATATTCTTATCGCTCTCAACAAAGATCAAATTGTAGAATTCGATGCCACAATCAAAGATTTCACAGAATTTATAATAACCGTTATGAATGTGGATGATCCCGTCGTATATTCCATCCGATAAAGAATGATGGTCAAGCCGGCTGGCAGCATGGTTTACGGAAGCTTGCAGAAACCGTAAACCACGTCGAGCAATAAATCTAATGAATTGGGCACCAAGATGAAATATTGTCGTTCTTGTAAAAAGATAATCAATTTGGACAATATTATATTTTGCCCATATTGCGGGGTTAAAACAATTAAAAGTTTAGAGATAAAAGACTTCATCCCCAATGAAGGCATTGTAATAGTTTTCAAATTTCAGAACAAAATATCCTTCCAGATTCTTTATGAAAAAACAAAGGGGTTGATAAATATTTCAGAGATCGGCGATGGAAAGAATAAATACTGCTTTGTTTCATCGCCGATCAAAGATGCTTACCAGCTCTTTGATACAGTAGGACAGTTACTTTCTGGCAACGAATATTTTATTTACGAAAACGGGAGAAAGTTAAGATCTACAAATGACCTTCTCGATACTCGGGTGTGTTGTGCGAAAAGAATTGTCAAAGACATCCCTGAATATTATTGCTTTGGGGTGACTGCTCCGAATGGGGATATAACACCCAATTTGATTGGCTGCTTACAAGTGGGATTAGATATATCTCCTTATTCAAGTTTCTATCGCACAGGCGAATGGTCGGATATTTTTGGGAATTATGTTTTTGATAAAGTAAGAATCGCATCCAGGGCTCATGTCTTGGTGAAAAAATATCGGTTTTGCCCCTTTATCAACGAAACTATAATTCAAGGGTTCATTGATTTATGGCCCGAAAGAATAAATGTTCATCTAGATAATAGGTGGCAATTCTGGCCCCCCCAAAACGATTCGTTCTCAGATGGTCTCAAGGAATTAGGCTTGGTATGCAATACGAACATGAGTGAAAACTACAAGCCCGAAATTCCACTGATGACTGATATGACCTATTTTATTGACTTGGCGAAAAAACTATATCCAGACGAGATTTCAACAAATACCCGGGCAGCAATATATGCCAGTATCGATGCAGTCCAATTGAATGTTTTCAGGGAATATTCTTAGCGTGGTTTACGGGAGCTTGCAGAAGCCGTAACCCAGGTTAGGCAGCATGAGGCAATTGGGCGGGTTCTCCCGCCCTTTTTGTTTTAATATTCTGCTCATATTTGTTCTCTCGCGCGAGCGAGATGCGACTTCAAATCTGCCATACGTATGGCTGATATTAAAGATTGACCCTACCCACACCTGGTGCCATTTCGGTGCGCATATAAGCACGGTACTCATCGGTCACCACCACTGATCTTGTCTACCCAATAATCATCCTGGCGATGTAATCACAAGGGAACGCAAAGACTGGTCACAGTGAGGTTGGTACTCCCTATATATTTTCCATCGATGGTTTCACTGCAAAAACTCGGTTTTGTCACGAAAAACGTAAACTGGATTAATCATTGTTAATGAGGAGACCCTTCAGTCGCAAAGAACGCTTCTTCAGGGTGACACTGGTCTAGGAGGGTGGGATGCGGGGTTGGAGAGGATCCTTGCTACAGGCACCCCGTCAAGCGGGGTGAGGGCGGTGCTGCGCGGTCGCTTCGCTCAGAGCTTGTAAAAAAAACACCCAGGATCACGATTGCAACCACAAGGAGGATTATATAGTGTTTAAAATACCAATATATGAAGGTATTCAGCGTCGCGAACCAATTTATTAACAACTTTTCAGGGTGACAATGAATTGGAGGAGACCCTTCACCCTCAAAAGCAGTCGGGTGCACGGCAGTCGCACACATGCCCTGGCGGGCAGTGCCAGGGAAGAACGCTCCTTCAGGGTGACACTGGTCTAGGAGGGTGGGGTGCGGCGGTTGGAGAGGATCCTTGCTACAGGCACCCCGTCAAGCGGGGCGAGGGCGGCGCTGCGCGGCGCTCACCTGCCAAGACCGCAGGTGCAGGTCGCTCCCCGACACACCTGCCCTCCCGAAAGACACCGGGACGGTGTGGCGGGCGGTGCCAGGGAAAACCGCCGCCCCGTTCGGGCTATAAGCCCGCCGGGACGAAACGGGGACAGGCAGGGTGACACACCCTTTTTGCAGTGGACTCATTATTGCATTGATCCTGAATAACCGAATCTGTAAAGTCCGCATACTGCAATCATCCCTCGTTATTTTCATACAGCTTGAGATAGCCCTTTATCAATGATCATTATATATTAAAAAGCATTTTATCGTCTCACCATTCCTGCAGTAAATTCTCTTTCACAACATAAAAGTATCCCGTAGAAATAGAGGCTGTGAAGCTGGTTATAATATCCATATCGTGCATGAATTATCATTTTAAAAGAATGTGAAAACGCTCATCGCAATTGATCTCGTCTATCCAATTATCATCCTGTCGATGTAATCACAAGGGAGCGCAAATAGTGGTCACAGTGAGGTTGGTACTCCCTATATATATGCCATCGATGGTTTCACTGCAAAAACTCGGTTTTGTCACGAAAAACGTAAACTGGATTAATCATTGTTAATGAGGAGACCCTTCGCTTCGCTCAGGGTGACATACCCTTTTTGCAGTGGACTCATTGATGCAATTACTTTAGATAATATGCTTTCGGGAGTTACAAGTGCCATCATTTCTTTTTCAAACAACGGGACATCAAATTGACAAAACGCACCATATTCGCTATGCTTAAGGCAAACAAAAGGTCAATAATGAAACGCGAAGATGTGCTTCGTATTCTACGAAAACAACAGAAAGAATTGGCAGACCGCTATCATGTGGTATCTCTATCGCTGTTTGGATCGGTCGCCCGTGACAAAGCCCTACCAGGCAGCGATGTAGATTTGCTGGTGGAATTCAGCCAGCCAGTGGGTTTGTTCCTGTTCATTGAACTCCAACAACACCTGGAGGCCATGCTGGGATGCAAGGTGGATCTGGGTACGCCGCGTTCCCTTAAGCCGCGCATCAAAGAACACGTTTTAAAAGAGGCAATCCGTGTCACCTAGAACCTGGCAGGAACGTATCGAAGACATTCTGACTTGCGCACAAAACGTTCAGGATTTTACTTCGGGCATGACCTTTGAATCTTTCCTGAAGGATCCACGGACGATACGTGCCGTGGCGTTTGAATTTATCACGATCGGTGAATCCGCTCGCGTTGTTCCTGTGGAAATTCAAGAGCGCTACCCGGAAGTCCCCTGGGGAAAAATGCAGGGGATACGAAATGTACTAATACATGAGTACTTTCGCCTGGATGAAGAAATCCTCTGGAAGGCTGCTCAAGAAGATATTCCACGCTTGATACCAGCATTGAAGAAGATCATTCGGTCAGCGAATAAGCCGATGTAACATAACCAAAGCGGCTTCGCAAAGCCGCTTTTTCTTTGACAATGATAAACTAATGTGACACATGTCTTTCATGATCACCAACACCGCCACTGCTATCGCTTCTCCAAATATCGCGATGGTCAAATACTGGGGCAACCGCGACCAGCATCTGCGCCTACCCTCGAATGGCTCTATCTCCTTCAACCTGGAGGGACTGTTCACACGCACGCGGGTGACGATCGATACCAGGTTGGCAAGTGATGTTCTTATACTAAATAATAAAAAGGTGACCGGTCAAGGTCTGCAGCGGGTGCAGGCGATGCTGGAAGAAGTGCGCGGCATGGCTGGAACCAACCTGCATGCCGAAATCCAGAGTGAGAACAACTTCCCCGGCTCCGCAGGCATCGCCTCTTCGGCTTCAGCGTTCGCAGCCCTGGCAATGGCGGCAAGCACGGCGGCGGGTCTATCCCTCAGCCAGGCGGAACTCTCCCGCCTGGCGCGGCATGGATCAGGCTCAGCCTGCCGTTCCATCCCGGGCGGCTTTGTAGAGTGGCAGGCTGGCAGGGAAGATGAAGATTCTTTTGCCTTTTCTATCGCAGCACCTGAACATTGGAAATTGATAGATTGCATTGCCATTATCAGCAGCGAACAGAAAACGACCGGATCGAGCGAAGGTCACGCCCTGGCAGATTCCAGCCCGCTGCAAGCGGCGCGGGTGGAGGATGCGCCGCGCCGCCTGGAGCTATGCCGGCGGGCGATCCTGGAGCGGGATTTCCCGTCATTGGCGGATGTGGTCGAGCTGGATTCCAACCTGATGCACTCGGTAATGATGACCTCCAGACCAGCGCTATTCTATTACCAGCCGGCTACCTTTACGATAATGGAGGCTGTACGCGGATGGCGGCATGGTGGTCTGCCTGCCTGTTACACGATCGATGCGGGACCGAACGTGCACGTTATCTGTCCCCAGGATAACTGCGCCAAGATAGCAGAAAAGCTGGAAGCGCTGGACGGGGTCAGACAGGTGCTGACCGCCCCGGTCGGTGGACCTGCACGCCTGGTCTGCGAAGGCTAATCCCTCTCTCATTTCCCCCTTTTCAAAACAGGATATAATCAGCACGAAAATCGCCTCATGCGAGGCTTTCAACGCGTATCGTTTAGTGAAATCACATGAAAGAGAGTTGTGAATGAATGTTGGTTATCTTGCCGGATTGATATTCGTAGCTGTATTTGCCGGCGTTGTACTGATCCATGAGCTTGGGCATTTTTTTATGGGGCGCCTGTTCAAGGTGGAGATCGAAGAATTCGGGGTCGGTCTGCCGCCGCGCATGTTGACCCTTTTTCACTGGAAGGAGACAGCTTTTTCCTTGAACTGGCTGCCCTTGGGAGGTTTCAACCGTTTTAAAGGTGAAAACGACCCGGCTGTACCCGGCGGACTGGCGGCAGCCAACCCCTGGGTGCGCCTGGCGGTACTCCTGGCAGGCGCCAGCATGAACATAGCTGCCGGTGTGCTTGTCTATAGTATTTTATTCAGCCAGATCGGGATCCCAAATTTTAATTCCGTAAAATTATATGAAGTAACACCTGGCTCACCTGCCGAGCTGGCCGGTCTGCAAGCTGATGACATCATACTTAACGCCGGTAGTGAGCAGATCACCAATGATGAGCAGCTACGCAGCATCATACGTTCCAACCTGGACAAGCCCTTGCAGCTTACCGTTCAACGCGGCAGCCAGGTCCTGAAAATCACAGCAACGCCGAGCAGTAAAAGGACAGCAGAAGAAGGAGCCCTGGGTTTCCTGCCGGGTTATGCATCTGTCCCAGCCAGGTCCTGGTTCGGCACCCTGCCTTACAGCCTCAATGTAACCTTCAACCAGGCATATCACATCCTTTCATTTCCCGCCCAGTTGATCCGCGGATCGATCTCGCCTGAGGACGGTCGCTTCATTGGTCTAAAAGGGATCTATGATTTCTTCCGGCAGGCTGTCAGCCGGGATGTGGAGAGCCGCGTACCGGTCACTGCTGCCCCAACAACCCCGATCGAGCCGACGCATTTCACCCTGAACCTGATCGCGATCCTTACGATCACACTAGGGGTTTTCAATCTATTACCTTTCCCAGCCCTGGACGGTGGGCGCATCCTGTTTGTCATACTGGAGATCGTCCTGCGAAGGCGCGTCCCCGCGGGCTTCGAGAATACTGTTCACGCTGCCGGATTGATGATCTTACTGGCTTTTATGCTGTATGTAAACGTGATGGACTTTGTTAACCCGGCGAATGTCATTTTTCCCTGAGATGGTAGACCTCGTTCATGAGTGCGAAAAAAGCATCTTTCCAGAATGCCCTGGAAGCCCTCGCCGATGAGGAGCAGCCATTCCCCAAGCATTCCAGTTATTTGTTCTCAGACCTGGAACCAGAGCAATTAAGTGAACTGCTGGAAGTATGGCCTCGGCTAAGGCTATCCCGCAAAAAAGAACTGCTCGAAGGTCTGGAAAAATTAATAGAAGACGACACACTGTTATCGTTCGAGGCATTGGCGCGTGCCTTGTTATCAGACCCGGATGCGCCAGTACGCCTCTCGGCGATCCGCCTACTGGATGAGTGTGAAGATATCAAGCTAATCCGTCCCTTCCTGGATATCCTTTCCAAGGATGATGACCTGGATGTCCGGGCGGCAGCAGCCACTGCATTAGGGATGTTCGTCCAAATGGGTGAGTTAGACGAAATCCCCGTGGAGAACAGAAGTGAGATCGAGGATACCCTGCTAAAGGTTGCACGTGGTGCCGATCAGCCATTGGTGCAGCGGCGGGCGCTTGAATCGATGGGCTTTTCCTCCCGTGCAGAGGTTGTGGGATTAGTGGAAGCAGCCTATGGATATGAGAATCCCGAGTGGACCGCCTGCGCCCTATCTGCCATGGGACGTTCCAGCGATGAGCACTGGCAGGAACACATCGTTCCGATGCTATTGAGCGAGAACAAGGTTGTAAGAATGGCTGCCGTACAAGCCGCGGGTGAACTGGAACTGAGCGCGGCACAGGGAATGCTGTTAAGAATGTTGGAGGAAGAAGAGGACCTGGACATTTTCAACGCGATCGTCTGGTCTCTATCGCAGATCGGCGGCGAAGACGTACGTACCTATCTTATCGATCTACTGGACCAATCGGAAGACAGCGAGCACACAGAATTCCTCGAGGATGCCCTCGCCAACCTTTCCTTTACAGATGACCTATCCAAATTTGACCTGATGAGCTTCGATGTGGATGATGAACCAGAAGAATAGCCAATACAGCCTAACCTGATGTCACCTGCAGACCTCCTAAATACTTTTTCCAACAACCTCCTGCCCATCGTGCTGATAAGCGGTGTGGGATTCTTGATGGGTAAGTATCTGTCAGTTGATCCCCGCAGTTTGGGTCGTGTCAATTTTTACTTTCTCATCCCGGTATTGGTGTTCAACCTGCTGATCAATAATGGGCTGCCACCAAAAGAGATCCTGGTCACAATAGGATTTGCAACAGCAGTGATGACAACGATCGGTCTGATTACTCTCGCAGCCGGGTGGATAATGCACCTCGACCGACCGGTCCTGATGGCAGCCTTGCTGACATCCATCTGCATCAATGCTGGAAATTACGGACTACCATTGGTATCGTTTGCCTTTGGAAAAGAAGCACTCGCCCATGCCAGCCTGTATTTCATCACGACCTCTATCCTGTCCAATACACTTGGAGTAATCATTGCTTCAATGGGTCATATGAATTTCAAAGAGGCCGCGCTCGGTTTATTCAAGGTGCCAACCGTCTATATGGTGATACTCGCTGTTTTTCTAAACCAACTTCATATACAGTTGCCAATGTCCATTGGGCGAACCATAAACCTGATCGCTTCCGGGTGCATACCATTGATGCTGGTTTTACTTGGGCTCGAACTGCAACGGGTAAAGTGGTCTAACAGCGTGCGCGCAATCGGCCTGGGGACGGTCATGCGCCTGGTACTCGGTCCTGTGGTGAGCTTGTTGTTGTCCATCCCATTTGGGTTGAAAGGAGCTGCCCGCCAGGGAAATGTGGTCGAGTCATCCATGCCTACTGCAGTGATGACCATTGTTTTAGCTACGGAATATGGTCTCGAACCGGCACTGGTCACCGCTACTGTGTTCATCAGCACACTGCTGAGTCCTTTGACATTAACACCATTGCTGGTATATCTTGGGAGATAAGATGCGTGTACCCATGACCAGCCAGGATAACCGGCAGTGATGGGATCACCATCCCAAATGGAAGAGGAATGAACTCCAACCAACCTGATAAACTACCTGAAGCCCGCCTGCACGTCTGGGTAAGCGGGCGCGTGCAAGCGGTTGGTTTTCGAGCCTATGTTGCCCAAAATGCGGCGTTCTCAGGCGTGACCGGATGGGCACGTAATGTAAGCTATGACACGGTCGAAGTGGTGGCAGAGGGTGATCGCACGCAATTGGATGGGTTTTTACTGGCCGTGAAAAGGGGACCGCACGGCTCGTTCGTACAGGATGCCCGGGTAGAATGGGAACCAGCGACAGGGGAATTCGCAAGATTTGAAGTGCGCAGGAGCCTGTGATATTTAGAATGGAACGACCAGCAGGTCACATCTGCATATTTATTGGAATCCCAATCCCCGCTCTTTCAACGATACAAATTTTCCCTGACCAATGACGATGTGATCGAGCACATCGATGTCCAGCAGTTTCCCTGCCTGGACGATGGCGCGGGTCATAGCCACATCATCCGGGCTGGGAGTCGGATCACCACTGGGATGGTTGTGAACGACGATCACGGCGACGGCATTGCGCCTTACTGCCGGCGTAAAGATCTCAGCAACCCGCAGATGGGCTGAGCTGACCGAACCGGAAGTAACCTCTACTGTATCCAGAACATGGTTGCGGATATCGAGTATCAAAACCCGCATGTGCTCCTTTTCCAAGCCACCCATCTCATACTGCAGCAATGCAGCCGCGTCGGCAGGACTATTGATCGATGGACGCTCTTCAGGTGATTCGAGCGTCAAGCGACGTCCCAGCTCGATGGCAGCCTTGATCTGGGCGGCTTTTGCCTCACCAATCCCGTGTTGGGCGCATACCTCTTCTATGCCTGCCCGGTGCAAGCCAGCCAGGCCGCCAAATGTCTGAAGCAGCCGCTGACCCACCTCAACCGCATTCTCACCGGTCACGCCGACGCGCAACAGGATCGCCAGAAGTTCCGCGTTGCTCAGGGCTTGCGGACCAAGCTGGGTGAGACGCTCGCGTGGGCGGTCGTTGGCAGGCAAATCAGATATGCGGTAGGTCGGTTTGAGTGTCTCGTTCATGTTCTCGCCGCTTTCCTTCATGATCACCGATTTTCTCAGGAGTACACTACCATCGGATGGATCTGCGCACGTTTACCAGGATTTGAAGAGGTATTCCCGTAAAGTTAGTGATCAAAACTATTAGATGTTATCTCACCTTATGATATCAGAGAATTAACTTTCCCCGTACCACTCGGATATCAAACGAACAAAAAAGTCATCCAAATACTGCAGTCTCTCGGTGGCAATAACCCGAGCTGAGACTGTAAACATCCGTGCACGAACTTTGCGCAGCTTGAAGAGATGCTCGTGATATGCGCTGTGAGGCTCACCAGGTTCTTCCTCACCCGTGAGCAGGAATCGTTCCGATGGTGTGTGAAAAAAAGGTTGTCCATCGAGAGCGGCATAGGCAATGACCCTCGCTACACCGACCGCGCCGAGCACATCCAATTTATCAGCATCGAAGAGGATCTTGGCTTCCAGTGTATCCGGTGGTTCATCCTGATCCCGGAAGCGGTGGGCCCGGATGCAGTGCTGGACAGCTGCAATGCGCTCTTTACTCCAACCTTCTGCCGTCAAAACCTTAGCAGCGAGATCTGCCGAAGTCCGGTGGTGATCCTGGCGCCTGGAATTCTTGCCAGGTGCAGCGCCCTCGGCATCATGTAGCAATGCGGCCGCGCGTACGATCTCCAGGTCTGCACCTTCAGCTCTGGCGAGGCGTTCAGCCATGCGGTAAACGCGCAGGACATGATCGAAGTCATGGACAGCGTCGGCGGATACATACCAGGCTCGGGCTTGTTCGGGGGTTGGCATGTTTTTTTCTCACCTTTGAATATTAAGCTATCTGCGGGGGTCAACCCTGCAAAAAAAATGTCTTATGCAGTACGGTAGTAGCCTACATCCACAGAATAGACCCGACCGCGTTTAATGACCTGCTTGACCAGGTTGGTGCCGAAGCGGTAACCCAGATGACGGTAATCGGGTACAGAAAGTACCAGCAGGTCAGCCTGTTTAGCGGGTTCCAGCGAGCCAATAGAGTCAGCACGGCGGATTGCATACGCCGCATTGATAGTGGAGGCTGCGATAGCCTGGGCCGGGGTCAATCCCATATAGCGGCAGGCGAGGGCGATGACAAACTGCATCGACTCGTTCCAGGCGGTACCGGGATTGCAGTCGGTAGCCAGTGCCAGGATGCCACCCGCCTCCAGGATTTTCTGCGCAGGGGTGTAGGCATGCTCGGCGAGGCCAAAGGGCGTACAGGGCAGTGAGACGGCAACGGTATCGGAGTTACCCAATGCCCGCATGTCAACTTCGGAAGTCTTGACCAGGTGGTCAGCCGAGGCAGCTCCCAACTCCACTGCCAGTCTGGTGCCACCCAGGTTGTCGAACTCATCGGCATGGATCTTGAGCGGAAAGCCAAGGCTTTTAGCCTTTTCCAGGATCTGGCGCGTCTGGACCAAGTCGAAGGCTTTATTTTCACAAAACACATCCACAAAGGGCAGAGGAAGACGAGGCGCGTGTGTCTGCCACCAAAGCTGGACGAGCGGCAGCATGGTCTCGACTATTAAATCTGCATAGCCCGGCGGGTCGTCTTTATATTCAGGAGCGATGGCATGCGCACCCAGGAATGTCATCGCCAGGTCGAGAGGACCTTCGTCGGCAAGAATCAGCAAAGCCTTGAGCAGACGCAGCTCGGTCGCGGTTTGAAGACCGTAGCCTGTTTTTGCTTCGACGGTGGTGGTACCGGTGGCGAACATACGCAGCAGGCGTGGACGGGTTTGGGCGATCAAGGATTCAATAGAGGCAGCCCGCGTAGCATGTACCGTGGAAAGAATCCCACCACCAGCAGCCAGGATGTCAAGGTAGTGCTTACCTTCCAGGCGCATCTCGAACTCGGCAGCCCGGTCACCACCCCAGATGACGTGAGTGTGTGGATCTACGAAGCCAGGCAGGACCACGCAGCCCGAGGCATCGAGAGTCGGTTCGTTGGGGTAGCTGGCGCGTAGTTCATCGGTCGAGCTGACAGCGACGATCTTCTCATCGCGTATAAGAACTGCGCCGTTCTCGAGGATGCCGAGGTTGCCGAGGTCGCGGCCGCGCTGCGGGCCGCCGGATAAAGTCAGGAGTTGGGAAGCGGAATGGATCAGCATGAGTATATTTTACCCAGAGATGAGCAAAAATGATGCCTCTATCTGTGTTCTTTTAGTAAGCAGCTGAGAGCCAGCAAAGCCAGGAGATTGAAGGCTACAGCTCCCAGCGTAACGATATGAAAACTGAAATGGTATAAAAATGGTGCCAGCGGAGCGCCCAAAGCGCGTCCGAGGGAGAAAGCGGCTATATTGAATGCCATCAATGTCGCGCGCCTCTGCGGCATTACCTCGGTCATCATTGGGATGATGCTGACCAAGGTGAATTCAAAAGTAATATAAAACAGGAAGAGACCAACCAGTGCACCGGGAGTCGACCTTCCAAACCAGGGAAGAAGCAGCACGGCCAGGCTGTTGGCGAGAAGTCCCATCCCAACCGCGCGCGGTTTACCCAGTTTATCAACGAAGATGGCTACGAGTCCCTCACCCCCGAACTCAGAAAGGCCGATCACGGCCGAGGCTGCCCCCAGGGCTGTGATCTGCAAGCCGAAGGAATCTTCCAACCAAACTCCGAAAATAAAGTTCACCAATTCGTTCGCGGACGTTGCCAAAAATCCGACCGCTAATCCTGCCAGTGCGGGGAGGTATATCAATACTGCCCGGAAATTATTAAACAAGTTGGCTGCCTCTTGAGGATCGTTGCGATCCGCAGGCACCAGTACGAATAAACCGATCATGCTCAACAGGGCGAGCAGGGTCAGCAACGGGAAGGGTGCCATCCAACCTACGCGGGCGATGAGAAAGCCCATCAATGGTACACCTACGATAAAAGCTGCTGACCAGCCAACCTCAGTGATCGCCAAAGCCCTGCCGCGCCGTTCATAGGGTATCCGATCACCCAGGAAAGCCTGCATGGAGGGATCAAAACCATACTTACCCAGGGTGGTGAGGATGAGCGAGATGACGAAAACCGGATAAGTCGGCCAGAACACGACGATGGTTGTGCCGAGAGTGAAGAAGCTCAAACCGAAAAGCATCCCGAATTTCCGACCGCGGCTGTCTGCCAGGGAAGCCGCAAAAGGACCCAAACCACCCACCACCGCACGCGCTGTCAAACCCAGCGACATAGCCTGGATATCCACCCCCAAGCCACGCGCCAGAACGGGCAGGAAAGGATAAACCATCCTATAGGCGGTGTTGAAAACAGTGCGGATAATAACAAAAAGGGGGAGCTGGAAACGTAAACGGTTCACAAATTATATATTCGGACGTTGAGGGTGAGCCACGATCTCGTCATCGCGTAAGCTGCCAGACACGTCAGCAGATTGAGTACTATAAAGGAGGCAATAATGTGCCAAAGTCCTGAACTGAATATCGGCGAGGGAGGCGGGTGTATGATGTATCTAGCTCGAGAGAAAACGAAGCGCAGCATATCGATGAACAGGATGCTCGCAGCTAAGGTCAGCCATGGCGTATTGACCAGCCACAGTCCGACCTGCAGGAGAAGGCCAGTCACGGCGAAAACCAGCGCCAGGCGGAAACGTGGTTCTGAAAGGAACAAGCCGTTCCTATATAACATGAGATGGGGTTTATTTGAGCATAGGCATTTTTATTCCATGCCTCTTTGCCGCTTCGATGGCTGCTTCGTAACCTGCGTCAGCATGACGCACCACCCCCATACCCGGGTCGGTGGTCAGCACCCGTTCCAGGCGCCTGGCTGCCTCGGGGGTGCCATCAGCTACTATGACCTGCCCGGCGTGCTGGCTGAAACCGATGCCCACCCCCCCGCCATGATGGAATGAAACCCAGGTTGCACCACCGACAGCGTTGATCATGGCATTAAGGATAGGCCAATCCGAGATGGCATCACTGCCGTCTTTCATGTCCTCGGTCTCTCGGTTGGGACTGGCAACCGAACCGGCATCCAGGTGGTCACGACCGATCACGATCGGTGCTTTCAAGACCCCATCAGCTACCATTTTATTAAAGGTCATGCCAGCTTTGGCTCGCGCACCATATCCCAGCCAGCAGATGCGGGCTGGTAATCCCTGGAAAGGTACCTTCTCCTTTGCCAGCTTCAACCAGCGTTGCAGGTGCTGGTCCTGTGGAAAAAGATCCATGACAGCCTGGTCTGTACGATAGATATCCTCCGGGTCACCGGAGAGGGCCACCCAGCGAAATGGACCCTTTCCTTCACAAAAGAGCGGACGAATATAGGCGGGGACGAAACCGGGGAACTCAAAGGCGTCCGTAACACCCCAGTCGTAGGCACGCTGGCGCAGGTTGTTGCCATAGTCGAAGACCTCGGCACCCCGGCGCTTGAATTCCAGCATCGCCTGGACGTGTCTTGCCATGGATCCCATCGAGCGTTTCTCGTACTCCTTTGGGTTGGATTTACGCATCTCTTCCGCCGCAACCAGGCTCAGATCGGAGGGGACATACATCAGCACGTCATGAGCGGGGGTCTGGTCGGTGACCACATCGGGGATCACACCGCGCAAGGCGAGTTCCGGGTAGATATTGGCCGCGTTACCAATCAGGGCAATCGAGCGTGGGACCTGCTGCTCCCTGGCTTCATCGACCAGGGTCATGCCCTCTTCGAGCGTATCCACGACCACGTCAACATATCCGATCTCGTGGCGGCGCCTGGCTCGGGCAGGATCGACTTCCACAATCAGACCAACGCCCTCGTTCATTGTTATCGCCAGCGGCTGCGCCCCACCCATGCCACCCAGACCGGCAGTCAGAGTGAACCTGCCTTTAAGTGAACCCCAGCCGCGTTGTCTGGCTAATGCACCGAGCGTCTCATAGGTGCCTTGCAGGATCCCCTGGGTGCCGATGTAGATCCACGAACCAGCGGTCATCTGACCATACATGATCAAACCTTTGGCAGCCAACTCATCAAAGTGCTGCTGAGTAGCCCAGTGCGGTACCAAGTTCGAGTTTGCAATCAATACGCGCGGAGCATCCTGATGTGATTTAAATACAGCCACTGGTTTGCCGGATTGGATCAGCAACGTCTCATCATCCTCAAGTTCCTTGAGCGTATCCAGGATGGCGTCAAAGGCTTCCCATGAACGGGCGGCCTGGCCGCGCCCGCCGTAGACGACCAGATCCTGCGGGCGCTCGGCGACTTCGGGATCGAGGTTGTTCTGGATCATGCGGTAAGCGGCTTCCGTCAGCCACGATTTACAGGTGAGTTGGGTACCGCGTGGGGCGCGGACTGTGCGAGGACCGGACATGGCATCTCCTTTCCCTTGATAAAAAACCTCCCGGCTATTATACGCCGAGAGGGGCTGTCCTCTATATTTTTTCCGGTAGATCTTCCGGTGGTTTTTCCGGTTTGCGCAGCAGGTTGATCAGTCCGATGCCGGCAATGAACGATCCGCTCAACCCATAGAAGGAGTCCGGCATATAAAACAGGAGTTGGCTAAGGATACCAGACATCGGTTCCACCTTAAATGTGATCAACGATGGGGTTAAAACCTGTATAGCTAAACCGAGAACAAGATAGATAATGGCACTCACTTTGTCCGGTCCAGATCTGACCAGCACGAACCAGGCAAACGCCAGGATGGCCGCGGTAAAGAGCAGGCTTTCCAGGGTTAGCAGCCAGAAGGCAACCAGCGGGGAACTGGCATTATTTGAAAGGTAATCCCGGAAATATACCAGAGAAAATGCGAGAATAAGCATCCCAAGCATGGCGATAATCGAGCGAAGTATTTTCATATAGTCTCCTTTGTTTAGTTGTGCCAATGATAGCACGAATGGACTGGATCGTTCACCGATTTGATTAAATAATTATTTCCTCCTGACGAATAATCATCAAGAGGAAATGATTATCAAGTAATGCCATCAGAAACAGTGCAGTGTTTTACTGGATGAGTTGGGCGAAATTCGTCCCTCTCAATCGTTTTATCAAATCTGCCTGGACATCACACCAGATTGGCTTGAGCGGGCAGTCATCGGCAAATGTGCAAATGCTGCTTCCGTTGACACATTCATTGAGCATGATCGGACCATCAATCGCTTCAATGACATCCAATAAGGTAATATCCTTGGGATTACATGCCAGAACCACACCGCCGCGTGCACCCCGAGAGGTGTGAATTAATCCAGCAATCGATAGCTGGGAAATGATCTTTGCCAGGAAGGATGGTGGTATTTTCTGCGCTTTGGCAACCTGGCTGGTTGCCGCACGTTGAGCCGGGCTCAAGCGGGATAGGTAAAGAATTGCTCGGACGGCATAATCGGCTTGGCGGGTGATTTGCATGGCACCTTCCTTTCCGTAATAAAGGCAATGTTTATCGTTATAAGTGATTTTATTGCGCCTGGGTGTATAAATCAAGTGATAGAGGTCACTCCCCAAATATGACAATTAACTCCGATTAATACAACAAGCCCAGGACAGATACACCTGGGCTCATGAGATATACTCTTGGAACTATTGGCCAATGGTCAGATTCCCGGCACCGATCTTGATAACGAAGGTCAGGCTGGAACCAGAACCGCTTTGTGTATACACGTTACCCTGGGTCGTCCATCCAGCACCTGCATTGACATTAGACAGACCACCCTCCACGGTCACCTGTACCGGGATGCCCGCAGGAATGAGCAGGGTGATGTTGCTGATACCGGAATCTATCGTAACTGTCCCATCACGCTTTAAGTCTCCGGAGAAATCGAGCGTATAATTGCCAGCTCCGCTCTTGAAAATGAATGTGGAGAAATTGGCATTTCCCAGGCCTTTAATATCTACGCTCGAGGCGCCGGTCTCATAGCGCAGAAGAGACATGGTCGTTTTGTTGGGGGATGAAAAGGATAAGACCACGTCCGAAGCACCATCTTGAACCGTCAGGGATTTCAAGGAGAGACCACCCAAATCATAATGAGCGTCATAGGCTCCGGCTTGGATTGTCAGCGCCAGGGGAATATCACCCAGTTTCAAGTCCCATTCATTTTTCAAGCCTTCAAGATTGGGTATATTGGATATCCCGGTGATCTTGTACTCCCCCTGCTTGATACTTACGCTGGAACCAGCAGTGGTGATCTTTGGTTTAAGATCCGGTAAATTGTAGGTGGCCGTACCCGTAACCAGGCTGTTCCCGCCACCAGGTGCCAGGTATAGACTTCCTGCGCCAAACGCCAGTTTAAGATTGACATCGTTGCTGGTTGATGGAAGGGTAACATTAATATCGTCCGTCACTTCTGGTCCCGGTGTCACCATCTTAACAGGTAAATTTATATTCACACCGCATGCCAGGGTAACCAGGGTCAAGACTAAAATAATGGGGATGATATAACGAAACATTGAGAAACCTCCTGAACATCATTATTTTGAAATTATTGTTCTAAGCAGTATACGCAAATAACGGCTTTGGGTTGCTTCCCTTTCAATTCCTGACAAGATGCCGATACACATTACCCTTCCACACCGCTATGATGGAACTGGTTGCACACAAATTGGTTGAATGAGGCGAAAAGATTAAACCACTTTACGTCCGCGAGTTGGTATCTTGTCGAGGTTCATGGCAATTTCCAGGGCTTGATGGAGTGAACGCACCTCATTTATCTCGATATCCGCCGGCCAGGGTTCGCCCCTATGCAAGCGGTGCGGTACGATGGCGGTTTTAAAGCCCAGCTTGGCGGCTTCGCGCAGACGGATCACCATCTGACCGGGCATGCGCAGTTCGCCAGCCAGGCCAATCTCACCAATCAGGACTGCCTCAGGGCGGACGGCTTTATCGCGCATGGATGAAGCTATCGCAGCAGCAATCGCCAGGTCCGCGGCTGGTTCATCTATTTTTAGACCGCTGACCACGTTTACGAAAATATCCTGTTCGATCAGCTTCAAGCCAACTCGGCGGGTGAGCACAGCCGCAATCATCAGGAGGCGATTGTAGTCCACTCCATTGGGAGTTCGGCGGGCATTACCAAAGTTGGTCGGACTGGTCAGTCCCTGGATCTCAACCAGCAATGGACGTGTACCTTCCATAGTCACAGCAATGGCCGAGCCAGGGGCGTTGATCATGCGTTCAGCCAGGAACGCTTCGGATGGATTAGTCACTCCGGTCAGCCCGCGTTCGTTCATCTCAAAAACACCCACTTCAGCGGTCGCACCAAAGCGATTTTTGACCGAGCGCAGCAACCGGTAAGCCTGGAAGCGGTCACCTTCGAGGTACAGGACCGTATCCACGATATGCTCCAGCACACGCGGACCGGCGATCACGCCCTCTTTGGTCACATGACCGATGAGAAAGACAGAGATGCCAGAAGACTTTGCCAATTCGCGCAACTGTGAGGCGCATTCGCGCACTTGGGAGATCGATCCAGCATAGGAATCCAGTTCAGAGAGATACATGGTCTGGATTGAGTCAATAATCAACAGCGTGGGTTTGGTCTCGCTGACGTGATTTAGGATGATCTCCAAATTTGTCTCGGTTACCAGGTAAAGGTTTTTTGGTAGATCTGTTTTTTTTCCTTCCGCCTGCAAGCGCAGAGCGCGCATCTTGATCTGCCGCTCGGATTCCTCGCCGGAGACATATAAAATGCGTTGGCTGGTCCCCATATCCATTGCCATTTGAAGCAAAAGGGTGGATTTTCCAATGCCCGGGTCCCCCCCCACCAGCACGATGGAGCCGGGCACGATGCCACCACCCAGAACGCGGGCGAATTCTTCCATGGGCAGGGGCAGGCGATCTTCTTCGCCGCTGCTCACATCCGGGATGCGGTGCGGCGTGGAATGGCTGGTCAGACCGCGCACTACAAGCGCAGATTTTGCAACCGGTTCATCATGGACGATCTCTTCCACCATGCTGTTATATGCATTGCACTGGGGACAGCGTCCCATAAAAGCAGCCGATACGCGGCCGCATTCCTGACAGACGAAACGTGTGTGGGATTTGGGCATATAAAAAATTATACTGCTATTCAGCCCTTATAAACCAATGGAGGAGACTCTTCACCCTCAAAAGCAGGCGGGTGCGCTGCGCGGCGCTTCGCTCAGAGTGACAAAGACTTCTTAGACAGTCCCTTCCAGATTTTCACTCTACTCAGGCAGCCTTGATTTCGATCGTTTTTTCTGGCGCAGTCTCCCGCGTCATTACGATTTCACCATCGGCGTCTACATCCACCGACACAGTATCGCCGTCGTTGAATTCACCTGCCAGCAGACGGTCCGAGAGGGGATCCTCCACCTTCTGTTGAATGATACGCCGCAAGGGACGGGCACCCATTTCCGGGTCAAAGCCCTGTTCTGCGAGCAATGAAAGCGCGGCGCTGGTTGCGTTCAGAGTAATGGCATGCTCCTCCAACCGCAGTGCAACCTTATCCAGTTCCAACGAGACAATCTGCAGAATATCATCCCGGTTCAATGAGCGGAACACCACCACGCTGTCCACACGGTTGATGAACTCGGGTCGGAAAACCTTCTTGAGTGACTCGGTCAGCTTTTTACGCATTTCTTCATATGAAATCTGCTCTGAATTCGCTTCATCACGCTTTAACTGAAAGCCTAAAGTTGTCTGGCGCTTGATCTCTTCCGCACCGATGTTGGAGGTCATTACCATGATGGCGTTGCGGAAATCGACTTTGCGGCCGCGCGCATCAGACAGGTGACCCTCTTCCATGATCTGCAACAACATATTGTGCACTTCAGGGTGAGCCTTCTCGACCTCATCGAAGACGATGATCGAGTAAGGACGGCGGCGCATTGCCTCGGTTAATTGGCCAGCATCATCGTAACCGATGTAACCGGGTGGTGCACCCACCAGGCGGCTGGCAGTATGCCGTTCCACGAACTCAGACATATCCAGCTGGATGGCGGCATCTTCACTACCGAACATGAATTTCGCCAGCGCTTTGGTCAGCTCGGTCTTACCAACACCCGTCGGTCCGAGGAAGATGAACGAGCCGATCGGCCGGCGGGGGTCTTTGAGACCTGCACGGGCGCGCCGTACAGCCCGGGCGATGGTTTTGATGGCTTCTTCCTGGCCAATAATGTGCTTTTGCAGTTCTGTCTCCATCTGGAGCAGCCGCTCTGATTCCTGCTGGGCGATCTGCATGACAGGTACGCCGGTCCACATGGCAACCATTTCAGCGATGTCATCGGCAGTGACGACGGGACTGTTGGAGCGGTCCCATCCTGTTCGCAAGTGTTCGATCTGCGCCTCGAGTTCCAATACGTGTTTTTCCAGGCACTTGACTTCCTCGGCGTTTCCCTCTTCCTGAGCCAGGGTGAATTTCTGGCGGGTCTGCCGCAGCTGCCCGAACAGGTCCTTGGACTGCCTGGCAGCCGGGCTCTTATACATCCGGACGCGCGAGGCTGATTCATCGATCAGGTCAATGGCTTTATCGGGCAGGAAGCGCTCGGTTACATAGCGGGATGACAGGTGGGCTGCGGCATCCAAAGCCTCGTCCGAAATGACCAGGTGGTGATGTTCCTCGTATGCGCCGCGCACCCCGCGCAGGATGTCAATTGTCTCGTCAATGGTAGGTTCATCCACCAAAATTGGCTGGAACCGGCGCTCAAGGGCTGCATCGGACTCAATGTGTTTCCGGTACTCGTCCAGGGTGGTGGCACCGATGACCTGCAACTCTCCGCGCGATAAGGCCGGTTTGAGGATATTGGCTGCATCCACAGAAGAGCCGGCGGCACCTGCACCGACCAGCATGTGCACTTCATCTATAAAAAGGATTGCGCCGGACTGCTTGAGTTCGTCGATGACGCGTTTTAACCGTTCCTCGAACTGGCCGCGGTACATCGTCCCGGCAACAAGCGAGCCTACATCCAGCTGCATGACCCGTTTTTTCATCAGAGGGGCAGGGACGTCGCCTTCGGTGATGCGCTGTGCCAGTCCTTCGACGATGGCCGTCTTACCGACTCCCGGTTCGCCGATCAGTGCTGGATTGTTTTTATTGCGCCGCGCCAGGACCTGGATCACACGCTCGATCTCCGTCTGGCGGCCAATAACAGGGTCGAGTTTCTTTTCTTCAGCCAGGGTGGTCAGATCTACCGCCAATTGATCCACCAGGGGCGTCTTCTGTTCCTTTGTGGATTGTTTCTGCTGCTCTTTCCCGCCAGCAGGTTGGGCAATGGAAGGTGAGCTTTCGTTGATTACGCGGTGGGTCTGGCGGCGTACCTGTTCAGGGGTAACTCCCAGTTTGCGCAGGATTTCCCGTGCGGCACCTTCGCTGCGTACCAAACCAAGCAGAATGTGTTCAGTACCGATATTATGATGTCCGAGCCGGCGGGCTTCTTCAATAGCAAATTCAAGCACCAGCTGGGTTTCCGCTGCCAGTTCGATCTTGCTGCCTGTATACTTCCCCTCACCTGTTTCGCGTTCAACCACCTCACGCACACGGTCAGGTTCCAGACCAAGTTCACGCAGGACGCGCCCCGCCACGCCGCCTTCCTCCTCCACCAGAGCAAGGAGCAGGTGCTCGGTGCTGATTTTTTGTTTGCGGGAGCGCTCAGCCTCCTGATGAGCCAGGCTTAGCACCCGTCGGGCTCGCTGCGTAAAACGTTCCATGCTTGCCATAAAAACTCCGTCCTTCATCCAGATCAGAACAGTCAGGAATGATTGTACCAAATTATCAGGGTAGTTTTATATGAGGAAGATTAGAGTTTTGGCGTATACGATAGTAAAAAAGTGAGTGGGCAGGTAATGCACTCCGGATTATCGGTTGTATACAAATGGTTTTTTGGGATCATCTTTACCCTCTACTTTACCGGAGCCATCACCAACAGACCGTCTTTTCTCTCCACTTTCATGACAAAATCAAACCGGTCGATATCAACAGCCAATGCAAGGTCCCGGGGTGGGAAAATCGTATTCGATGGATCATTGTAATGAAGACCCGATCTGGAATCGACCACCCGCTGGATGATTGCATCACGGTCAGGCGGTTTATTCACAAACATTCCCTCAAGAAAATCTGCGCAAGCCTTATCTTCATCTCCCCAACCACCGGGAAAGACCCCCGTTTCTACGAGCGTAAGAGACCATGGAGAAAGCAAACGTATGTGGTTTACCGTGGCGCTGGCGCAGCACAGGCTGGCAGCCAGGATGTTCTGCGCCTTTTTACATCCCAATATACCCTGGGTTCCAGCAGTGCTGCGGTGGATGATCTGCCGACCGGATAGATCCCTGCCAACAAGCCCAGAAGGAGAGTTGGATAGATCAAATCCCTCAACAGGATAACCATCCACCTCCCCCATGATCAGGGATTCAGGGATCTGTTTTTTTAATCGAAATGCCTCTTCAACAGAACCTGCGAGGATGATCTCCGAAGCGCCTGCTGCGAAAGCATAGGCGGCGGTTGTAAAGGCTCGCAGCACGTCGATGACAACAACCGTATCAGTTTCCTCATGGCAATTATACAAAGTTGCGTGTTTGATTTGCATGTCGCACTTTGTTGGTTACCCTGGCTCGGCGAGGATCTCCTGACCCCGCCTAGGGTCTGACCGCAGGTCCCAAATACAGATAGAGAACTCCGATCGGTTGTGTGAACAACACATAACGCTGCTTTGGTGGAAAAATCTAACCATCATTAACATGCAAGCTTTCCAGTACATCAGCAAGAAGATTCAATTTACTACAGGAATCTTCGGAAAACAAAAATGGCTTCAGGCGCTGCCTGAAGTTGCTGGAAATACCCTCGCGCTTTAATTTTTCCCCGGCTCTGGTGACCAGATCCTCCAACTTGTTCTTCGCCATAAAAGTCCGATCCAACCTGGCACCTTGAGCATAAAGCCATACCACGTCATAGGCATCCCGGGGTTGGGTTGTTTTCCTCAGTGCGTAGGCTGCTAATTTTTGGACCAACAGCTGGTTAATTGGATTTGTCACCACACTTTGAACCATCCCATATTGATGCAGGAATATCGTCTCCGGCTGTTGTTCTTTCCACAGGGTTGAGTAATCAATTTTGATCATCAGTTTTTCTCTCTCATTGGTAGAAACCTTCAGATCAAAAAGCAAGCGGGGAAATTTTAGCTGGAAATAAGCTCTCGTTTCTTTTTCCTGACGGGTACACTCCACCTCAATATTTTCTCTTTTAAATTTCTCCACTGCTTCCATAACCAGCCCGGCAATTTGTCTCTCGCTCAATCCAAGGTTGTCAAAATCCAAATCCTCGGAAAAACGATCAATACCTCTTAATAACCTTAAGGCTGTCCCGCCGACGAAGGACATTTTTTTTGAAAGAACCTGAGTATAGATCAGATCGATCAATTTTGTCTGCAGATACTCTCTGATAATCCCCCTTTTTTTTGTCAGAGGGACGCCTGTATCCTGGGCAAAAGTTAATATTTGTTCGAAATTGGTTATAAGGTTATTCATTGACCCCCTTTCTGATCCACTCAGGAAACTGTTCAGCAAAACTTAGTAACAATTTCATATCCAATGGTTCTTTATTAATCCTTAAGTCTTCCGATGGCTTGATCTGCCTGATATAGAGCCAGTCTAACAGCGCCTTTTCTGGTAAGGCTGCCTGGTAATACCTGCTGCTCTGCGGATCATATACCTGCGTAAAGCCAAAGAACAGGCTGCGATTGATCTTGCTGTATAAAAATACCCCCAGGGTATTGCTGATCTTTTTTGAGGTCACCGGCGAAACACTGGTGACGCTGTCAACCGTTTCCGGTATTATTCCCGCTCCTGATAAAACCGATTCCAGGCTGACATAAGAAGGGCTGTAGAGAACATTGGCGACCACAAACTCATCCACCTGGCTCCCGGGAAATAAAAACACGCCTCTTTTCAACCTGATCAGATCACCGCGCCGCACCATGCGGGAAAGTTGAACATTGATCTGGTTTTTCGGCTCCTGGCGAAACAAGCGCGCTACCTGGTAGTCAAAAAAAACAGGTTGATCAATCTTGCCTTTAAGCTCTGAATATCGCATTAATAGATAATATACACTAAAGTATATTATCTGTCAATCCCCACCTGCGCTGATTCTCTCCAGGAGACCCTGGCTCGATGTGGGTCTCATAACCCCGCCGAGGGTCTGACCGCAGGTCCCGAACGCCGGTGGAGACCTCCAGTCAGTTGTCTTTCTCGTTGAGCGCTTTCACCATTGCCTGCCAAAATCCATCCCGCTCACCTGGTTTGAAGGGAATATACAGCGTGATGCGGTCGGCAATGCCAGCGTAGCGCTCCTCGAGCGCTGCAGCCAGCTTGGCAGGGTGGGCAGTCACGCAAAAAGCATCCAGCATCTCATCCGTTATCAGGCTGAACATATCACCCCAATCCCCTTTGGCAGTGTGCATGGAGAGCTGTTCAGCAACCTCCTGCCAGCCGTGCAGGGCAAAGACCGGCCGGTAGGAGGGCGTGGAAGCATAAAAGGCGACCTGCGCCCGGCAGAAGTTCTGCTCCTCGGGCGTGGTGGCAGCAAACGCCGAGACGGAAATCGTTACGTCAGAGGGCGCTCGCCCGGCTTTGGCGGCGCCTGCCTCAATTGCCGGCAGGATCACTTCACCTAAATAGCGCCGGCTGTTCAAAGGATGGACAAGGAAGCCGTTACATGTCTCTCCCGCCAGGCGTGCCAGACCGGGGTTGACCCCGGCGATATAGATCGGGATATCGGGATGATCGATCGGACCGGGATCGAAGAACGGTGACATCAGCGAAAGCTTGAAGTACTCACCACGATAGTCGAGCTTCGAACCATTCTGCCATGCCTGCCAGAAGGCACGCACCGCCCCGATCTGCTCGCGCAATTTCCCCACGACAGACTCAGGCCATGGCATACCGAAGCGGCGTTCGATGTGCGCCTTGACCTGCGTCCCCAACCCCAGGATAAAACGCCCTCCGGACTGCTGTGCCAAGTCCCAAGCGGTGTATGCCAGGTTGGCTGAACTACGCGCGAACGCAATGGCGACCGCTGTCCCAATCTCCAGTTTTTGAGTGTGCTCGGCGATCAACGCACAGGGCAGGAAAGGGTCATGCTGGGTCTCAGTCGTCCACAAGCCGGTGAAACCGATCCGCTCGGCGGCTTCAGCTATGGCAGGGATATCTTTCAGGTGGGTGGGGGGCAGGGCGGCGTCTAATATCATGCAACCTCCGGGAGATTTACCAGTCAGAAACCTGAATTCACAAAATCAATAACGGAATCTAAGCGACTGTTACAGGCTCTACGAGATTCAATTCAAGATTTCACTGCAAAAACTCATTTTGATCACGAATAGCGGAATGAGCATTAATCTTTATTATTGAGGAGACCCTTCACCCTCAAAAGCAGGCGGGCGCGCGGCGCTTCGCTCAGGGTGACATACCCTTTTTGCAGTGGACTCATTCAATAAATACGCCATCACCCATCTCGTTGCAGCCAGCAATGCTTCCACATGTGTCCGTTCATAATTGTGCGATGCATCCACACCGGGTCCGAGCAGCGCTACCGCCACATCTCCGCCGGCCTTCCAGTAAGCCTCTCCATCCGAGTGATAATGGGGGTAAATGTCCACTTTGTAGGGGATTTTATACTTATCAGCCAGCTCACGCAGGCGGTTGCTCAGACCGTGATGGTAGGGTCCGCCCGAATCTTTGACGCATAATGTAGCGTGGAACTCGTCCGATGCCTGACCTTCGCCAACGGCAGCCATATCCACCGCTACCAGCTCGTGGACTTCGGGGGGGATGCCAGCCGCGGCGCCATGCCCAACTTCTTCGTAGTTGCTGATATGGATAAATGTGGTCTGGGCAGGTTTCAAGCCGGCATCGCTCATTGCTTTTACTGCTGTCACGATGCAGGCCACTCCGGCTTTGTCATCCAGGTGGCGCGAGCGGATAAAGCCCTCGGTCAGCTCGACACGCGGGTCGAAAGCGATGAAGTCACCTACCTCGATGCCCAGGTCGCGCGTCTCGTCTTCAAAAGTCGTCCTGGCATCCAGGCGGACCTCCATCGTCTCGTCATCGCGTGGACTTTCCTGGGCTTCTTTTCCGTGGACGTGATCGGAAGCCTTCTCGATTAAGATTGAACCCCTCACGATGCGCCCGGAATGCGTAAAGACCGAGCAGCCTTCACCCTCTATGAAGTTCCAGGGGAAGCTGCCGATTTTGGTCAACTTGAGGCGACCGTTGGATTTGATCTCCTTGACCATTGCACCCAGTGTATCAGCATGCGCTGTCAGGGCGCGCGGCGCATCGTCCTTCTCACCGGGCCAGCGGGCTGTCAACGCGCCCTTGCGTGTACGGCTGAGTTTAAGGGCTGGGAAGGCTTTGAGCGCCTGTTCAGTCAGGGCGATGGCGGACTCGGTAAATCCGGTAGGAGAGGGGGTATTGAGAAGCTGATGGAGATAGTCAAGGAGATATTGATTATCAAAGGGTGGGAGATCGATCATGAATTTAATCCTTCGAAATTGACAATAATATCCCTCCACTCATTCGGAATGGGGATCGTCTTACCTTTGCCGTAGTCATACGCCACCAGCACGCTCGAACCGGTGGCAAGCTCCTGGTTCGTCGCGCCATCGACCATGAGATATTCCGAATCCATGCTCTTGTTTCCCAGGCGGGAGATGCGCACCCCGATGCGTACATCCTGCTCCCAACGGACGATGGATAAAAACGTTACATGCGCATCTGCCAGGATAATACCCACGTCCATGAATGATCCCCCATCCTTGAAAAGACCGAGATGGATCAGATAATGGATGCGGGCTTGCTCGAAGTAGGTCAGGTACTTGGCATTGTTGAGATGCCCCTGCGGGTCCAGGTCACCATAACGCACCTCGACCTGGTGGAAGAAACGAAATTCAGCCATGCGGAAATTATACCTGTTTCCAAGGCTGAAAACTCTGATAGAATAAATGTGCTATGCGGTCTATGTATGTGATCCGCGCTTCCGAGATTGGAACCTACCTTTACTGCCGGCGTGCCTGGTGGTACCGCCGCCAGGGGATCGAATCAGAGAACCAGGCTGGCATGCAAGCTGGTACCCTGCTCCACCTGCGCCACGGACGACAGGTGATGGCTGCCGGGCTGCTGCGGATCCTGGCTGTCATCCTGCTGCTTGCCTCGATGGTTCTGTTTGGCGCATACGGCACGCTCCTGGTGACCGGTTGATCTACCTTTCCCTCGCCCTGCTCATCCTGGCTTTGTTTGTGTTCTGGCTGTCGTCTCGCCAGCGCAGGGCAACAGGTCTGCCGGCTGGACGGGTCATCTACACTGACACACGCCTGTGGGGAAGGGTCGAGAAACCGCTTTATGACCAGGACCTGCGCTTGACAGGCAAGCCTGATTACCTGGTTAAACGGGATGGGCAGATCATCCCGGTGGAAGTAAAGTCCGGACATGCACCCGAGGCACCGTATGATTCACATATTTTCCAGCTGGCTTGCTACTGCCTGCTCGTCGAGCGGACGACCGGTCAGCGCCCACCATTTGGGATCATACATTACGACCGCCGTGATTTTGCTGTTGACTATACACCCGAACTGGAATCATCATTACTGGCTGTGTTATCGGATGTGCGCCGCGATGAACTGAGCAGCCAGGTAAGCCGCTCGCACGATGAGAGCCTGCGCTGCCTGCACTGCGGCTTCCACAAGGTCTGTGACCAGCGCATTTGAGACTATAATTGCACTATTATGTCAGACCCATTTATCCCCAGGCGCATCGTTGTAACTGCTTATCCAAAGATCCCTGATGCTCTCGCAGAAGCGGATTCGATCGTAGAGTTTTTACAGGATAAAGGGATTGAAGCTCCCAAGGGATCAATATACGATGAGAACCTCAGGCTGCGTGTAAAAACAGGCGAGTTCGATCTTTTGATAGCCATCGGTGGTGATGGCACCATGCTGCGGGCCGGACACCTGTGCGCCCCCTGTGGACTGCCCATTCTGGGTGTCAACCTGGGACGGCTGGGGTTTTTGATCCAGGTGGGACGCAAGGATTGGCGTAAATATCTGGATCTGCTTTTAAAGGGGGAGTTTTGGATAGAAGATCGAATGATGCTGCGGGCTGAGCACTTGCGCGCCGGGGAAACACTGGGAACCTGGGCTGCGCTCAACGAAGCAGTGGTTTGCCGCGGACAGAATGTGCGGCCACTGCGCCTAGCTGCCAATGTGGATGGGCGTCTCCTGACCCATTATGTCGCTGATGGCCTGATTGCCGCCACACCAACCGGCTCCACAGCCTACGCCCTGGCTGCCGGAGGACCGATCCTGCCGCCTGAATTGCGCAACATCCTGCTTGTCCCGATCGCGCCACACCTGTCGGTGGACCGTGCGGTGGTGCTTGCCGAGGGCTCATCTGTCGCCATTAACGTCAGAAGTGATAATGCCGTACTCAGCGTGGATGGCCAGATCCCCGTCGGGCTTGCCGAAGATGACTGTGTCAATGTACGGGCTGGTGAATATACGGCTCAATTCGTCCGTTTTGGCGACCCCGGCTACTTCTACCGCAATCTGACTGCACATATGAACCAAAATCCCTCGATAGGACTGCCGCGATGACCGAAGCCGCTCCACTCTACTGTACTTATCACCCCACCCGTGAGACCATGCTGCGCTGCAATCGTTGTGAGAAGCCCATCTGCATGAAGTGCGCAGTACATACACCGACCGGTTATCGCTGCAAGGAATGTGTGCACAGCATCCAGAGAAACTATGATAATACAACCTGGATTGACTATGCCTCGGGTTTTATCGTAACCTCCATCCTGTCCGCAATTACCAGTATTCTTGTGGTAATGGTAAGCAGATTCTTCTGGGGACTGATCATACTGATAGGTGCGCCGGCTGCAGGAGCACTGATCGCCCAGGCTGCTCAACTTGCTCTACGCCGTCACCGCTCGAAAACATTATTCCTGACGACTGCCGCCGGGGTGGTCATAGGCGTGATCCCCGCCGTCATCCTCACCTTATTGATGGGGAATTTAATGGCGACGATTTGGGAGGTTGTTTTCATATTTATTGCGACACCCATAGTCTACCACCGGGTCTCTGGCATCATTTTTTCCAAATAGGCAATGCTGACCGAGCTGCACATCAACAACTTTGCCATCATCGATAAACTGGAGCTGCATTTCAGCCCCGGTTTGATCATACTGACCGGTGAGACCGGGGCGGGTAAATCCATCATCCTGGATGCGGTCGAAATGCTGATCGGAGGCCGCGCCGATGCAACCGTCATCCGCAGCGAAGCAGAGAGGTCTTCAGTCGAGGGTGTTTTTAAACTGGAGGGTAAGGCTGGCGCGGTTGTCCATGAGATCTTACAACGAGAGGAACTTCTCGATGATCCTCTTTATGTTACGCTTGGACGTGAAGTCCGGCGCGAAGGGCGCAGCATAGCCCGGGTCAATGGACGGACGGTCAATGTCAGCCTGCTAAAAGAATTAGGCACACATCTGGTTGACATTCACGGTCAATCCGAGCACCTCTCACTGCGAGACGTGCGCGCCCACCTGGGTTTACTTGATCGCTATGCAGACATCTCGAGTCTGCTGGGTACCTACCGGGCAACATACAATAAGTTGAACACCATCCGCCGGGACCTGAAGGTACTTCAACAGGCTCAGCAGGACGCGGAACGACGAACGGAATTGTTGACCTTCCAGATTGGGGAAATCGAAGCGGCAAAACTGCTCCCCGGTGAGGACGAAGGACTTCGCCAGGAGCGGGACCGGCTGGTGAACGCAGAGAGCCTGGCTACCCTGGCGCAGGAATCACTGGTCTCGCTCGACGAAACAACCCCTGAGACCCCGTCCGTCACCGACCTCATGGGCAGGGTTGCGAAATCCCTGGCTTCCCTGAGCAAGATCGATACTGCAAATTCTGCGCTGACAGAGCGGGCAGAGCTCCTGCTCGAAAACCTGACCGATCTGGCGCGCGAGCTGCGAGGCTACCTCGAATCGATTGAATTCAATCCCAGACGGCTCGAGGAGGTGGAGGAACGTCTCAACCTGATCCACAACTTGCAGCGCAAGTATGGCGGTTCCATCGAGTCGGCTGTCGCTTTTGCAGTCAGCGCCCGTAATCAGCTCGAAAACATCACCAATGCCTCTGAACGCATCCTAGAACTGGAAAGTGATGAGACAAGCCTATTGACAGAACTTGCCGGGCAGGGAGGTGAGCTATCGGAGAAGCGCAAGGAGGCAGCCACGGTTTTAGGAAGAAGCATCGAGACCGAACTGGACGACCTGAGCATGGCGAG